>Ga0208980_10000361_pt1 | contig 25109 bp, 6 predicted proteins | sample WetSurMetagenome_3_FD_187993 | JGI IMG/M metagenome (GOLD analysis project Ga0208980, IMG submission 187993) | Wetland microbial communities from Twitchell Island in the Sacramento Delta, sample from surface sediment Aug2011 Site A1 Bulk (version 2) | ecosystem: Environmental > Aquatic > Marine... | reverse complement strand
TTGTACAGGATCTAGCATACGCCTCCAGCCTGTCTCACTTCCTAACAACGGAGCCCTTGTCTCCATAGCCGGGTATTGGGTCCCCCAGGTATAACCAATCCGGTCTTCTGGCTCTACATACCATTCCCAGCAGAAAGATCTAAGATTGGCCTCTGCTTCGAAGAATGATCTTACATGTACTATATCTTTTACCAAACCGGGAAACCAGAAATCTACGTAGAAATAGTCTTGTTGTGCATCGGTCTGCTCATAGTACATCGTTTCAGTTGATGGTTCAGCAGGTAAAGTGTAATTAGGAGTCGTTACCGTTACCATAGTGGAGTTTAAATCAGCAAGGTTAACTGTTATGTAATCACTATCGTGCTCTCCTATGACCGCTATTTGGCTTACCCCGTACTCATAGCGCAATTCTGCTTCTATACCTATGTCTAGCATTGTAGCATCTGATTTTCCATAAACAGGAAGACTTTCATAGCCATAAAATCTTATATTTTTTGGCTCAAACCCCACTTCATCCCCTACTTCCAAGTGGGTGTACCTCTTTTCTATCCAGGAATACTTATAAAGCTTTTCCGCTGGTAAGGACACATCACCATGAACGGCTGGCAGACATTGAAATAAGCCAAAAACATCTCCAGCCCTCACATCCCAGTCAACACTAGCCGTATGAATTCCTTTGATTGCGGAACCGCTCATCGGGAGAGAATAAACCACTTGGTAAGAACTATCCGACACAGGCCGGAGTAAGAATATCTTAGAACCCTCACCAACGGTCGAATTTGGCATGAACTCCCCTCGATATAAAACTTGATTTATCTTTCCCTCATAAGTACACTTCCCAAACATGTCAATCATTAGAAGCCCTACTACCCCACCCTCCGGAAAGATTTTATCTTTTGGAAGTTTATATAAATCCACCTTACCTATCTCGACCAATGGATCCTTGGGGTTATAATCTATGATGGTTGTCGTAGAGGAAGGAAGTCTATAAAGAAGGTTGGCCGGTATTCTGTAATAGTTTGGAAGAAAGCCGTCCACCGGGTCCTTACCTTGCTCTGACTTCCAGCTTGCTATAATAGAATTATGAAAGAAACCTAGTTCCTCCGTGGCGTCTTTTTCTCCACCGTGGTAGACTGCCACAGAACCGTTCTTTCCTTTGGTACCAGAATATATAGAGAATGACTCTTCGACAGGGTCATAGGTGCATTCAGCAAACTTATATCCTCCGGTCCCTATGGTATTCAACTTCATAGTGATGCTTTGAGCTGTAGACCAGGGGTCTGTAGCGTGACTTAAATCAATGTCTATGTACTTAGGAGGATACCCGTCTATACTTATTCCTAATTTGCTATTATTATCGTCGATGGAGACTGTCCTCTTACGAATAGTGCTATAAGCCCTTGAGTAACTGCCTATGTGAGGGCACGGGTGCTTATAAGTGCGGTTCCCCCCACAAGCGGGCTGCTTGCATTTATAGTTTGTGTCGGATCTAAAAGCAAACCTTCTTACAAAGATTTCGATCCCTGATAATCCGTCCACAGTAGGATAGAATACAAAGTTATTACAGTCTCCTACCCATAAGTAGTGCTCCAATAAATTGACTCTGTATCTATGCCATACACCGTCAGGAACAATATCAAAGTCCATATAGGCATCCAAAGGCCACGTATAAATATCTGTTTTGGTTTTCCATCTAATCCTAGACGTAAATTTATCCGGAGGATCGACCGTCACCTTATTGTCTAACCGAACCAGCATATCCACCTCAAAGTCTCCAAAATAGTCTGCTTCAAAAGACTCTGTTAAATCATCCTCTCTGGACATGTAACATAGGCCTCCGTCGGTTATGCACCAAAGGAAGTGGCCATTAATCCACATGGCCTCCATCCCAGAATACTCAGACCACCCGTGCAGATCACGATTAAAAAGCAGCTCGTAACCAGTATTAGTGTCGTTTACGCACCTGTCCTTGTTACGAATATACTTGCATTCATTTAGTACATTATACTCTTTAGTGATGCTAATAGTCATTAAAATCTCCACCACGGATCTGGTCTTTTGAGGGAGTCTCCCCCGTCATCACTTATATTCGAGGGCCAATCAGAAGATGAATCCCTCTCTGTGTCCCATTCCCCCTTCTGGGGATAACCGTCTTTATCACAGTCCCCCTTTGGGTCGGTATCGTCATCACCGTGACAATCAATTATTCCTGTCCTGACCATCTTGGAGTCATCTCTTGTGTTAATCCCCAAAGCCCCCACCAGCTTTCGGGAGTTAGTCAAGAGCTGTTCCGTAGTATTATTGTAGTAAGACATATCATTCTTTACTTGCTGGTATTGTGGTCTCCAAGTGTCCAAAGTAGCCGGTATGGTCTTTAGGAGGCCTATCACTTTTAATACCGCCTTATTCAGCTCTCTAGAAACTACATCAGAGTCTTCTAAGGTACTTACAGAGGCGTTTACGCTGGTGACGTCCTCTGGGGTCTTAGTTATGGCGGCTTCTAACGCTTCAATTACAGAGTTACTCTTATAATAAGTTTGAGGCCTGGACGTATCGAGTCGCATCGCTGTAGATATATGAGCCCACAACTTTTGAGCAAGTGCTGCATAGTAGTCTTTCATGTCAGTTAGTTCATCCTTTGTGTCTTCAACAAACTGTAACAGAGTGTCAATATCGCCTTTTACCCTATCTGATTTGGCTTCCCCTTTAGCATTATTTAAAGCTGTTTTAAAATCTCCGTCTAAGAGATCTATAGCCTCAACGAACATATTCTTCTGAGTTTTTTCTTTAGACTTATCAAATATTGTCCACCTCCTACCACACCTTCTTAATAAACCAGTTTGACTAAGATCACCCTCTGGTTTATAGGCAGCTTTATACTCGTCTCTGAAAGTAAAGCTTTGTACCTCTTCCCAATCCCAGGTTTTCCAAATAAATTCACACTCTGAATCCTGAATGTCCTTTAGATCATCCTCAGTCAGAGCTTCATAGTCTCCGGCTCCGTTCCTATCTTGCCATGATTTCCCACTAAGCTCCATCAGGGCGTGCCAGTCATAATACGGAATAATAGCCCTGGCTGTGATCGTGTCATTCCCTATATTATCAGTCCCTAATTTCTTAGCTTCTTCATACAAGTCCTTCTGCATATTCTCTTCTTTGTCTTTTATATCGCTCCAGCTGGCCTTGTCTGGACTAAGTCCCACTTCGTCCAAGTAAGCGTACTCTTTGTATTCATTCACCATGTAATTCCTGGTACCAAGCATGACAGGAGGGGGCGCACCAGCGCTAGGTCTTCCAGCAGTCATGCTCTGCCACATCCGATCCATACTTTTCTGGGAAGCAGCCTGTTTTCTATTATTTATAGTCTGTCTATTACGGGCCGCAGTAGAAGCGGCACTAGCTCTTAGTCCAGATCTATAAACCTCGAATTCCTGGATGTTCCTTAATAGCTTATCATAGGCACTGAGCTCATTCTTGTAAGCCGTCTGGTTATACTTATCCTCTTTGGGCACCTCTCTGCGTTCTGTCATAACCTTTGCTTCATCTTTATACTGATCGCCAAAAAACCAAGCCCGACCTTTCATAATTATCTTTCCCGAGTAGTAATGAGGAGCAGGCCACCAAATAAAATCCCTGGTGGGGTTCTCATCGGACGTTCTCCACTCCGGTCCAGCTACTCTAGTTGTCCAAATTCCTCCCCATGTCCATGTTCTGCCATTAGAATCTGGCTTAACATTATCTTCCCAAGCCTTCATCTTGAGCCTAGACTGGGGGAGTTCGGGTAATTCTACACAGGAATTCTCGAATTCTCTAGCTTTGGGAAGTTTATTATAATTCAATCCTATGTCTGAGAATGATTTTTGCATCTCTTCATAGCCCCCACGAGCCCACTCCTCTGTTTTTGGGGCCCCGCGGGTTACTCTGGACTGATAGAGACTCTTCTGGTCCCACTTCCGCTCTATGTTCTTGTCAGACGATTCCCAAGTGCATTTATACCACTCACTCTTGGCCTCAGAGGCTAAATCATATTGTAATTCCTCTTTTTCAGAAAACGAGCCAGTAGAAACAATAAACGGAGCCTCCTTTATTTCCACTACCTCTGCGCATTTACCCGCTAGTAGTGTACCAAGCGTGATTTTTTCGACAAGGTCGGGCAGGTAACAAAAATTCTCTGTGACGGGTTCCATCTTTTTAGTATCGTTATTATATTTGGTTTCGTCACCTCTCCAGATCCCCTCATCAAACTTAGTGGTTGAGCATTTGATATACCACAGGAATTTTAATTTCATATTTTTTGCCATGCCTAAATCAAGGTCGTAGAAAACCTTATTATCCCTCAAATCCACACCCTCCTCTAGAGGAAGCTTTTTTATGTAATTCTTGTAGTATTTATCCCCCATGTAATCAGTCCCGGCTACTGGATCTCCCTCCACAACTAGTTCTACCGAGGCCCCGTCGTTCCCTTTAGCAAAAAGACTCTCTATAGAACTGTAAAAGAATTCATTAAAGGTTATTTCTATATGCAGCACGTCACATCCCAAATTAGGTAAACGTAACTCGGCTTCTACTAAGTGGCTATTATATCCGTATCTATTCTTTGTTTTTCTTACTCTAATCTTTTTGAAAGTCTCGTTATTTGAGCCTATATCTTTGGTAGTAAAAACTTTCCCCAGATGTCGGTAAGAGAGGAGGCCCAAATCGAAAGCCGGAAATTTTCCGGATTCATTTGCTTGGTCAGAAGTTATGAAGTTACCTCCCGGGGTTGTGTTCCGTAACACTCTAGGAAATAGAGCTCCCGAGGTAAAAATACTGTCATCTTTCTCGTCGTCCTTTCCTAAAGTAACCGCGGTGATTGTTCCATCCCAGTTAACTCTATATGGCACAGCACCCGCTTTCGGACCCTTAAACTCCGAGGCATTGGAGACCTTATCCGGACTATCAACTTGCTGTGCCCAAATGATGGGGGGCCTGGATCTCCCTCCCTTATTCCTTTCTGACTCAACCACTATTGCGTAATAAGTCTTGTCTTTAAAAATGCTCTCCCTTTCATCTTTGGGTTGGGCTTCCTTCTTTAAAATAGGGCCTAGGCTAATCTCCCTTCCGTCATCTGCTGTTGGGTGTTTTTGAACATAAGGACAGCACTGAATAGACGAAATCGAGTCTATCTGGTATTCCTCTTTTATCTCAGTCTTTACTTCGGATTTGTCTTTGGATCCCAGATCAGGTATGTCAGACCACCACTTAATAAACTTTTTCCCTCTGGTGATAAGATCCCTGTTAGATTTTGGCCAAGCCCAATGAATGTTTGTTCCGCTTCTGCCCCCTCTAAACGATATAAAAGTTTTACCATGAACATATGGGCTGTAATAGCCTGGGAACGTCTGTCCCACAAAAACTTTCTGGCCGCCTTCCACGGCTATTCCTTTAATATCTTTTCCTAGTAAAGCATTCCTAGGCAGAGTGCTATCGCGGGCTGTGTCCCCTGCATTTGGAGAAGCAGCCTGAGCGGGATTTCCGTCAACTACAGCAGCCGTGGTTATCGACGTATAAGTAGACTGCTGAGTGGCAGGAGAATCCCCAAACACCTTGATATTAGTCAGTTTTGAGTCTTTAGTTAGTGTCAGCGTCATTCGTCCTACGTCCGACCTATACCACGCTTTACCATAACTATCAACATCGTGCTTTGTGGCTATTCTAATCTCGTGTGGTTTATATTCAGTTTCAAAGTCGGGTTCTACCTCATTAAAAGTATCACCGTCAAGTATGTAGCTGTAAAAAGGATTCTGTGATTCAGTAGATAATGGCATAACAGCCCTAGTGCACTCTGTAGGGGGTGGTAATAAGGTGATCATCTCTACCGGATCTCCTAAAGGCTCTCTGGCCGTCCACCAGCTGGGCACAGCAGTCTTGCCTTCAGTCATTGTTGCTTTCGGATCAGTGGTGGGAAGCCATGAAATAACGGACCCAACAGTACACAATTCGACGATATACATCTCTCTACCTGTATTACCAAATAGGGGAGGAGAGTCATACGGGCTCCAGGGAAGGTTTAATCCAAAAGACTTCTGTTCATAATAATAAAGCCTTTGCACCTTATTCTTCATTTTATCATATTCTTTTCGAGTGTCTTCCTGTAATTTAGCTTTTGCTTCTTCAGAGGTCACAGACCCTGGCATGTAAGTATTATCAAAGAAGAAGGAGCCCCTTTGTCCTATGTCCTTCACCGTAGTTTTATGACAACCGGTAACTAAATCTATCTGAAGTTGTTCTTCCTCGGGCTTAGCCGGAGGGGTTTGATCCTCGGCCGGGGTCTCTCCCGGGGTTGGGGCTGAGGAACCATCCCCTAGGTCATCTAATTCTGATTGTAGGGTGTCTCTTGTGTTCTTGTATGTTTCTATATCAATAAGAATCTGTGATTCCGCTACTGTATCCCCGGCTGCTGCCCTGTCCTGCTCCAGCTTAGAAAGCCAGTTGTTGTAAAATTGTATCTGGTCTGTTAAAAAGGCCCGGCGCGCGGCTGTAGAATCAGGCATTTCGGGAGGAGTAAAAACCTGCTCATTGGTAAACTTTAATCCCCCATCAATCGTGACGCCCCACCCCCGCTGATCTCCCCAATTCTTTTGTTCTAATAGATCCCAGTAGGCGCTGGTATCCCCCGCTACCCAAGTCATATACAAACTTCTGCATATTGCTTTCCATACTCCTTCGCTCAAATTATTAGGATTATCAGCAACCTTAGCCGTGTCTCTCTCAGCTATTTCGGCCTGCTGCGGAACCCACGTATCTGATGTGTCCGGGTTTTCGCCGTCCGAAGTAGAAGCCCTTAAATAATACATCCAGGTTGCACCTGTTGAGGACCTATCCCTCGCTGCAAACGGACTAAAAAACACGGTCTTGGGCTTTTTTTCCTCGTAGTCATCATACTCTAGTTGAAATAATGGCCCCCTAGTTCTACATCTTCCCATGTATTTCGTAGGGTCTTTAGTATTTAACCTATAGCTAACTTCCCAAGTGCTGTTTCCTCTGGTTTCTTGAACACCTAAATGGCACGTATCAGTAGCTAGCATGCGGAAGCCACCGAAGTACTTAGCTGATTTAGGTTTGTTCCTGTAGTGAACCAGAAAATCCCAAATATATACTGGGTGTATTGGAACAAACTTTGAGTGGGGTTCAGAGCGGGTATAAGGGTAATACAAAGGGCCCTCTTTGTTACCGGGAGTATTAGATTCTTTACACTCTGAGGGAAAACTTTCTGTTGGATCTCCAGCCTGCACTTTAGCTCCCGTGTTCCAAGAATAGTTCATTTCTTGTTCTTCCCAGGTTCGGTCAATACCGCGGCCCACCCATTGGCCAAAGGTGATTTTAGGTGTAAAAACAGTACCTAAGTCATGATCTCCGTGTGTGTAATAAGTAAACCTCTTATTCTGTCCTACAGTTTCCCTAGGTCCCGTAGCCTTAAAGCCTGCCATGACGTAATTGTCACACACTTGATGATTGTCCTGGTCATCTCTCCACACATAATGCATCTCGAAATCTCTACAAGTAAGTCTAGCATAAGGCCACATCGCAGTAAGAGCGGAGGAGCCCATGGGGACCTTCTTGAAACCATCTACGAGTCCGTCTTCCTGTGAGTCTCCCAGTTCCCCTATATTACCTTCCCCGGTGGTAAACACTGTCCGTATCGTACCGGCCCTAGGATGATTAAACAATATCCTAGTTTTATGACTATCGGCCCCGTCCTCCCAATCAAGAAACTTTCTATCGTCCTGGTCATAAACCTCTCCTATAAAAGCGTAGTCCATAAAGAGTTTAACATTGTCTTTCTGTGGTAAGGAAGCAATATATAGGCTGCCTCCTGGATACCATTGTCCGTTATAAGCAGGCCAGCTTTTCAGATCAGACTTCTCCTCGCAGGCCGTAGCAAAAATTACCCATGGATGCCTGTTACTCTCTGGCTTTTCTAGTATCTCAACGTTTTCAGAGACAGATATTTTTTCATGAGTAACCCCAAATTTTCCCATGGTGCCGCTTAAAAGTTCCGCTGTCTTACCCGCATTAAATCCAGGAAAAGTTCTGTTCACCTGTGTGTAATTAAATGGGGCAAACTTTACTTTCTTCTTCAGTGTTTCCATTTCTCCGGAAGCATTTTTCCAAGAATAGTCTACCTCCGCCCACATGTTAAAGATCATAAATTCGTTATGCCTATTAGCTAGCTCTGGGTTTAGAATCAGGACTATCATCGAAGAGCAGGAGGCCATAGTATACCATCTTCCCAATTCCTCGGTTACTTCGGCTCCCTTTGCCCTATAAACCACCACCCTCTTAGCCCCGCTCGGAGCAAAGGTCCACAGAGGGTTCAGGGTTGAATCTGTCCCCTCTCTCCCCAACTCAAAGTATTTCCACTCGGCTATCCCTGAGTCCTTAAGGATCCTTAGTTTTGGAGGGTCCTGACTAGCACCCCCAGGAAGTACACTCTTATAGCTGCCGAGATCTTTTTGATACTTTCTTCTGTAATTCAAAAAGGGTGCATAGATCCTGCTGACATCGCCCTGACCTACTTGGGTTTTATCTTCTCCTTCTTTTTTGGTATCCAAAGACCCGCCCTCATCGGTGTCTGGATCTCCGTCGTCGTAATTTACTTGAACACACCAGTTAGTCTTTCTGTCTTCTGAAGTAGCTGGCTGCTGCTCGCCCTCTTGTGGAATCAAATTGAGTTGTCTCTGCAGAAAGGCTTTATCATACTGCAATTCAGCTACAAGCCCATTATAAAACTTGGCTAGGTTCGTGAGGCCGCTACCGGAGGCCGTTGATTCTTTTTCTTTTAGGTGTTTTATTTCTCGGTCTATCTCCTCCATAGATCCCTCTAGTCTGAGCCTCTCTGTCCCATAATCCTGAATCACACTGGACGACGTAGATTCAGTGGCTGAGGCAGTTCTTGCGCTTATTAACTCTTGTACCCTATTGAGAGCCTCGGTCTTTGAACTTATCTGATTAACATAGTTTCCTTTTACAACCATATCTTGCGTATCGGAATAAGCTTTATTCAAGGCCTGCAGATCGACTGCTAAGGTGTCCGCTCTGTCAGTTAGCTCTTCAAGGGTTTCTGTCCCGGTTAAATTGGAGGAGGGCACTTTGCTCTTTGTCAGGGACACATCTACTTTGGCCCCCTTTTGGGTACCATAGTCCTCCCCCGCGATATCTTTAAATTCGTTTTCATTAAAAAATAGCGACGGCCTCCCGTTCCAAGTTGCCTTCCAACCCGACATCAGGCTGGCCTTGGACTGATAAAGATAAGCTCTTTTAAACACTGGTTTTATTTTAGTAAAGGAGGCACTAATCGCGGAAGAAGAACTAAATCCAAACACTAAAACGATATTTTCTTCAAACAGTAGGTTAAGGGGCACGGATTTAAAAATAAACATGCCTCGGGGGTCCAATAAAGCCCTTTGCATCTCCATCCCGTCGATCACCTTTTCTGCGCCTGCTACTTGTGAACTCATTAGATCTCTTCGTAGCTCTTTAAGGAGCGCCTGAGTTTCAGGCTTGGCTAAATCCAGATCCTCTAATAGTGTGATGAGCCTGTCCTTCTTTTCTTTCCACTTGCCTATCATCATAGCCAAATTAACGCAGTAAACACCATTCAAAAACTGGCCGCCCGTGCCATACCCCATCACTAAGATATTCTTAGACTCAGGCCCCCAAACAAGATGAGTATAGGGCCTGGAACGAGCTTGTTTTAATTTCTCCAAGAAATCTTCGGTTCGTTCGATCTTGAGCCCAAGTAGTGACAGGTCTGCTATCGGCCATACCAAGTTTAAACTACCAATAGGCTTAATTTCAATCTCTTGTACCAACGTGGGCAAATCAGGGATCTGCTTCCCTGATACTAACCCGGCCCCGTCTGGGGGTCTTTTATACTGCGACACGGAGCCCCCAGGTAAGAGTTGGGGCGGCTCTTGTTTCGCCAAACCTGTGACAAGATCTACGGAGGTCTTAACAGCATAGACTTTATACTCTGGTATTTGTATTCCCTCGATTCGTTGTAAATTCCCGTCTGGATCCCTAAATGTATCCGAGTAACCTCGCTTAGGATTAAACGGGATGGTTGCCCAAATATAGGGAACCCTCCATACAGATTCCCACTCCTCTTGAGTCCAGGGCAATCCTCCTTTAGCCAACCACATCATCTCCAATAAAGCGGCACCCGTTATAGAGTCCCCGGCGTACATCTTAGACATTGTACACTGCTTGTCGGAAGTAACTTCCGGACCCATGAGTGGGTTTTCATAGTAAGGGCAGGCCCTTCCATTAGCTAGATCAAAGGATCCGCCTCCGTTACACACAGAGCCCCACTGATACTTTACCAAACAATCCGGATGGCCACAGTTCCTAGGAGATAACCCTAAACCACTGTCAAAATGCCACGGGATATCTTTACAAGTGGTATCCCCAGTGATAGGATTTTTGGTCAGGGCACTAGCCACCTTGGTGTCTAGCGTATATATGATTCGTTGGTTATTTCCACAATTAGGTAGGGTAGGATCATAGTTTCTACCTAACAATATATTTTTAAGATAGTTATCCCCCTCATTAGGATAAAAGTAGTCCCCTTCTCGGTAAGTATAGTCTGCTACATTGCTGATTCCCCATTTTGTAGAGTGCGAGGGGTTGCCCCCGGCCGTTTTTTTAAAGTATTCTTGTGCTACTGCTAGGTCTATTACTCTAAAATGATCTGCTCTATAAAGAATAGGCCCCTTACCAATCCACCAACAGCAGGGAATCAGAGAGGCCCGAGCGTTCATCATCAAGTATATAAAACCTAATTTAGGCGGAGCCTGGGGGAATCTATTACGAGCATTATTCATTAAGTACTTAGGAATGGGGCCGCTCATGTATGGGTCGTTAGCTGGATTCTTATAGACGTCATAGGACTTAGGAAGTATAACTCCCTCAGAAGGGGCATAACCGGGGGCCTCCGAGTCCTTTACAGCGCCATCAAAGTGGGTTACCGCCAAGCCACCTCTAGGACTATAGCAATTACACATCGGAAACAACGTAGTTTCCTCAGTGGAGACTCCTTCTTTTGCTGCTTTTGCAGAGTAAGTGTCGATATATTTACAATTAAAAAGGGTAAGGTAGAACTCATCGTCTTCGGGAAGCTTCGTGGCACCAGACACCCGACCTTCCCCGCTGCCGTCCTGAGTAGGGGTTGCGGTTCTCTCGTTAGACGCTATTAGACTTGTGCGGTTAGCATATACTTTTATACCACATAGATATCTCGTCGCCCCCTCACTGCGTACCTTAATGACAAAGGCACAAGTTCCCGGCACTATATTCTTATCTGTATCTGTGTAAGCACCTGAATCCAGACAGGACTGTTTTAATTCTGCTGGTACAGAGTCGTAATCCCATACAGATTTTTGGTTTTCTGATACTTTTTTTATACGGTATTTGAAATGAGAGGGCATATATTAACCCTCCGCTAGATAGGGTCCTGTAGCCTCACCGGTTAGTTCATTTACTGTGAATTTAATTTTCCTGCCTTGATCATCCCAGAAGCCTATGGTTCGACTCTCTATACGGCGAAACCCTAATACACCAGAAGGACCGAATAAGATAGACTCTCTCTTTTCTGCAAAATAGTTCTTTTGGCCACGCAAAAACCAGTGCCTGGCTCCGTAAAATAAACCTGCGTTAACTATCTCATGCTGCTTAGGAAGCTGGCTGAAAGGCTTACCAAAAGTCCATTCAGCTATCACACTTCCATCCCTGTATTTAACAGCCCAGCCGCGTCGCATAGAAATGTCTGCTTGCATTGTAAGCTCCTTATTCTAGTCTATAACCGTCCATGTACAATTTCTTATTACATTTCTCTATAAGAGCATCTAATTCCTTTTGTAATGATGCCACTAAATCTTTTAAGGGGTCCGCCCCGGCCATCATACTTCTTTCATATTCCGTGTCATTATCCCGCACCCGTTTATTAGCGTAGAAATAATCTTTCTTGGAAGCCCGCAGAGCTGGTAGAAGGTCTACAGAAGCCTTTAATATTTCCATAGTCTCTGTAATACATTCAGGCTTGCGAACATACGGAGTCAAATCCACATTAAGATAAGCCGTCCATATCTCAAAATCAGACAAATAGAAAACTTCTACCCAGAAGTCTAAGTTGCTCTCGGTCAGGTTTTCTTCTACTCCATCAAAATTCATGTATTTATAATTTAAAATACTTACTCCGGACGCTACGGTAGTGTCATCTATAGAGAGGTGATAGGGCCAGAAGCGGTATCCATTATCATTAAAAGTTACGTTATCCGGCATTATGTACTTAGCTATATTGTCGCTTCCAGCTGTCAAGTAATATCTATTAAGTTCTGGCCTATCACCGATTCTCTCTCGTATGGAATAAATGATAGATTCGTCTACACTATCTATTGATTCCCATTCCGGTGGATAAGTTCTAGTTATCGCCATTATGATTTTTCCTTATTCTGTGTAGTCGAAATAGCATCTATAGACCATGGTCTTTTGGCCGCTCTCGTCCGCCCCCAACATAACCGAGCAATAGATATAATCAGAAATCAATGATTCAAACGGGTCAATTCCTATGACCTTAGAATCATCAGCTGTAGTTACTTCTGTTAAGTTTGCGTCTATTGCGTATAGATAATCCGGTTTAGTAGGAACTAAGTCTTGCACAACAACCTCATTCCACCATTCAACATCATAATCCTGATTAACTGCCTTTTGTCCGGGACCAACAGTTCCAAAACGAACTGCGGTATTAACCCCGTCGTGGTAAGCCATCCCCCCGTTATCTAGTAAACTAAATCGAACGTTGGTTAACTCTATGGCCCCTCCGATCAGATCGAACCTCACAGCAAACACTCTTGAAGAGGTTGTAACCGTGATGTTTCCCAGATTAATTGAAGTAATATCAAAGAGATAAGGGACCGGGCCTGGTACCCGAATTCGTAAAACATCCCCTGGGGCCACGGAATAGTTTTGATCAGCTGTGACATAGATACCCTTTCTTCCTACTCGAAACGAATCGCCGTAGGTAGCTGTGTCCTGGTAAGCCCACTCAACATCTCCTCGAATAGAGCTCCATATAATCTTGCGCATAGCCGAGCCCCACTGGTAGTCATACCCCTCAGGAGCCACTATCCCAGAAGCTTGAATCATCCAGGCATCTCCTGGATATGAGAACGGAGCATTTGAAAATTTAACCCATAGGCCTTTATTACCTAATGGGTACGGATAATTTGGGTATAAAAGTTGAATTGATCCGGAAGAAGTAGTGTCCCCTGAAGCGGGATCAGAATACCAGTCCAGCACGGGACAAGCGTCTTTAACCCCGTTCATATAAGAAGCAGACCCGGATACCGTGACAGACACGTGGTATGTGCTTCCGAGGGTATAATTATAGACGCCTCCCAAAGTTACTACTCCAGGATATGTTCCGCTAGCATGTGTTATTATACTGGCTGAACCCTGGCCTAAACCGGCATCACTATTAATTGCTACGACAGTGTACTCATCCCAGCTTCCAGCAAAGGATGTACCGTCTACGGTGACTGTCCCGCTCCATGTGTTTGTGGTCTTATTACCGGCGGCTATCCCTCCGTCATATAGTCTGTTATTGTTAGAGCCATGAATAGCTTCCGCACTGACGGGTAACCCTAAGGTATCTGCCGCGTTATTGGAACAGGTGTTTAACCGTATTGATGCTTCCAGCCCGGCTATTCCAGTCCTGATCTCAAAATTATTTCTCCACCATAAACAATAAGCTTGAGTCCAAAGTGGAGTATTAACAGGGTATTCTCTGTGCATCTTGTCTGTGATATCACGAGCTATAACGCGGGGATCTAGATTTATACCGCTACTAAGGGTAATAGTTTTAGAATTTGTCTCTAAACCATCCCCCATAACGATAGCTAAATCAGAATTGCTGGAAGTAATAGTTATTGGTATCTCGGCGGGCATAGTACCTGTTAATACAGCGGGAGTTCCACGCCCATACATATTGTTTTGTGCGTGACCTGCGTTAAGATATGAGCTCAACCCCACCCCGCTAGAGTTGGTGAACATCTCCGTCCATCTAGGTATTGCCATGTTAAAAGCCTCCAAAAGTAAAAAAGTGCCCGCTATTGAAACTAGCAGGATAGTTAATTTTCTGGCTCGTCCTCCGTCCTAAAGGTCCATGTATAAAAGAGTTCGTTGCCATCTATGTCCTTGCAGGAGAGTTCGACCTCCACGTCCTCACTGTACTGGAGGTAGTGGCTATGGGCTATTAGGTCTACTTCTAGTTCGTTTCCTTTCCCTAGTGGCAGTGCTTTAACTTCAACACCAAAAGTGGATGTAATGGCCGGGGCCGTCCACAACATGTAGGAATGGCTATAACGATCAGGCACATAGTCCTGCGTCTTAATAGATACAAAGACAGGTAATTTCTTATCAAATTCAAATGGGGGCTTTCTATCATCATGGAGCCAGAAAAGGTGCCACCCATAAAGTAGTTGATATTCTTTTTCATCATATACATGACATTTAGGATTATTGTTTTGAGCATGCACTTCCCAGTGCATAGTCCTGTGTCCGTCCCAGTAGTAGTCCCCTGCATCATAGTGCAGCCTATGAACAAGAACCCCTGAAGCCGTGCCTTCCGTTCCTGTGTACGTCGTAAACCAGGTCCCTGAGCACATAATATCATGCACCCCATCATAGAACCTTAAAGAACACTCTTCCTCTACTATGTCTGTTAGAGGGTAATCAGAATCCCACAAGTCTACCCAAAGGTGTCTTCCCTGTGCTTGAAGCACGTCAATACGTTCTGATTCCCCTACGTCCAAAAAGAAGTTTCCCATGTGTATGTTATCATTAGTGATAAAATCGAAAGCATAGTCATACTCAAAGGGATGCGGCGCTATCTGGTCAAACTGAGACAAATAACCTGTGACATCCGTGCCGCTCATTGTAATTTCTATATGCTTATCAAAGTAAGTCAGTTGGGTATCGTCCGGTACATGGTAAGTAAATCTACGGCCCCACGCCCCGCTGTTCTCATAAACTGTTCCAGGAGGGTATAGCTGCCTATTGATCCCATCTAAATATATTAATCCAGAGGGAGTTAAGTCTATCCTAGCCCATTCTCCGTCCTTCTTACCTCTCTCCTCATACACCAAGGTCCCTCGGTCGTCAAACCAGTCGGTCATATTGTTACCGCCCGACCACACTGTAACTCCGTCTATGACAATCCTAGTCTGTTCCCATTTTACCCCAGAGAAATCATCCAGTATATCAAACACTATCCCAGAGGCAGGACATATCTCGGTAGCTTGTGGCAGAGGGGCCACAGGAACCACCACAGGGGATTCAGTATCAGGAACTACACTAAGGTTGACATTGAAATCTACAGGGGTAGAGGGCATGAACATAAACATTTCGTCAAACTTTTCAGCGGTATAGAAAGAAGAGATCCATCTGGCCCCCTTCTCCATGACAAGCATATCCATATAACCGGAAATTCCACTAAAAAAATCTATATGTCCTGTGTTAGTTGGGCATATATAGCCCCCTGAAATGAGGGTTATGTTACCATCCAGTTTAATTCCATTATAAAAAGAGTTTACCCACGGCCCCTTTTTAACAACAGCAAGATGTGACCAGGTGTCTCCCGTATACATAGGCAACTCAGATGCCCCTAGTAGTTCCCCGTTTTGGGCAATAGTTATTTGACTATTGACTGAAAAGCCACAAGAAAGGCGCTCAGTAAAGTCGCTATCCCTGATTGTAAAAAGCTTACCAAGAGGAGCAGCTCCCGGCAAAGGAACAGTAGATGTACAATCTATACCCATCTCATTAAAACCAACCCAATAGCCACTGGTGCCATAAGTTGACCCATAATTCTGATAGATCCATACTTTGTACCAGCGGTGAGCTGACGGAGCAGCAACTGTTATCCAGTTTCCCCACGTGGCGGCCGCATCAGGAACTCCTATAGAGGTCCACTGCTGTAACTGCGTCCATGGCCCCGCAGAACTAATATCTGAGTAGTATAAATAAAGGGACCAAGGATAGTCATATTTCCAGTAACTGCTAATATTGTGGCTCTTAAACCTCACACGATTAATAGTCCACGGATCCTTAGCTGACATGTAAAAAATAGGAGAACGTTGCCATAGCGGCCCACCGTCAAAGAAGTTAGTACTAACATCCCCATCAAAAGCTTTATCAATTGTATAGCCCGCCATATAGCAAGTAAAATCCTGACTTAATGTCAGATTAGGAAGCCCTGCAGAATTACTCTGCGTATTAATCCAAGTATGAAATGACCAATCATCGTTAAGGAGAACGGAGTCTACGTCCGTAGCTCTTAAATAACAGTCAGCACTACTCTTATTAATAGCAGCCTGACCTTCATAAACTATTCCTGTCCCCACAGTAATATAGTCTCCCGGTACAATTACCCCTAGTCCCCCACTGCTTGTTGCTAACGCATAAATTTTATGTCCATACCTAGACTCATCCGATATACAAGAAAGTAGCGGTGGGCCCTCAATCTCAAAAACCTCTCCTAGACGGCTAGTAAAAGGATTACTGGACTGATTACCGCTTACCGAGACATAAAGAAAACTGTCCTCTTTATTATAAGTCAAACGAAAACTAGGGGGTTCCTCAGCCTTAATTCTGACAAATACTGAAGCTCCGGGGATGAAATTAGTTTTAGGAGCGTATTCAAAATAATATGTCGAAGGATCAATCTCTGTTACAGAGGTCTCACAGGTATTGGAGCTGGAATTCACTGCTGTTTTTCCGTCTAGCATGAGTTCCCATTCGTCCCCTATTGTTATAGACTCCAACCCAGAAGCCGTAGTTATTTTCATATAATCAAACGCCCCATAGGTATAAGCCGGGATCACTTCCTGCCTATTTGTATACCCTGACGGGATACCTTTAAACTGTAACTGGCCCATATGTAAAGAATTCAACCCATAACCGTATACATTGCCCGTGGATCCATAAGGCTGAATAATATAAACCCTATAGTACTGATAAGGAGTAAAATTATAAAATTCAAGAAATTTTGTTGGGTCATAAAATGGAACCCACTTGTGGCCCGACACCCAGTCCCCCCCACATACACCCTTTGCGTAATAAACGGTCGACCATGTAGCACCATCATCGGAGCCCTCTATACGGAACTCGTAAAGAGACCCAGGAGGACTACCTCCACTTCCTGCAAACTTAATTCCTTGAACTATAACTTTGTTTCCTGTTCCAAAATCTACCTTAATCCATTGAGGTGTCCAGTTATTTGGGACGTTACCGTTGTTAAAAGAAATCCAATCGGTTCCAAAAACCTTCCAGTCAGTTGCATTCATACTAGAGCTGACTACGTAAGGGCTAGGCGTATTAGAACTACTCATAACCGGCACTAAAGCATCAGACACGGGAGCGTGATTCTCTTGATCCCTCTCAGAGATAACTATCGGCCCAATCCTATAGTTAGCGTCTGTTTTATAAGCAGGCAAGTCGACAGGAAGACCTATAAGCTGTAATTGCGACAGTCTAACTGTATTAGATACATCCCCATTAGAGGTGGTCTGAGCTTCGGTAATATAAAGTCTATAATAACGATAACGGCCAGGGGAGGCAATCTGTATAATTGGGCCCCATGCGCACGGAGGGTACTCTACGTGGTTTTCCTGTTCATCCAGAGTAGTCCACTCATTGGTAAGGGCAGTATTAGACCCCTGTAGTTGAAAATCTTTTGGTCCTAAGCCTGATTGAATCCAGTCGTCGTAGTTAGGGGGGTACTGCAAACGATAGGCGTAGATAAGAGTAGGCTTACCGTAATCAAAAGCTACCCATTGAGGAAAACCAGCAGTATAAGAGTACCAATAGGAGTTCTGATTGTTTGCTGGGTTGCAGTCTCCATTAAAAGCTTTCCAGGGAGGATTAGCCGAGTAATAGGCGGACGCCCAAGCCACATATGGGGAAGGACTACTCGGCCCTGTCATATTTGGATGTGTACCAGAGACCATTATAAAAGGCTCCAGAAAATTCCAACTCTCATAGTCCTCCGACCAAGAAAAATCAAAATTAGACCCTGACTTAGTTACTCTCATCCACAGTTCATCACCTGGTTCATTGACCCTAGTTACACAGGGACGATTCCACGGACTCAAATGACAATAATTTATTAAACCACTAGCTGAGGCTACTAGCTGATAAAATTTTGAAGGGTCATCCTCGTAGGTCAACATCATCCCAACATATTGACCTCGTTTGTCACCTAGGTATTCAGCTGATAGCTTTGTTTCTACAGTCCAAGTATCTAAGCCAGAAGGTATTGTTATGTAGGAAAATGGGGCAGTATATGTACCACTAGGAGTAGGAACTAGGCCAGAGCCCCCACCCGGGGCCAGCCATGCCCCACTCGTTGTAGCAATTTCAAGAGCCTTAGACCCCTCTAAAGTAGCAACTGGATCGTAATGACAAGCACTTCTTTGGAGGATATCTACGCCCCCAGAAAAAGTAGACACATTCACATACTGGTGGTAACCTGATCCTACAACCGCAGAGTAATCCATATCCACTACAATGTTGGCTCCCCTATTAATGACAGCCAAATCAGTGTTCTGGGGATTTGCAAAGGTCCAACCCTTTCCAGTTGTATAAGGGTATATAGAACCAGAGGTTACTGGCTGTGTCTTAAAATCGAATTCATCAAAACAAAAGTTATCTTCTTTGAGAAAGGGGTTCGCCCTTACTTGGTATGTTATAACAACATTAAACCATCCGGAACTATCCTTGACCACGGCGTCGTTGTATATAGATAGAACTCTATCCCGGTCTGTCACAGTGGGATATATATGGCCACATGTCAGGGAGGGGGTACCCGGCCACGCTACCTCAAACTTATTTATTATATCATCCCCTGTGTTTATGCCTATGCAGTAGCGAGGGGCGTAGCGGACTCCAATAGACAGAGCAGTTACATCATCTGTGACATGGCCCCCTCCAAAAATTCCAATTTTATTTGGGGTGTCCAGCGCTCCTGCAAAACCTATCCAGTCTGTCATGCTTCCTACGCCCTGCACACTAACGTAGGCATTCCACTTACCTACCCTCCAAGTTCCACTTGACGAAACCAAAAACGGACTATTCAAGTGATTCCAGTAACGTGCCGTGCCAGATCTAGTAGTTGTTATGACGTCTGAGAGATCCATTGTGGCACTATCAATCTGCCTAGCCAATTTCCAAGTTATTGGGTACTGTCCAGGTTGGTTAAGGCCAGCATTGCTCCCCAAATCAGTAACCGTTCTTCCGTTGTGTAAGATAAAAGAACGATCAATCATGGTAGATAAATAATTGCTCTGTCCATACTGGTATGTGGACTCTGGGTTACCCTGATACTCAGAATACCCCCCACGGCCCCCTGAGACTACCGTTACACTAATGCTCTTAATTTCACAGTTAGCTGGCAGAGTAAATAGAGTCTGAGGGAAAGTCTCTGTATTATAAAAAGTACCAGACCAGGTAACTGGTCCCACTATAGGTTTGTAAGGTGTCTCTGCTGTGTGCTGATACAGCCATGCCCTAGTATCTGGCCATTTAATAGGATAACCAGGGTCCTGTATAGTAAAGTGTCCACCCGGAGGCTCATAAGAAGATAAAGATGGATCTACCATGCGGGAGTTTCTGGCAGGAAATACGCCGGTATACTCAGGTCCGTTCAAGTGGTAAACTAACTGGTTATAAGATCCTGACACTGTGTTTGAGGCCGTCATTAAACTGGGCCAGGTGAACTGGTGTTGTCTCCAAAAGATAAGAGTATTAACACTGGTTCCTGGCCAGTCCCTAGGCATAGCGTAGACAGAGAACTCGCTGCTCACATCAAAACTCTGAAAAGAAGGCGGGAATCCTTCCACGTCTATTTCCATTCCCGCAAGTGAGATATACCGAGAGGATGCAAAAGTGTTGCTGACAAACTTTAGTCTGAAGTGTTTAAACGCGATTTTACTAGGGAGAGGAGTCCACCCACTCCATTGGTTGGCTCCGGCGGGAGGCGAACAGGATACTTGGAATTGATATGTCCAAACAGACTCGTCGGCTATACCAGGGCTGTCTGCGTTAGACCCATAAACATTAATGAGTTTAGGAAAATCGTCATCCCAAAGACTAGCATTGCTTATGGACTGGAACCGAAAGGCCTTCCACCTAGTCCAGTCATTATCATAACTTATCTTTAGATAAGTAGCAGTAGTGTTAGGATTAACACCGGAAGTCCATTCAGTGCTAGTTGTTCCATCGAAGAGATTTCCTACAGTGCCGCTGTTATGCGAGGCTGTTTTTGCTACGATGGGCAAAGGCCCGTATCCTTTTGTACAGTAACAACCCAAATTATTGGCCATCCAGCCACTAGACCCTCTCAATATGCTAACTATCTGTTGATTTACCCTGAAAGCGTAAACCTTTAGGTCTGCCTGCTGTCTGAAACTTATCTTATTTATTCTTAGATCCTTTTGTGGGAGGGCAGGAGACTGGTACTGGGTAAACCATTGAAAATAAAGATCCTTAGTAACTGTTTTTTGTGATAAATCCCCGCTTCGGGTCGTGTCTGTTGCTAAAAGATTCTCCGTAGATACCGGATAAGGGTTTGTAGCATTCCACGAAACTTGAGAAACCTTATTAATCATTTTTAGGATCTCTTCTCCGGTTAACCATCTATTCCAGTGTGAGACCTCGTCTAATTGAAAAGACCCGCTCTGAGTTGGCAACGGTTCTGGATCAAAATAACTGAAGTTCTGTCCTGCAGGAATCAGCACGGAAGGCACTACGCCGGACCCAACTGTCGAGCCCTTCTCTTTTTTAGCATTGACCCACCAACAATAGTCCTGGCTCGTGGAAAGAGCATTAGTTTTGGCTCCGAACTGTAAGAGATACCATTGGTCCGGATTCCACTTATAATGGGCTGTACCATAAACAAAATCTCGCCCCAGGTGCAACCATAGCCTACTGTCAGACCTCTCCTCTACCACGCCTCCATAGTCAGTTTGATTGTAAGTTACTAATATCCGGCCTGGATTTACCGGATCCCCCCAGCCGGTAGGTTTAATGCCCCTACGAAACTTGAAGTAATCCACAAGAATTTGCGGGGCCGTCCCTACGGTATTATAGGACTGCACCCCCATATAGATGCTGTTTCCCCACGTGGAAGTATCGGCATAGTAATTAGTGGTTATCCACTCGGGCATCGTGGATTCCCTGTATTTAAAAGTAACGATGTTCCCTCGTTTCTTCATTCTTATGAGATAGGTGCGCCCAAGAATCAGAGGATTACTATCTATAACGTAATTTAAATCTTTTACCTGTAAGGAGATCGTTCCGGCGGTCTGTGAGTAAGTTATATCCTTGGCTATGAACTCTGCGCTATAAAATCTGGTGTAAGAAGAGTCATTAGAAGCAGTTATTCTCCAGCGGTAGTATCTATAAACTTTATAATTAGAAAAAGTAAACCACCCAGTCCATGTAGAAACAGTTGGGTTAGGTTGACCAACCATTGTGTGTAGAGTTGTCCAATCCACATCATTATCTGACCCCTGGAACGTCCAATCCCTGGGAAAGTTACCTTCGGAGCCCCGGTACATCCTATAACCCTGGACTACTTTAGTACCAGAAGCACTGCAGTCTAACTTAATCCACCTTGGGTAAGGATCTCCCGCAGTGGAACACCATCTAGTATTCAGATCAGAATCAAAAGCATACCAGGATCTATAGGTTGTGGAGTACTCGCTGCTGGCTGATACTACATAAGGAGTGGGTGCAGAATAATTAGTCATCCTCGGAATGGTACCGTCTACTAATTGAGTTTGATAAACTCCTCCCTTAGATAGTCTGAATCCACAGTAGTTAAGATATGAGTTTGAATCAAAGATTACAGTGCCACAAGTCTGTCCATCTGTCATAGAGTCAGGAAGTGTTATGGAGGCTTCTACATCCCAATCATACCCGCTCCTAGTGGTAAAAAAAGCAGGGGTTGATGCACTCCAGTTGGCCCCGTGCCAATCCGCATTAGGAAGCCCCTGTAACTTGAGATAGTCCCCATTATGACCGGCAGAACAAGTGACTGCGAGATTAACCAGGGACCATCCTTTATAAGTAGGGACCCCTGTATAATCCCAGACATCTCTAAAATGATCTCCATAGAAACTATTTGCTTCCATTACAGTGAAATAATTTGTGGTACCAGAAGTTAATAGAGTTGCTGGCTTGAACCAAAAAGAACACATATAATCTCGGGGCTGACCGCTTAAACCAGCCACCTCGATATGGCCCCACGGATAATCCCCTAAAGAGGCCCCGTAACCATGCTTCCCCATAATCCGTATCAAATTCCCGCTGCTTACCGCACTTAAATTATTACCCGACCTGTCTTCATAAATAGGGCCTGCCTCCTGCAAAGGATGCCAAGCCATAAGGCCTTCGCGTATATCGTTTGGATTAACTCCAATAGCGTCCCCTATGGTTTTAGTCTGTAGGGGAATGTCCGCTACAAGGTAAGGACCTGAGAAGGCCGAGTAGTCACCGCTGACAGACGTCAGCGAGCCAGTCCAAGTAGTCGAGCCGCTTAAAGTTACTATCCATGTGTAAGACATATTTATTAGATCTCATTTACAACTACTGCAACATTACTTATTCCAACATTTGCTCCCGTAGTAAAAGTTGTATATGCCCGGCCGGTCTCATCTGTGTAGTCGTATGAAGGGAATACTCCTCCATCCCCGCTACTAACCCAGAATTGAACAAGCTTACCCGACAGGGTAGTTCCCCAACAATTAGCTACTTTGGCCACTATATCTGATTGAGCCCCAACTCCGGCTGGCATCACCGTATCAGAAGAGTTAACATTCAAAAAGGCCGCTAGCTCATCGTCTATATTAAAGACCTGGAGATAAGCCGGAGTATCGGTAACAGTCCAAGCTATAATCCCCGTAGCTGTTATAGACAAACAATGCAAAGCAGCCTGGTCCAATTGATTAATAAAAAATGGGTACCTTATACTATTATATTCTGGTATATTCAACATCACCCATCGGTTAGGCTCATAAGCCATAGCTGTACCACTTACCGAAATAGATCTAAGATACAAAACAGAGATCGTGGGATCATACCAACTATATAAAACGTGTCCTACTCCGGCACTGTCTTCTTGATAATTTAGGTTTCTACAATTCGTTCCGGCCCCGTAGTGAAAGCAGGTAGTTGAGGATCGCAGGTACTCAGAAGTAGCTAGGGTTGCCCACTCCCATGGCTTAGACACTGCAAAGGCAGCTCTGTCTATCTCATGTAGTTCAGGCCCTATCTTAAGATAAATGCTTTCATCGCTGGCAGTAATTCCTACATAACCGCTCAAAGAAGCTCCGAGGGCCCCAGACCAGGTGATGGTATTAGCAGTGTTTATGTTCTTCACTAGTAAATCTGGAGATTGCCCGTCGGGAGCCGCTGCCACTATACTGTACCCTACAGTTCCTAAGTTGGCCCCTCCGGCAGCCATAATAGTATAACATAACTTCTCTTCATCTACCAGCCAACCTACATCCAAAACATTGGTATAAGGGGTTCCGCCTGATCCAATTGTAAATTGGGCCGCTTCAGTGCCATCCATATTCCAATACTTTATTGTAGCAGCCGGGGTAGCTGTATCGTCACGTAACTGACACCGGATTATCTGCTCTTGGTTATGTAAAACCCTAGGGGTATAATTCCAATGGTGCCCAGCTATCTGGTAATAAAAACTAGAAAAGTTTTTCTCCAGACTGTAAGGCGTTATTTTTCCTACCTGCATCTTCTATTCCTCCTTAGGATTGTCTGTAAATTTTCGGGTAAGTAATCACTTTGTATTCCTTTTGATCCCATGTAAATATCATCGAATGTAGATTGGCCCCGCCTCCCCTAGCGTATAAATCTACCCCCAGGTGCGACTTATGGTGAACTGGATACGCGCAAAAATAAGGTACCGGATTAATAAGTATGGGGAGTTCTCCTGATTCTGTATGAAAACTCCATACCGCAAATGCTCTATTTTTTCTAGATGACAGATCCATAACTGTAGCGAAACAATTGACTGTGGCATTATAGTAGTACTGGGCTGTAGGAGAATAAATAACTCTGTACCAACTATCGCTATACTTATAGACCTGTGGTATTACTATCATGTTATCTATGGTAAGAGACAGTGTGCTTATATCCACCCCCAAACCCTCATCCTTAATATCAAACATAATCCACTGCTGCCTGTTAACATCCTCCATCCCATCAAAGGGATAGATATTTTCAAACGTCGGAGGTCTGAAGTCGTCTACTATATCAAAGTAGTAATTTAAATCCACTGAATAGTTATCATTTGTATAAGCTATCAAGTCTCCCTGCGTGTATTCGTTCTCAGTAGCTGTTTCTAATTCTATCTCTCCTTCGCCAACAAAACGAAGCATAGTTGCCATTTCCCAGTCCCCGGCTGGATTAGGTCCTAACCTAAATACACCACCGGACTGGAATATGGATAAGTCTCCGCCCCCTACCCAGATATACTTAGAGGCGGCCGGTGAGGCCTCCGAAAAAGTCCTATAGACACTAGGAGAGCAGGAGACATGGATATCAATATATACCCTACTAGCCAAATCAAAATTCACTGGGGGGTTATAAAGTAACTCTATTCCCCCAGAGACATAAGTAATCTCAACGTCATCAGTTACATTCACCCCATTTACCTTGAACTCAAGTGTATTCATATTGAACGGGATAGACGGATCATCCAACCGTAACCAGATATTTGTGTGAGGAACATTCCTTATACTGTACGGAGCAGGTATAGCCCACGGAATAGGAATAAATGTTTCCACTGTAGTAAAGGTATTCAGCCCTCCCTTAACCTCGATTTTTTGTTCGGTCGTGACAATGTCACCAAATCTAGCCAGAGGATCAGGATTTATACCGACAGCTGCGGGAAGATAATGAGTAGGGCTGGTACTCGAATACCAGTAATAGAGAGAGTCATTTATCTGGAAGTCATATATTATTTCAGTGACTCCAACCTCAGTAGG
>Ga0208980_10000360_pt1 | contig 25160 bp, 21 predicted proteins | sample WetSurMetagenome_3_FD_187993 | JGI IMG/M metagenome (GOLD analysis project Ga0208980, IMG submission 187993) | Wetland microbial communities from Twitchell Island in the Sacramento Delta, sample from surface sediment Aug2011 Site A1 Bulk (version 2) | ecosystem: Environmental > Aquatic > Marine... | reverse complement strand
CAAAGGTTATTTGGGTTGACGATCATTTCCGAAAGGCTGCTACCAATGCCGGCTTTCATTTAATGGATGGGAAACTGAATCTCAATGATATGAAGAAGAACATGCAACTGTTAATGAGGGGATGATAGCGAGGCGTCTCCCAACTGAAAGGTATAAATACTTATGATAATGTTTGAAAGGGGAAGATCAAACAATGATAATAAGGGTTGTATATCAAGACGGGAGATTTGATTATATTAAGAATTCCATCTTTGATCAGTTATTATCCCTTAAGAAAATAGGGAAGTTCTATCGTTATTCAGAAGGATGGGTTGCTCCAGGTGTCGATCCCTTTCGAGGTGTTGGAGGAAATTATGATGGCCCCGAGAGAAGGATGAGCGATATTAGGAATGAACGATAAAAAGTTTTCAATTATTTTTTATGAAGAAATGCCCAGCCTCCAAGGGAGATATGAAGCGGGATTTACAAAATGTTACTTTTATCTAAAGCAGTAATTATGGGATGTCTCACGGGCCTAGTGGGGCTCATAGTAAGCATTGTCCCGTTTGGATCTGACGTCGAGAAAAATGTGGGGCTGGATCTGTTGTTCAAAATAAGGGGAGAAAAACAAGCCCCGTCTCATGCCGTCGTTATAAGTATAGACAAAGAATCTTCCGAACATCTCAACGTATCTGATAACCCCGACAAATGGCCTCGTTCTCTTCATGCACGTTTGATTGATAATTTGACCAGAGAAGGTGCCAAAGTTATTGCCTTTGACGTACATTTCATAGAACCACGTTCCCCTGAAGATGACAATTTATTCGCAAAAGCAATAAGCGGGGCCGGCAATATTATACTTTGTGAACCTATGAAGACCAAAGAGATTCAATTTTCTGACAACGGCAGTTCATATGCGGAAGATCATAACATCGTGAAAATAGTGCAACCGATCGCTCCATTTGCGCGTGCTGCTGCTGCAACGGCACCTTTTATTTTACCCAGAATACCCTTTAAGGTGAACCACTACTGGACATTTCAGCCGAGTGCAGGCGATTCGCCGACTATTCCCGTTGTTATATTGCAATTCTATACTTCGGAGATATATGAAAAATTTATCCATTTATTGGAAAAAGCAAGCCCGGGGCTGTCCGGAAAGTTTCCACACGATAGTGATACAGCACTGAGAAATGGAGACGTGAAAGGATTAATTAGAGATATTCGGGAGATTTTTGTGCGTGATCCTTCAGTTGCAGAAAGAATGTTCACGGAGTTGGAGAGTTTAAAAACATTATCTGTTGATGAAAAAGAGCATGAAATGATCAGTTCTCTTATAAAGATGTACCAGGGTTCTAACCGCCGATATCTGAATTACTACGGACCGCCGCGCACTGTTACCACTATCCCATACTACCAGGCACTGGAACTCCATAACGGAGTAGTTGGAGACAAACAAGTAGACCTCAAGGGCAAGGCTGTGTTTGTGGGACTCTCGGAAATATTGCTCGCAGAAAGGAAAGATAGCTTTTATACGGTTTTTTCACAGGCAAACGGCGTATTTATCGGTGGTGTAGAAATTGCTGCGACCGCATTCCTCAACCTTTTGGATGATAAGCCCGTGAAACAGCTCGGATTATTTTATTTCGTTCTTGTGATTCTTCTCTGGGGGCTCCTTGTGGGTGCCATTTGTCGTATGTTCCCTATCGGTCTCGCCTTACTAGGTGTAATTGGATTGAGTATTCTTTATCTTTTCTTTGCAGAATATCAATTTAAGACGAGTAGCAGCTGGTATCCCCTAGCAGTTCCATTATTTTTTCAGCCCCCATTCGCCTTTTTTGGATCTTTAGTATGGAATTATATCGATACGAACAAAGAACGGAAGAACATCAGGAATGCCTTTGAGCACTATCTTCCCAAAGATGTTGTTGACGAGTTAGCAAAGGATATTGCACATATCCAGGCAGCTGGCCGGGTAGTGTACGGCATCTGTCTATATACAGATGCCGTACACTATACGTCACTGTCTGAGGACATGGATCCGCATGAGCTGGGTAGATTCATGAACAAATACTATGGAATGATGTTTAAACCGGTAAAACAGAACGATGGATTTGTTTCAGGTGTCATTGGTGATTCCATGTTAGCGTTATGGGTGTCGGCAAGGTCTGAGACCGCTCTCAAAAACAAGGCATGTTTCGCTGCTATCGATATCAATAAGGAGTTGCAGCGGTTTTATGAATTATCTTCCGATAATCTGCAGCTCAAGACACGGATCGGATTACATTGCGGTCAAATTCTACTTGGGCATATCGGTGCAATGGATCATTATGAGTACACGCCCATGGGGGATATTGTCAACACGGCATCAAGAATAGAGGGCCTCAATAAGCAATTGGGTACGACCGTGATGGTATCAGAGGATATTATCCACGAGCTTAATGGCTTCCTGACCAGAGAACTTGGAAAATTCAAACTGGTTGGAAAGGCGAAACCAATTGCAGTGTACGAATTACTGGATAAAATAGAAGACGCTGACGAAAAACAGAAAAATGCGTGTGCGATATTTGCTGATGCACTGAGTGCATTCAGGAAGAGAGCCTGGGATGAGGCGATAGAGAAGTTTAATCGATCCACGGAAAAGTTCGGGGGAAAAGACGGACCGTCGGGCTATTATATAGATCTCTGCGAACAATACAAGCAGAATCCGCCTGAAGAAACATGGAATGAAGTAGTGTGTATTGGTAAAAAATAGAGTAGTCCTTTGGGATCGTAAATAAGAACACAAAAAATTAAGAAGGGGGGATTGCAATGAAGCAAAAAAGGTCGCATTTCTTTAGCCTGCTTATATGCACAAACATCATTATTGCCTTATTATGTTCTTCCTCTGCCATTGCCGAGACATGTAAGCAGTGGGCAGCAAAAGTGGTGTCAGTGCAGGGGACTGTTCAGGTAAAAAAGGTTGATGAGACGCAGTGGCAATCTGTGAAATTGAACGACACATATTGCCCCGGCGACGTAATCCGGGTACTGGAGAGAAGCCGTGCAGACATTGCGCTGATTAACCAGCCGGTTCTCCGTCTAGATCAGAACAGTACGATCACCCTCGGAGGTCTGAAAGAAGAAAAAACTTCTATTATTAATATTGTCAAGGGAGCTGCACATTTCTTCAGCCGTGCTACCAGAAACCTCGAGGTGCAGACTGCGTTCGTAAATGCAGGTATCGAGGGAACAGAGTTCCTCGTCAGGGTTGAAGACGATAAAACATCCATAACGATGTTTGAAGGAAAGGTGTTAGCCTCGAACAAGGCCGGAAGCGTTACGCTCACGAGTGGCCAAGCGGCAGTAGCCGAAGCAGGAAAAGCTCCTGTATTGAAAACCGTGGTGCGCCCGTGGGATGCCGTCCAGTGGGCGCTTTACTACCCGCCTGTTGTCTACGAGCGTCCAGAAGGCTTAAAGGAAAACGATCCACGTTTTTATACCTACCGTGCATCATCGCTGTTGCATGCGGGCCGTGTTGACGAAGCGAAGGCTGATATCGGGCGTGCTCTTGAGCTTGATCCGAACAACAGTATGGCCTTTGCTCTCCAGTCGATAATTAAAGTCACACAGAATGAGAAAGAGAAGGCTCTTGATTTGGCAAAAAAGGCTGTAAAAGCAGACCCGAAGTCAGCAGCAGCACATATTGCCCTTTCATATGCACAGCAGGCGAACTTCGATCTAAACGGTGCACTTGATAGTCTCAAGGAAGCAGTAAGAGCGGAACCTAAAAATTCCCTTGCATGGGCGAGGCTTTCTGAAATACAGCTGTCATTCAGTAATCTGGATGATGCCATGAAAGCTGCGCAGAAAGCTGTTGAGCTGAATCCCAATATCGCAAGGACACAGAGCGTCCTGGGTTATGCCTATCTCATGCGGATACAGATAAAGGAATCCATGGCAGCCTTTGAGAAGGCAATTGTACTCGACCAGGCAGATCCGCTCCCGAGACTCGGTCTGGGACTGGCAAAAATCCGCCAGGGTGATCTCCAGGGGGGGAGAGCAGAGATCGAAGTTGCGGTGTCCCTTGACCCCAACAATGCGCTGATTCGCAGTTATATGGGCAAGGCCTATTATGAAGAAAAGAAAGAGAAGCTTGTGACAGACCAGTATAAGATGGCCAAGGAGCTTGATCCTTTGGACCCGACTTCTTTCTTCTACGATGCCATCAATAAACAGACAACGAACAGGCCGGTGGAAGCATTGCAAGATATGCAGAAGGCGATTGAATTAAACGACAATCGGATGGTTTACCGATCAAAGCAGTTGCTGGACGAAGACCTCGCTGCACGGAGCGCAAGCCTCGCCAGAATCTATACTGATCTGGGATTCCAGGATCTTGCGTTAGTGGAAGGATGGAAGTCGGTTAATGCAGATCCATCCGATTTTGCCGGCCACAGGTTTCTTGCTGATACCTATTCTGCTTTACCCCGCCACGAGATCGCAAGGGTCAGTGAACTGTTACAGTCTCAACTTCTTCAGCCGCTCAACATGACCCCGATTCAGCCTCGCCTTGCAGAAAGCAATCTGTTTTTGATAAGCGCCGGAGGCCCCGGGTCTCTTTCCTTCAACGAGTTCAATCCACTCTTCAACCGGGATGGGTTTACCCTGCAGGCAAACGGATTAGCAGGTGAAAATGGAACGTGGTCCGGAGAAGGTGTTCTCGCGGGGATATATAAGAAAGCGTCCTTCAGCGTTGGTTACAGCCACTTTGAGACGGACGGGTGGCGAGATAATGCTGACCAGAGGGATAACATCGCCAACGCCTTTTTGCAAGTTGAACTCTCGCCTGAAACAAGCGTACAGGCTGAATATAGATACAGACATACAAAGAATGGCGACCTCTTGCTGAATTTCTTCCCTGAGGACTTTTCCCCTAACTTTAAAGAAAAATTCGAGACCAACTCCTACCGCCTTGGTATACGGCATGCCTTTTCACCAGGTTCTATTCTTCTTGGCTCATTTATGTATCAATATAGAAATAGTGGCACGCAAGATAGCCCGCCCGGGGGCTTTGTTACTTCAGTTGATGACAGATGGCCTGGTCAAAAAGCTTATAGCTCCGAGGTCCAACACCTATTCAGCTCAAAATACGTTAACATTACCAGCGGCATAGGATATTTCCACATAAATGCTGAAGAAAGTCTTACCTTTGAGTACAACCCTGATATTGGGTTCCCTCCTTATATGAGTACCACTTCTCAGGATGTCAACCACACCAATCTCTATCTCTACTCATACATCAATCTCCTCAAGAATGTTACGTTAACTCTCGGCGCCAGTTGCGACTTCTTCGACACGGATAGTCCAAATTCAGAGTCAACAAACCAGTTCAACCCGAAATTCGGGATTACCTGGAATCCATTGCCAGATACCACGGTACGTGCTGCGGCATTCAGGACTCTGAAGAGAACACTTATCACGGATCAGACCCTCGAGCCGACCCAGGTCGCGGGCTTTAACCAGTTCTATGATGATCTCAATTCAACAAAATCATGGCGCTATGGCGTAGCTGTAGATCAGAAATTTTCGAAGAGTGTATATGGCGGCGTGGAGTATTCCCTTAGGAACCTAGACGTTCCGTGGAGACAGATAGTGTATGACAATGAAGGAAATCTCAGCGAAGATAAAGTTAAGCGCGCAGACGGGGATGAGAATATGGTACGCGCCTATCTTTTCTGGACACCAATTCCGTTGCTTGCATTCAGTGCGGAATACCAGTATGAGAAATTTAAGAATGATAATGATGTTGCTTACACATCTCAATTCAAGAAAGTAACAACACAGCGGGTTCCTCTCGGGGTGAGATTTTTCCATCCTTCGGGATTGAGTGCTTCGGTGAAATCGACCTACTTCAACCAAGATGGTGATTTTACTCGACAATATTCTTATATTGAGTCCGGCAAAGACGATTTCTGGGTAGTCGATGCCGCAGTCAGTTACCGTCTGCCGAAGCGGTATGGGTTTATCACGGTCGGAGCGACAAACCTTTTTGACGAGCATTTCAAGTATCAGGAAACAGACCCGCGTAACCCGATCGTGCAACCAGGCAGATTCACCTTTGCCAAAATGACTTTAGCCTTTCCATAAGGGTCGAAAGGTATCGCGTGTCGGGACGAGGTGATAATAAAAGGGAGGTGATAAATGTGGGAGCGAAATGAGGCAAGGGAACTATCGTTTCTGTAAACCTTAAAAATAAGTATTGAACGGAGGACTAAGATGAGGAGAACTTACATATTACTTGCAATAGTACTTGCCACGGCTTTGCTGTTTGCAGTCTCTGCCGATAGAGCACAATCACAAACTACCAGCTCGCATCGCATATGCACCGCGACGGGGCTTGGCGCAGTTGTGTCCGGCCCGTGCCTTACAGGTTTAACATGCGACACTACGACACCTGCGCTAGCTAAGGATTTCCCTCGCATTGTGTATTGCCCTGCCGAATGCGACGGAGCTGTAATTCCTGGGACTAATACCCCCCTAAGCGGGACATTTCTCAGATGGGACTATCTATTCACGGGCGCCGCAGGGACAAGCCCCTCTCTCCTAGGATTGCAGGTGTCGGCGGAAATGGATATTGTAGCGGCCCTCGGCGGCAATGGTACTATGAACAACATTTCCGTAGATTTTTCAGCCCCTTGTGTTGGGGACAGTGCGTTGCAAATGGGCGTAAACGATTGTGACTCGAAATGGTTAAAAATTTCTGGCAACTGCACTGCAACTAATCCATACCGCGTGTCCTACTTCACAGGACTTGGGGTGAAGAGCGGAACGGAGGGTGCAAGTTTCAAATCTGGAAAGATTGTTGGGGCCTGTGCGGCGGAAGGGGCAAGTGCACCTTCATGTATAAATCCGAATAGCGCTCTATATACTGATCTGATCTTCACAATGCCTGGTTGCAGTGTAACCTACAAAGTTACGCCTCCCCCTGATTGCAGGGCCGTCGAAGGTAGCATGACAATAGTCGATGGTAGCTGCAACATAAGTGAAACATATAATATGCTAGTCGATGGCAAAGAAGTTTTAGATATGAGCGTCTCTTGCCCTGTGTGGACATTTACACAACCGGGTTCATGCAGTTACTGTGTTCCTACTACGGGTGGTGGCAAAGTGTGTTCTACCTGTACGACTTGTTGTGTCAAAAAATCAACTAACACGTGTGTACAAAAAAGTACCCTCAGTAACCCATCACTTGAGTGCACGGCGAACTCACTATAAACCATGCATGAGCAACATCCACAAAGGGGGAGCAAGGGATCAGGTCTAAACTCTTGACAGGAAAAATTAAAGGTGGGGTCAGAAATGGCCCTGCCTTTCCCCTTGATTTTTGGGGGATCGAAAATACGGTGAGGGTTGAAGAATGGCGAATGGTATTACATCCGTGGCATGGGATGATTTTTTTTAAAGGATAATTTATAATTTTGCATTATGACTGATGGTATTGTTGTCAAAGTTATTGGTGATCATGGTCCTTTTTCCAGGGTTGGGAAAAGTATTGGATACCAAATAACAATAGGACAGTCCAATTATCTTATAGACTGTGGAGCTCCACTTTTCCAACAGATTAGTGGTCACGGACTGAAGTATATCAATGGTTTGTTAGTAACACACTGCCACGACGACCACAAACGGTGGTTCAGTGATCTCGCACTTTTTAATCGGTATGCGAGAGATATTTCGCGAAAGCTGGTATTGTTTACATCAGAAATTGTAAATGAAGAACTCATTAGAGCATCGGCTCCGGCGCTGGATAGGAGTTTGTCAGTTGATTCAAAGTCTATAATAGATGTCCCGTATGAGGAATTTATCAATTTAAATATGATAGGTCCGCGTTCCAGGTATAAGATAGTATTTATATCTGAGGATAAGGGAAGAATAAGCTATTGTATAAAAGATGAAAACGGTAACATAGTTGATCCTGATATTGCAAAAATTATTATTAATCCAAAGACAAAAAGACTAAGAATGCTCTTCAAAGACCCTGATTATAAGGAATGGGTTGAACCTGAAAGTTTCTACTCTTTTTCATCAACTGTATTTTACGAAAAGGAGCAGAATATTTACAGAGATAAAGAGGGTTTTACCATTCAGGCGATAAAATCAGCTGTATGGCATGGTGTCCCTGCAATCGGCATAAAGATAAATACAGACAGGGAGACATTGGTTTTCAGTTCGGACACGGTTCATGACAGAGAATTATGGATTCAGCTCTATACTGAAAAGAAGATACAGAAATTGAATATGTCGAAAAAAGAATTTGAATCTGCATCAGTAATTTATGGAGATATTAATGATTATATCGAAAGGGTATGGAGTGAAGAACGATATATAAATGCGACAAACGCTTTCGATAATGCTGTCGTTATCCATGATGTTGCTGGCAGAAATAGCATCGTTCATACTGACTACGAAAAATTGGAAACCTCTTGTCTGCGTAAAAACAAGACTCTGTTAACTCACAGCCCTGATAGTACGACTTCTGAATGGGTGCTCTGCAATACAGGGAAAACTTACAAAATAAAAAACGGTGAATTCTATGAGATAGTTGACGGGAAGGCACTCACAATTGATGCGGATATCTATCACAGAGAAGGAGGAAGATACTTTGTAGGGTATAAGAATGAAAATGGTGAATATCTGATCTATGAAAAAGATGGTCTTCTTGGTACATCCCTCAATGGAAATCCAAATATAGGCAAGACTCTTTATAGGGTAGATTTATATGAAGATATATCTGGCAAGTATTTCCCGATACCAGTTGACGCCAATTCTGTGTTGTATGAGCGCAAAGACGGAAGAATAGAACTGATCAAATTTGACGAATACGGGAGCAACGGCAAGATTTTAGAAGATTGCAGAGACAAACATTTAAAGAGGCGATAAAGAATAAAAGGAAAAAGCCAGATGCTTTTTCGTATCTGTGATCTATCTGTGATTTCCTCCATGTTATTTTTAAGCAAAGCTTGAAGGTTTTTTAGTTGATTCATAAGAGATTGTTACTACAACAATATACATGACACAAAAGAAACTTATATCATCTTCAGACCTTGAATTTCTTTTAAATACAAACCTTTTTACCTACATTCCCCGTGAATCCATTACTCCATTATTAAATAGTTTGACATTCAAACATTTCAAGGCAGGAGAGAGATTCATTACACAAGGAGATGAGGGTGATAGTCTCTATATTATCCAGAGCGGATCATGCATTATCAATTTAGAAAAAGACAATAAATTAAATCAGGTTGCACGCCTCAAAACCGGAGATATCGTAGGGGAGATGGCTGTTTTGACTGGTGAAAGTCGAAGCACTCACGTTGATGCGGAAACGGATATGGATTTGTGGAGGTTGATGCGAGTGCAGTTCGACGTCTTGTCTCTGGAATTTCCCGATCTCAGAAACTTTTTAACCGAGATTGTTGTAAAGCGGTTCTCTTCTTTAAAGATTACTGCTAATAGAACCATCGGAAGATATATTATAAATGAAATCCTCGACATAGGAGGTTGGAGTATAGTTTATAAGGGCGTTCACGGCGTGCTGAATTTCCCGGTTGCCATAAAGATGTTGAAACATAATATGGCTATGGACTCGGGTTTTTTGGAAAAGTTTCAGCATGAAGCAAAGACAATTGCCCGACTGAACCATCCGAATATTGTAAAAGTATATGATATAGAAGAACGTTACAGAACAGTCTTTATTATTATGGAATTCCTTGAGGGATTTTCTCTTGAATATTTATTGAAAAATATGCCAAAGCCATCACTCTCCACCATTTTAGATATTTTTTTGCAGGTATGTTACGGCCTGGAATATGCCCATAAACAAGGTATAATCCATCAGGATATTAAACCCGCTAACATTTTTATTCGACCGGATGGCCAGGCAAAGATTGTTGATTTCGGGCTGGCTTGCCCTCAGGGCACCATGGATTTCGATATGCCCGGTACCCCTTTTTATATGTCACCCGAACAGATACAAGGTGAACCTGTGGATGAACGTACAGACATCTATTCGCTTGGAATTATGCTTTATGAAATGCTCACAGGGAAAAGGCCGTTCCCTGAAGATGATCTTGGAAAATTGATGGATTTGCATCTTAAAGAAGATGCTCCGGATCCACGTATTCTGATCCCTGATATGCCCGATGAACTGCACAGTGTTACTATGAAGAGCATACGAAAAGATCCAAATGAGAGATTTAATAACATCTCAGATGTAATTAATACGCTCAAGCCATTAACAGAAAAGACGGGATTAGAATACCAGGCGCGTGCAAGAAAAAAAGGCAGGATGATATGTGCGTTTCTTTTTTATAATGAAGAACATCAATTAGATTTAAACCGGGTAATGGACAAACTGAATAATGATATTACTGAAATAGGAGCAGTGCTTCGTATAGCACATCTTGAAGATATCTGACCCTCCCTCAGTGTGTTGCGCAGCTCAGACAGGGATCGAATATCCTTACACACCTGCCGATAAGTTTTTCGCCTTCCTGTGAGATATTGTCCCCATCCAAATGTTTCTCTGCTAAATCCCTGAGAAGCAGATTTATATAGGCGTTATTGAACTGTGTGGCAACCATGAGGCGCATGCGTTTGATACGCCCCTGATTAATAAGATAACTATGCATGAGAATTCCGCGCGGTGCTTCCAAAACTCCGATACCCTTTCCGCTTCCCTTCAGATCTGTGTCAGTGGACATTTGTGTCAGATCCACTTCGCCCAACAGGCTGAGGATTCGTTTTGCAGACCAGAATATTTCTAAAAGACGACATACATCATAGCTTTCGAGAGTTAACGAAGTTCTGTCACGAAGCTTCTTTACGAGCGGGTAATCTGTTAGATCTGTATCACTAAGAATACTATTATCCTGAAAGCTCCTTGACAGCGGTCCGACGAGCATGATTCCGGCAGGGAACCCAAAATTCGAGAGGTAGGGAAATTTTGCGAGCGACCAGTCGGTTCTCAGTTCTGATATATTTTCCATGAACTCATCCCTGCTGAAGCGGAGTTTGATCTCTCCTGTCTGGCTGTATACTGAAAAGCTGTCCTGTCCGGAGAAACCATCGTATGCAACGAAATTAACCTGCTGGCCGGCCGGGAAATGGATGCCATGCGTATTCACATGGATATTTTCTACCTGGTTGATCAGGCGTGCAGTTCGTTCCAGAATATCGAGCGCGATTTTCCTGATCTCTTCGATATCTGTTTCTGCCGGGACGATATTGAAACGGCCGATACCGATGGTTACGGGGTGAGACGTCCTTCTTCCCAGGATGCGGACGATGCTGAGTCCTGCATTCCGTAAGGCAAAGGCATCCCGGACGATCTCGGGATGTGTCTGCATAAGCTCGAACACTCCGCCAGATACGCCTACAAAATCCGGCATGGTAAGGAAGAAGTAGCTCAGTGCATGGCTGTTAATCCATTCCCCGAGGAGAATAATATTTCGCAAAGCCTCTACTGACCTTGGAGGATTAACTGAAAGAGCCTCTTCAATCGCCCTGATCGATGCAATCTGGTGAGAAGACGAGCAGAGGCCGCAGATGCGGGAGACCATATGGGGGACATTTTCAACACGTATTCCCCTTAAGAAACCCTCAAATCCACGGAACTCGTGGACTAGGAACCGGGCGGTATTTACCTTGCCGGAGTCAATATCTATCTGGATATTTGCATTTCCCTCGATGCGTGTTGCCTTCTGGAAAACGATCTTCTTGCTCATCTGATCCTCGAACGGTCATTCGGGAAATAACGGTTAAATTTCAGGGAGCTGTTGCACTGCTTGCGGTATATCTTCATGACAGTCTTGATCTGCTCTTCTAGCTGACGGTGGCGGCTTATCAGGGATTGCAGCATGACCTCTTCATAACTGCTTCCTTCGTCGATCTTCTTGAAAGCGGTCTCAGAAGGACCTCTGCATCCCCAGCACGGGAGTCCTCCCTGCGGACATACAGCGCCGCATCCACCTTTTGTGATAAATCCCATGCAGATTGACCCGCATGAGGTAAGGCAATGGGTTATATCCCACTCAGGTCTCGGGTAGACCCAGAAATAGTCGATGTTTGTCTTCAGCGTCTTCCTGCTGCACTCGGCGCATACAATGGCTTTGGTTTTTTCTGTCTGACCTTCGCCTCTGAGTTCGTCTACAAGATTGATGAGAAGTCCCACCCTGGGAGGACATCCGGGCAAATAGTAATTGATCTGCACAAAATCATCAGCTTTTCTTGCACGCCTCATTAGTTTCAATTCGTTTTCCTGTCTCTGGTATGTTGACCAGTCGATACCTCTTGTACCGGAGAGATAATAGGAAAAGGTGTCTTTTGCCTCACCGTAGGATTCATGGATCAGCTCTTCGAGTTCATATTCATTTGCAAATGCCGGGATCCCGCCAAAGGTTGCACAGGTCCCCCAGGCTACAAGATATTTTGACTTATACCGTGCTTCTAAGAGTTTCTCTTCATCCTCTTTTACTCTCACCGTACCGTCGACTATTGCGATGTCAACTTCACCGATCTCTTCTGAATCGATAAGCATCGGGCAGTAGGAAATATTCACTTTCTCGAGCAGCTTCGAAAGTTCATCAGGATTTTCGAGCAGCACAGCAGAACATCCGCCGCACGTGGAAAGCGAGATAATTGCTGCTCTGACAGGACTTCTTTTTCTGAAGGGCGGAACGATATTCCTCAACATGATGTCCATGGATTTCTTTGGGTCAGAGAGGGCTGATAGCATTATCCTCAGGCGGATTATCAATCCCTGCAATATGTAGATTGCAAGTTCCGGTTCTGCTTTTATACGGCTAAGGAATTCATTGTTCTTTATAGGGAGGATGAGAGACTGTTTAACTGTAGTTGCGTCAGCAATACGCGGCTGGTTTGTTATGAGCGACATTTCTCCGAAAAATTCACCAGGTCCTAATGTTGCAAGGACATATTTCTCGACATCCTCTCCCTGGCTAATCTCCACTTCACCCTCTGCAATAATATACATGGAATGTCCTGCATCCCCCTGACGAAAGATTACCTTACCAGGTTCAATCAGTATACACTCTTTTTTTTCGCCGAAAACATACGTCGTTTTAAGCTGCGAATTGTCCGCAACTACAGAAAGAGGCCTCTTTCTTCTCCTGCGCTCTAAGGCAAACCGAAGCTGTTCGTCTCCGAGGACTTTATTCCTGAGGGCGAGGTTTGTTTCGGTGAGCCTCTTGCACAGGGTATTCAGCAGGTGAATTACAACACCGGGATCCTGCCGTACACGTTCCATAAGTGTATCACGGGCAAGGAAGAGGAGCCGGCTGCGGCTAATGGCAGTTGCTGTGGCGGAACGGGGCCGACTGTCGATTAGAGCCATTTCCCCGAAAAAGTTCCCGATCTCAAGGATGGCAAGGACGTGTTTATGACCGTCTTTTGTCTGGCTTATTTCTACAGCGCCGGACTGGATAATATACATGTTATCACCCATGTCACCCTCACGGAATATTACATCGCCCTTCCTGTATGTAATGCCAAAAAGATCTTCGCTCTTACTCATAGTGCCAGTATTTTACCACGGAGAATGTCACAGATTAGTCACAGATTCGTGGAGGCTGAAGATCTGAAAACAATAGAGCTGAAGGATGAAGCTCTGAATTTCGGAACCTTAGTAAGCTTTACTGTTTATTTCTGCTCCAGTCTGAGGGTTCCTACCCCGACGAGCTTTTCTTTTTATTACTGAGTTTATCCTATATGGTTTTTTCACTTAATTCAATACCTCTCCGGTGATGCCACGAAAATTTTGTCGACATTTCACCCAATAATCTTAAATTTCCCAATATTGTAATATTGTTTCTTTGCAGATACTTCGCACTAAATAAAGATTCTTCAAAGAGTTGACTTGATGAAGGAGTGAGGAAAATTATTAAACTCCTTTAATCGTTTACTTTTAACTACAAGTCGCATTCTGAGATCGCACCAGCTGGCGGTTAGTTCTGGATGGAAGTCTCTATACATACTGCCGACTGAAAGTCAGCCTCTCTCCTCAGGAATGTAGCGGAATTGTGGCGGAATGTAGCGCATCAGGCAGAAAATACAGGAAAATATAAGAAAACTCAGAAAATTATAACGCCATGAAAATTAAAGACTTATTACCAAAACGTTACCAGTCGCCAATCTGCTAAAATCTATCTTGAACGAATGGCATTCAAGAGGTCGTCGGTTCGATCCCGATCAGCTCCAGCAGTATAAATCAATAACTTACAGATAATCCTGAAACCAATCGTTAGCTAACGTCACAAAATCGTAATACTTACCCTCCAATATCTGTCAGGCGAAACAGATAAAGTCATTCCGGTATCTTATGGGAATCTTGAAAAACAAAACGCAATAAAGCTTGCGGAGGGAGCGCAATAATAATACCTTGTAATTTAACGGTTAGCCAGTTAAAATACAAATATGAGTGCCCTTATCAGTCGCATTCAGACGAAAAACCTCAGGAGTTATCTCAAGGCATTTCCTATTGTAGCTGTTATCGGAGCCCGTCAGACAGGGAAATCAACACTTGTAAAAGACCTGCTCCAGATGAAGCGGAAGTATCTAACCCTTGATGATACGACAAATATTCTTCTGGCTGAACAGGACGCAGAATCCTTTCTGAGGCAGGATCTGCCGATCACAGTAGATGAAGTTCAGAAGGCCCCGGCTCTATTCCCAGCCATGAAAAAGATCGTTGACAACAAAAGGATTAATGGCCAGTTTCTCATTACTGGTTCCGCAAACATAACAATGCTCCCAAAAATATCCGAAACTCTGGCGGGTCGGATAGTCTTTATCGAAATGAATCCGATAACAATAATGGAAGCGCTAAGAAGAGACCTCGGTCACCCGGCGTTGGGGGATATCTTTAAAGCTCAGACAGCAAAAAAGTGCTGGGAGATTCTTAACAGTATAAAGCCGACAAGCTTTTCTATAGAAAACTATATTGTTAAGGGGGGTCTACCTCCTGCATATCTGGAAACTAGCGACGAAAACCGCCAGGTTTGGTTTAAAGGATATGTACGAACTTACTTGGAGCGGGATGTCCGTGATTTATCACGGATACAAAAACTGTATGAATATCAGAAGTATCTTTCTTTGCTTGCATTTAGGGCGGCACAGATATTCAATAAGGCTGAAGTTGCCCGTGACTGCGGCATACCCTATACAACTGCAGGGCATTTCTTTGATCTTCTGCTTGCGACCTTCCAGATCTTTCTTGTTGAGCCTTATTTCAGAAATATAGGCAAACGACTGATAAAGTCACCAAAAATAATGTGGAGTGATACAGGATTGGCGATGCATCTGCAGGGATTAAACTCATGGGAGGATGCATGTAGGCTTGGCCGGGATTCGTTTTTTATTGAAAATAAAATAGCGATTGAATTGAAATCCTATCTCTCCATTTATGAGCCGACAGCAAAGCTGTGCTTTTGGCGGTCATCCGGCGGGGCCGAGATCGATTTTCTGATTGAAAGAGGAGATCAGCTTATACCTGTAGAAGTTAAATGGAGAAGTGATATTAGGTTGAAGGACGTAACAGGCATGCAGGTTTTTCTTCAGGATTTTAAAAATGAAGCCCGCTGGGGCATAGTATTATATAAGGGCAGCCAGTTGCTGAAGATTAAAGAGAATGTTTTCCTTGTTCCCTACAAATACTTTTTTGCTTAAAGATTAATTGAACAATTATGCAGTCTTATTGCGGAATATCGGCAAAGAAACATATGGGTCTGACCTAAGCTTCTCTACCTCTCTCCGCAGGACTGTAGCGGAATTGTAGCGGAATGTAGAGCATCGGACAGAAATACAGGAAAAGATAAGAAAACTCAGAAACTTATAATGCCATAAAAATTAAAGACTTATTACCAAAACGTTACCAGTAGCCAATCTGCTAAAATGCATCTTGAACGAATGGCATTCAAGAGGTCATCGGTTCGATCCCGATCAGCTCCACCAATAAAATCAAGGGGTTGCGTTTAAGTGTATCGGGTGACCACTTGATTAACATTCAAGAGGTCGCTAACTTCGAACTCTTTGTTCTTACTGGAAGTCCTTTAATAAGCTGAGAGCACAGCAAATGTGGACAACACAAAGTAGTTCGCATCAGCGAGATTTTATCATCTATATTGAGTACATCCAGCGCTCAACGCAGTTCAGTTCCGTCAGTTATTGAGAAGTACATCACGGAAATGGTATGCGGTTTGAGCCCAAAGGTGTATTTCACAAAAGCCCTGTCGGAAAAATTTACAACCCCATTTCTGGGAAAGGGCTCTCAAAAAAAACTCTTGTCAATCGGATAGTTATAAAACTGGTATGGAATATGCTTTATAATTTAGTTATACATCTCATAATTAACAACAAAAAGGAGATTGCAATCCATGGGAGAAGACGCATGAAGATCGGAAGGTATGGCATATTTAGAGGGGATGATCACATGAGATAGAAAGTGAGGCAGGGGATTATCGTTCTATAAACCTTAGAAATAAGTATTGAAAAGAGGAGTAAGATGAAGAAAGTATATATATTATTTTCAATAGTAGTTGCCATTGCTATGCTGCTTTCAGCCTCCGAGGTAATAGCAACAGAGGATTTTACATCCTTTCCAAGCCCAGGAATCAGTGCACCGCTCCGTGAATGTACGATAAGTGTCTTAGGTGGGACCGTTAAAATCCAAGCCGGTCCGAATCTTTCTGAAGGCGGAGGACTATCCACACAGTTCCCCATTCCTTACACTTGCGTAGGAGATGCAATATGCCCTTGCGGAGATAGTTCATCTTGCCTACAATGGCAATATCGGTGGGCAATTACTGGTTGTGATAACGCAAGTCTCGTTACGGCACTGGTCTCTGTTGACAGCGACATAACAGTTCTCTCTTCAGATTCATTAGGTGCCAAGGTTTCTAAGATCATTCCGATCTTAGCTGAAGGGGAGCGCTTTCTTACGTTTCCGGTGTCTGGTGGGACGACATTCACTGCCTCGTATTTCACGCCAGTAAACGTCACACCTGGGACACTGACGGCAGGTTTCGCAGGAAAGAAAGGGTGGCTACCATTGTTAGGGCGTTGTGCGCTCGCTGGTGCGGACAGTGTGATTGTTCAAAAGAATCAAGCCGTGGCTGACGAGCAGACCTTCCATTTAGAGGGTTGTACCGTAGCTTTTAAAGTCGATATTGGTGGCAAGGTTATACCAAATACCATGCATATAATCGATGGTAAAGAGAACTGTACATTTGAAGGTGATACCAATGGGCTCGAGATTGACGGTTTGGAGGTTGTGTTTGTTGGTTCGGTGCAATTTACACTACCGGGTTCATGCAGTTATTGTTTTACTAACACGGCTGGTGGCAGATCCTGTACCACCTGTACGGCATGTTGTATTAGTTCGACAACTGGCGCATGTGTACTAAAAAACACTCTCTCAAACCCAGCAACTCAGTGCAAGGCCGGCACATATCCGTAATAGAATGTAAATATGACCAAATCTACAAAAAAGAAGCATGGTGTTAGGTATACACTTTTGACAGTAAAAATTGTAGGGCAGAGCCAGAAATGGCCCTCTGCCCTACAGGCTGTTTTTGCTCTCTAAGATAACACAGCGTTGGAGCTTAGGCCATCGGAAAACAGGCGGGCTTTATCATCGGCTTTTTTGACCACGACCCGGCTGTTTCACCAACGAGAATCGGTATGCTATCTTTCAATCAGTAATCCTTAATCCTCAAGATAATTCAAATTCAACATTTACAATCGTACTCCACATCAAGCGGGAATTGTTTGATTTGCGGACTTGATGAAGTAGTCTGGATCGAGTAATTCCGGAAGAGGTACAATAATTCCTCTCGAAATTATCAGTTATTATCTCGTGCTGGTGGGGCACAGTAGCAGGTATAGTCACGCAGGATGAGGGAAAGGAACTCCGTGCGTTTTTGATGAAGAACTTCGCACACCCTTGTAGATTTCTAAAACTAAAGCCACTGAGTTAAAATATGTACAACGCCAACAAAGGTGAAGCCGAAATCGTATAGGTGGCTGTTTGAGTAGAGTACAGATTATTGGAGGCCAAGAGGACGTACAATGTTTGAACGCGTTTTAAAAGAGATGCGGGATAAAATTCGTAAGCTGGAATACATCATGTTAATCCACGCTGATGAAGAGATGAACGATGACGCTTTGAATATTTTTGATGTTGAACGGTGTATCCTTACTGGTGAGATTCTGGAGCGCCAGAGGGATAAGGCCACTGCGGAGTGGAAATACCGTATACTCGGAAAATCTCTTTTGGGTAGCGAGGTCGAAGTTATTGCTAAAATTAGTCCAACCGGCAAGTTGGTTATCATTACTGTGTATATGCCATAATATTTTTATGAGAGGAAGAGAAGAAATGATTTGTGACAATTGTGGAAAAGAAGGTGCGCGTATTCGCAGGGTTGCACGGACTTATGGCAAAGGTAAGGACATTTTTGTTATAGAAAATGTACCGGTTGTTGTCTGTCCACACTGTGGAGAAAGCTATCTTGAAGCACTAACGCTTCATGAAGTTGAACGCATTAAGTTGCACAAAAAGAGCTTTGCGGTTAAGCGTTCAGTTTCTGTCGCTAATTTTGCTTAAGAAAAGCTTACCCGTTACACGTAACAAGCGCACGGGCACTCTATAGATGCCCATTTCGTGCATCCGTATGGATCGCAGAAGGGAGATTAGATATGCGCATTATTGATATGCCACAGATATCTGAACTAAGCATATCTGAAAAAATCCTATTGGTTGAGGATCTGTGGGATAAAATAGTTGCGGATGAGTCTGATATCCCCGCTCCTGAAAGCCATAAGAAGGAATTAATCAAGAGACTCAGAAGATCTAAAACAACTCCCGGCAACCTGTTGTCTCTTAATGAACTTCGGACAAGAATAGAAAAAAGGAAATGACATACAGCCTCCGAGTTTTTCACGAAACCAAGATTTCTTTACAGTAAGCCGCGCAGCATACTACACAGAGTACTGGATAACTTATTAAAATATCTTGGAACGCTTATTTCTTCTGAAGTACCCATCTCCATCTTTTACTTTAGAAGTCATATTACATCGTGTAAGGAAACGATTCCACGAGATCGGCAGTCTCTGACATTACAATCCTTAATTCCTGTATAATCAGTAAAGGACATCTAATGATAGCGATGTGCTGACGACAGCTGTGTTTTCTCACTTTCTGGCAGCGACTGTCTGCGAGGAAACTACAGCACTTAATGAAGGATAGGGCAAAAGCGACTAAGCGGGAGACTATCACATTTAAACAAAGTATTAAATGAAGGTAATGCGAGGTGAAACCATAAATAGACTTATGAGAATAACCTTTAACCCTGAAATTATGGGGGGGGAAACCGTGCATCAGGGGAATGCGTGTTACGGTCGGAATGATCGTTGGCATGATCGTTGCCGGACATTCAAGAGAAGAAATTCTGAAACTCTATCCTTATCTAGAACCTCCGGATATTGACGAAGCGCTTGCTTACGCGGCTTGGCGTTCGGAAGAAGTTGAAATTCCCTTTCAGGCGGCATGAAGCTTCTGATTGATATGAATCTTTCACCAGGGTCTGAAACTATGGCTGATGAAGAAAGACGAAAGGTTATGTTATGCGACAATACCCTATTGTTTTTGCAATGAAGAAGGTTCCATCCCCAAAAGAGATCTTCTGAATCTAATTAGAGTTTAACGACATTGATCGCCTTCGGACCTTTCGGGCCTTTTTCAATATCAAAGCTGACTTTGTCACCTTCGGCAAGGGTCTTGAAACCACTGCCTTGGATGGACGTATGGTGGACAAACACATCGGTGCCGTCCTCAGCAGCAATGAATCCGAACCCTTTACTCTCGTTAAACCATTTCACAGTTCCTTGAGCCATTTCATTTACCTCCAAGTAAATATGAATTACCATTTCAAGTCAGGATAATTATATCAGTTCTGAGACGTGCGTTCATTATATTTCATCCAGAGAGGCAACATTCTTTTTATCTTTCTTCGATCCTTGCAGCATTAAATTCTCAAAACAGTCAATGTGAATAAAAATATGACGAAATCCCCGTCGGCTCATCTTAGTCAGGTAAACCTCGACTTTCACGATAGTTTTATGCCAATAATAACTTATATTATTTCCCTTTTTATTAAAAGAGCGAATTGCAAGGTGAGTGCGAATGCTCACCGCTATTTAGTAAACATTTAGTTGTCACCTTAACAAAATGGCTTAAAGGTAATTATTATAAACAGCAAAGGCAGGTGAAGCAAAAATGGCACGTGCATTCCCTTACAACATCCTTCACGCTATGTCCATTACCAAAGACGCTGTGAAGTTAGAAGCACTCAGCAAGATGCTGAAGTACCCTGAAATCAAGTTACCAATCATCCCGAAGAAATCAGGGCAAAAACAGTAAATAAGTTTACACGGGGGTATGTGTAGCGACAAGACCGAGAAGGCATTGCACCTATCCCCATTTGTCTTTTTGATGTTATCCCGTGATAAATTAAAATATATAAAAAGTCGGTTAGATACGGAATAGCTGTAATCTCTGATGTGGTTTACAGTTTCAGGGACTATCAGCAAGGGTGTTTGTGTAAGGGAAAAAATCTGTCTGGTCTTTGTAAAGTGTGCAACAGAAAAATATAAAATTAATTATTATGGTTACCTGTCTAAATCAAGCAATATCAACAAATCAGGGCAAGGTTATTCCAATGTGGCACCATGGCATTCAAGAGGTCGTCGGTTCGATCCCGATCAGCTCCACCATATCCCCTGCCTGCGGAATAGATTCAGGGTATGATGGCATATTTTATTCCAGTGCCTTTTGCCAGCCTCTCAAAGGCTTTCTGTGTCTGCCTGAGCGGATAACAGCCTGATATAAGGCTCGATACATTGATTTTCTTCTTACGCAGGAGCTTATATGCTTCCTTAACATCAGATGGCCTGTAATGAAAAGTCCCTTTTAAATTAATTTCATCATAATGCAGTCTTCCCGTGTCGTAGGTTACTGTTGCGCCTGATTTGCAGCCACCGAAAAGTATAATGGTTCCGCCTCTTCGCACATAATTTACCGATGCCTCCCAGACCTCGGGTATCCCTGTGCATTCAAATACATAATCGAATCCGATGAAGGCGGCAAATTTACTATTTTTTATTAACACGAAATCGGAGCCAAGGTCTTTTGCAGTTGACAATTTATTTTTATGCTTGTCTATGACTGTTACCACTGCCCCTTTTTCTTTGAGCAGCAGAAGATGCAAAAGACCAATCGGGCCAGAGCCTATAACAAGTGCATTATCACCTTTCCGGATAGCGAGAGATTCCATGCCGTGAACTACGCAGGAGAGGGGCTCGAGAAAGGCTGCTTCTTCAAATGAGAGATTTTTTGGTTTATGAAATGTATTCTGCCGCACAATGTGAGAAGGCAATAAAATATATTCTGCAAATGCACCGAGGATTTTTGTATGCATTATATTTTCGCACAGGTTAAAAAGCTTTTTTCTGCAATATCTGCATTCAAGACACGGGGCGCTATGGACTGCCATTATCTCGTCACCCGTCTTAAAATCTTTCACTCCTTTGCCAACTTCCGCAGCTATTCCCGAAAATTCATGCCCGAAAACACCCGGCATTGGGATTACAGGATGCCCCCGTTTGAATGCCTTCAGGTCCGTCCCGCATGTCAATGCAGCCTTAACCCTGACCAGTATTTCTCCATACGATGGATTTGGGTGTGGTATTTCACGAAGTTCTATCTTGCCTGGTTTAACAAGGATGTTGACGAGCAAAATTAAAACTCCAATTTGCCGCCAAGTATTTGTCCGGCAAAGGCGGCAAGTGCAAAGAATGGGATATACTTTAATTCGATATGGGAAATAGTCCTTGCAATGAATATAATAGGAATAGGCAGATGGATGTATAGGAACCAGCGCAGGGAATATCTTATTGACTTTGCCCTGAAATAGCCGAATGGCAGGTTTATCAGCATGGTAAAAGCGGATATTATAAGAACGGCATAGAATTTATTATAAAAATCCATAGTGAAAAATACCTTAAAGATACGCCCTAAGTCAATGAATGAAAGAGAGGCAGGTTATGGCGGATAAAACAACTGTCAGTACTGAAGAAAAGATCAGAGAGATTCTGCAGGGTCTGGAATGTATTTTAACGGCACACGATAGCTGTGCAGAATTGACAGAGTTTAAGGATAACAGGGCAGTGATCTACTGCGGTGGGCCTTGCGTGAAATGTGATAACAGATGCATAGAAGGGGCGATAAAGGAGCAGTTGCCTGACATCGAGGTGATTATACAATAGCCTCTGATCCATCACTTTCTGTCTTTATTGCATAGTTATAACAGTTACTCCAAACCCTCCCTCCTCTATGGTTCCGCTCCTGTAATGTTTTATTAAGAGGTGTTCGCTCAAATGATCATGTATTGCCTTTTTCAATAATCCCTTTCCCATGCCGTGGATTACAGTAACTTCACGGAGATCACCTAATGAAGCGTGATTGAGGAAATGTTCAAGCTTCGATAGCGCCTCATCAACCCTCAGTCCTATAAGGTTCAGCCGGGATGAAACAGGTGCGTCATATTTATCAGGATGAGCAGTATGTTTAATTGCCGGCAGGGATTTTCCTCTGCTGAAACGTATATCTGTTACAGGAACTTCAAATTCAATGCTTTTTGCAGCTACCTTCAATCGGTTGTTATTACGGTTGATTTCTATGACTGATGCATCATAACCGAGAGATTTAACAAATACAAGGTCACCCCTTTTTATTTCGTCCAAAGCAGGGGCCTTGCTCTCTTCAACGTCAATCTCCCTGAGCTTTTCAATGATTTGCTCCTGATGCGTCTCAACCTCTTTTATAATCTTGTGCCTCTCAGCTTTTTCTTTTTTTCTTATATCATCAAGAAAGGCATTCATCTGTCTTTTTGTATTAGAAATAACGTCAGAAGCCTCTCTATATGCATTGGCAAGAACTTCCTTCTGGGTTTCTTTTGAATCAGACAGCATCTTTTCAAGAAATCTGTTTCTCTCTCCCAATTCCAGTTGCTGCTTCTGTAAATTGTCCAGTGCATTTTCATGATCCAGTCTTTTTGCATTCAGATCTGATATCAGGTGATCAAACTCGATCTTCATACTGCCAAGCATCCCTTTTGCATCGGCTATTATATTCTCAGGCAGCCCGTATCTTTGCGCTATCTCCAGCGCATGCGACTGGCCGGGTTCACCGGTCCTTAAACGGTAGAGGGGAGTAAGTGTCTTCTGGTCAAATTCCATGGAGGCGTTGATCATGCCTTCTGTTCTGTGTACAAACCCCTTAATGTCTGATAAATGTGTTGTAGCAAATACAAGCGCACTGCTCTTACGAAATTCTTTTAAAATGGCGCATGCAAGGGCAGACCCTTCGTCCGGGTCAGTGCCGGTGCCGAGTTCGTCGATCAGGATAACGGTTTCAGACTCCTTGCTTTTTAATATTTCTGAAATGTTTGAGATATGAGCAGAGAATGTAGAAAGGTTGTTCTCTATTGATTGCTCATCGCCAATATCCACAAGAAGACTACGAATAAAAGGAAGGCTCGATGAGGAGTCAGCAGGCACTGGCATCCCTGATAATGCCATGAGCAGAAGCAGGCCTATTGTTTTTATAGCTATAGTCTTTCCGCCTGCATTTGCGCCTGTTATGACCATTACAGTGTTGTCTCCGCCTAATTGCACATCAAGCGGGACAACCTGCTTGTTCCTGTCAATCTTTTGAAGAGAAGGCTGAAGGAGGGGATGTCTTGAACTTATAAGGCTGATGGTATTGGAGTTATTGATCTGCGGGATCTCCATATGAAGCATATCTGCAAACGTTGCAATGCAATTTAGCAGATCGAGATAAACAATTGTTCTGAATTCTCTGCCGATATCATCGACTACAGTCCGTATCATCGAGCAGATATTTCTTAGAATACGGAGCTCTTCAGCTTTTTGGTCAGCTTTCAGATTTTCGAGCTCATTCGAAAGGTTTATAATGCTAAGTGGCTCGATAAATGCTGTCTCGCCGGACTTTGATATGTCATGGACAACGCCGGGTACCAGTCCCTTTGAGTCCATCCTAACAGGAATGACCCACCTGCCTGATCTTGTTGTAACAAAATCGTCCTGAAGGAAAACAGACAGCTTTTCATCCCTTACGATATCCTCGAGTTTCTTTCTGATCTTTCCTTCGAAATTCCTTATTCGCGCCCTGAGATCAGAGAGCAGAGAAGAGGCGGTGTCAAGGATATTCCCTTCGCTGTCAATCGATTTCTTCAGTGTATTCAGGATATCAGGGAAACCTGTCAGATGATTCAAGAGATCCTGTAAAAAGGGGAGGTCGGATCTCTCTTTCATCTGAGACGATATTGATGTTGCGATGCTGAAAACAGGCATGAAATCTGCGAGCTCTATTGCATCAAGGACAGCGCCTTCAGGTCTTACTTTTACAACAAGGGTCGATATATCTGAAAAAGTATCTAAACTGATAGGATTGCCCTCATGGGATATTTTGCGGATCTCAGAAATCTGCTTGAGTCTTTTTTCTATATCTGCCTTGCTATTAAGGGGATGAATATCAAGTACATAAAATTTAGATGCGCTGCTGTTGGCAAAACCAGAGATCAGCCTGAGGAGTTTATTGAATTCGAGCAGGTCGAGAGAGGTCTTCGGTATCATTCGTTCAGAGGGTTATAGTATTTCTTTTTCTTTTTCAGATGGTCCTGTTCAACATATCCGCCAAAATCATGCGGATATTTATAGCCGCTTCCATGCCCCAATTTTTTGGCTCCCGGATAATGGCTGTCCTTTAAATGGTCAGGGACTTCCATGGTCTCTTCAGTTGAAATATCTTTTAGCGCTGCTTCGATAGCGTTATAACTTGCATTGCTTTTTAAGGCCTTAGCAACATAAATCGCGGCCTGCGCAAGTGGTATCTTCCCCTCAGGCATACCGATAAATTCTACAGCCCTTAAAGCAGATACTGCGACGACTAATGCCATTGGGTCTGCATTGCCGACATCTTCCGAGGCGCATATGACAATCCGCCTTGCGATAAACCTTGGATCTTCTCCGGCATAGATCATCTTTGC
>Ga0208980_10000358_pt1 | contig 25215 bp, 22 predicted proteins | sample WetSurMetagenome_3_FD_187993 | JGI IMG/M metagenome (GOLD analysis project Ga0208980, IMG submission 187993) | Wetland microbial communities from Twitchell Island in the Sacramento Delta, sample from surface sediment Aug2011 Site A1 Bulk (version 2) | ecosystem: Environmental > Aquatic > Marine... | reverse complement strand
GCAAAGGTGTCGTTGATGCCAGCAGGGACTATAGCATATTTATTCCTGGGCTCATTATTCTGAATAACTTCAACTGACGACTCTCGGTCTGATCCTGATTTTAAATTATCTTTCAGGGAATCAGGTTGTTTTTTGGCAGACTTTAAAGCTTCTGGTTTAATAACCTGAGCAGATGGAACATTGATAATTGAAGTATTTTCTATTTTATCAGGTTCAGCGGAGAGGTTCACAGGTATTTGGTTATCACTCTTCCCTCTGCCTGAAAACAGGATTATTCCGGCTGCAATACCAACTGCAATAATGCCTCCAAGGTAATATATATTAAACCTGTAAGGATTAAAACGAATGAATTCCCGTCTGGCAAGAGTACGCATCAGGTCAGTACTGACTGAGGCGTCAGGAATAATCTCAGCGTTTTCAAGCTTTCGCCTGAACAACTCCCTGATACCCATATCCTGCTTTTTCCTTTTCACCACGTTTTTAATCTTTTATCCTGCTATTTTATTCATTCTCTGAATAGCTACTTTTTAACTTTCCCAGTTTTTCAAGTTTATCCCTTATCACAACTTTTGCCCTGCTATATTGAGATTTCGATGTATTAGTGTCTATTCCCATAATCTCTGCTATCTCTTTATGTTTATAACCTTCTATAGCGTAAAGGTTAAATACCATCCGGTATCCGGCAGGCAGCTCATTAAGTACTTTGTAAAGTTCTTCGGAGGTGAAAAAATCCTCCTCAAAACTGGTTACACCTGTCTCGACTGACACATATTCTTCAATATCAACATGATACCTGTACTTCAGGTTTTTATGATAATGGGTAATGGCAGTATTGACAGTTACTTTTCTTAACCAACCTATGAAAGAACCTGTTCCTGAGAAGTCTTTAATGTTGAAAAATATCTTTAAAAAACTCTCCTGTAAAATATCTTCTGCCTCAGCCTTGTCAGTAGAATACCTCAGGCAAATACCAAGCAACAAACGTGAATACTGATTGTACAGCACTTGTTGCGCTCTTCTGTTATGCCGGGCGCACCCCTCTATTATTTGCTGGTCGCTCATCATAAACCGAGGCCATGTTGAAGACAAAGCATGTAATTAAATGGTTGCATTATCTGAAAAATTTCCTGAAAATTAACAAATTCCTGAGTTTTCCGGGATTTCTTAATGACAAAGGTCATTAAAAAATAATTAGGTATCAGTTTACTTAGCAGTTTATATTTTGAAAAGCTAGTTATATATTATCTGATCCAAAACCAAATCATGTTCAATAAATTCATTGCGGCAATTTTGCCATGGTTCCCGAAAAAATTTATCTGGATATTCTCAAAATCATACATATCCGGTGTAACTATTGAGGATGCAATGCGTGTATCAAAAGATCTGAATAGCAAAAACATAAAGGTCACTCTTGATGTTCTTGGGGAATTCATTAAGACACTTGATGAAGCTGAATCAAATAAAAAAGAATATCTGAATCTTATCGATACCTCCTTCAGAAACAAAATTGATGGAAATGTTTCGCTGAAGCCAACAAGCTTTGGATTGCTGATCGATAAGGAGGTCTGTTATAATCACATCCGTGAAATTGTTGCAAAAGCTGCGTCTTATAACAGTTTCATAAGGATAGATATGGAGGATTCGCCAAGCACTGATGACGAGATTGAATTGTTCAGAAGACTAAAGGCTGAATTTCCCGCTAATGTCGGACTGGTACTACAGGCATATCTTAAACGGACACTTAAGGATATTGAGGGGATGTTGGACCTTAACAGTTCTGAAATTCCATTAAGTTTCAGGCTGTGCAAAGGAATATATGTTGAACCTGCATCAATAGCATTCAAGAAATATGAAGAGATTAATCAACATTTTCTTGAGGATCTTGAATTCCTTCTGCGGAACAAGGTTCATGTAGGAATAGCTACCCACGATAAGCCTCTTGTAGAAGGAGCATATAAACTTATCGAGAAATACAAAGTCCCGAAGCATATGTATGAATTTCAGATGCTGTACGGCGTCACGCCAAAGCTTCGTGAAAGCATTGTTAGTGAAGGACATACAATGAGAGTCTATGTTCCGTTCGGGGAACAGTGGTATGGATATTCAACACGCCGCCTGAAAGAAAATCCACAGATGGTGAGCCATATTATTAAAGCGATATTTTATAAGGGATAAAACGATTCACGACTCACGATGCAGGGGTAAACAGTAAGATGTGAGTCATGAATCGTTTGTCGTGTCGCGTGTGTCGCGGGTCGTGTGTCGTTTGTGGTGCGTCGCATTTATTGTGCAGATTCACTTCCGTTGATTCAGGGTTTCGAGGTATTTTTTCTGCAACTTATCCAACTCATCTTTAGAAAGATCTGATTTCATCGGGGCTGGTTTTTCCGGTGCTCCTACTTTAAGATAATAAATTGCTGCAGGTATCAATAATAATGCATTTGCACCAAATATCTGATCAGAAGTCAATTGTCCTTTCCCATAAGCACTAATCTTCTGTTTCTCTCTGATTACGGAGTAGTTGTAATCCGGATCATTTGAACTGCCCTGACTGGTAGTGGTTCTGCCCTGGTATGCACCTATTGCTACATTGTATTTGGCATTTTCGAAATTTGCCGGGGTTTTGCTCTTTGAATTCATTATATCAGATTTCAGGTTTGAAACCCTCGGAATAATCATGACCTCTCCTATCGAAACCGTATCACTTTTCATATATACCCCTGCCATAAATTCCCTGCCTGCAAGAGTATCACTTATATAGAGGATGGTTGATTTATAGCCCAGGCTCTTGAATACTACTGTATCATTCCTGTTCACATAGAAAGCAAAAGTTCCATTATTATCACTTACAGAAGAAAAAACCCTGTTTATCATTATCTGTGAATTGCCTATAGGAGAAAGGGTTGCTGCATCCATCACCAATCCCTGAAATAGAATCCTGTTTCCGGAATTGTCTTTTTGCTGACTGAATCCTGACTGACAAATTATGCAACACAAAAGGCCATACAGGAGAAGGTGTTTCATTTTACATAAATTGTTAAAGCTTAATTATCAGATCTTTTAAGCTTCTTTTTGGCACATGATGATTTCTATTGTTATCACGCCAGTATTTTACGTCATTATCCTTAATTTCTTCAACTATCACATTCTCTACCGGTTTCCCGAGGGCAAGAATTAAGAGTATTTCATACTTATCAGGCAATCCGATTTCGTTACGGAGTTCTTCTCTCTTTATTGACTGAATCATGCATCCCCCCAGACCGGCTTCTGTTGCACCTAGCATTATGCTTTGAGCTGCAATTCCATGGTCGACACCAAACATTTCAGTAACAGACTTATCACCCAGAATCATAATGTATCCTGAGGGTCTTTCACCTTTATCCGGTCCTGGCCACTCTGCAAGATAACTTGCCCATTGGAGGTAAGGAAAGATCCTCGCACATTCTTCTGGGGTATTGAAGATCATAAATTTCAAAGGTTGCCTGTTTCCTCCTGAGGCTGATAACCTGGCAAGATCGATCAGTGATTCCAGGATTTTTTGATCTATATGGTGTAACTCGTTAAAACGCCGGTATGAACGTGTTTTATAGATCAGCTCTTTCAGATTCATTTTGCTAGTATTTAATAGTTACAATCTAAAATTAAACTAAAAAGGGAATCTTTTATGGCACCCTTTAAATATTATGCTAAACAATTAATACCTTTTAGCAATTATCTCCCAGTCAACTATTTCCCAGAATGACTTTATATAGTCAGGTCGCCTGTTCCTGTAGTCGATATAATATGCATGTTCCCACACATCGCAGGTCATGAGAGGTTTGAGCCCTTTACGCAAAGGATTTCCGGCATTTGATTCCTGAACAATCTGCAATGTTCCGTCTTCTTTCTTCACCAGCCAGGCCCAGCCAGCCCCGAAGAGCGTTGCTGCTGCTTTATTGAACTGCTCTTTAAAAGAATCAAAGGAACCGAAGGAACCATTTATTGCATCAGACAGAACACCTTTTGGTATTCTTACACCATCATGAGAAAATGATTCAAAATAGAAAGTATGGTTCCAGACCTGTGCGGCATTATTGTAAATACCACCCTCAGCCTTCAAAACAATCGACTCAAGATCAGATTTCTCAAACTCAGTTCCAGGGATGAGTCCATTCAGGTTATTTACATATGCCTGGTGATGTTTACCATAATGGTATTCAAGAGTCTCCTCACTAATATAAGGGACAAGTGAGTTCAGCTTGTACGGAAGTTTTGGTAATTCGAATGCCATGATTTATAAATTTTGAATTAATACTGCAACACAAAAACAATGAACAGAAACCTATGTTCAAATTTAGCATTTTTATAGCTTAATTCAAGTATTTCTAGGTAAGAAAAATCCTTTCAGGTAAAGAAGGAATTACTCCCTTCTGTCCGGCAATCCGAAACAGCACTTTTATAGCTTCCTTTCCCTTCTCCCCGAGATCAAGGGAAAATTCATTTACATAAAGCTTTATATGATTATTCATTACAGTACTGTCCATATCTTTTGCATTACCGGCAACAAAATCGTACGAAGCGAATGAATCTTTATAGGCATATTCCAGGCTTTTCCTTATTATCCTGTTGACTTTCAATGCAACATCTTCAGGGATATTTCTGCTTATGACTATCGCACCCAGTGGAATTGGCATACCAGAAAGCTTCTCCCAGAATTCACCGAGATCAGCCAGCTTATGAAGTCCCCTTTTATAATATGTGAACCTGGTTTCATGAATAATGAGACCGGCATCTACCTCTCCATTAAGGATAGCATTATCAATATCAGAAAACAGATACTCAACTTTATTTTTTGAATCGGGCCATGCAATGCTGAACAGCAGGTTAGCTGTGGTATATTTGCCTGGGATAGCTATTTTCTTCTTTCCAAGGTTTGAAGTACTTATCTTGTTTTTACTTAGCAGAAGCGGACCGTTATGATATCCGAGGGCGCTTCCTGCATCGAGTATAAGATAGTTTTGAGCTACATATGCATAAGCATGGTAACTGATTTTAGTGATATCCACCTCTGCACTTATAGCTTTTCTGTTAAGCTCCTCTACATCTGCAAGAAAATAATCAAATTCAAGTCCTTCTGTATCAATCCTGCCATGCACCATCGCATCAAAAATAAAAGTATCGTTCGGGCATGGCGAGAAACCCAATGTTAATTTCATCTCTTCAATCCAGTGTTAATAAAACCTCATTCAGCTTTTCTGACAGGTTATCAAGGGCAAGGGCTATGTTCCATTTGTTCTTATTTCTTGGTTCAACCCTGTTAGAAATTGCCCTGAGAGCCAGAAAAGGTATTTTTTCCCTTGCACAAAGATAAAAAAAAGTTGCCCCCTCCATCGTCTCAATATCAGGATTAAATTTTTTTAGCAATTTATTAATTGTAGCCACCGATCCGGTAGCAGTATTAACAGTTATGGCACTGACGGGTTTTAAAATACCTTTCAGCTTTTCAATATAAATCGTATCAGCATAAAGCCGTCCATCCCTGAATGGAAATTCATCAGCTTTGACGAGACCTGCTTCAAAAAGTGTAATGAAATTTTCGCCGTCCTCAATACCTGCGTCTGCAAAACAGTCTGAAAGCGGCATAACCACGTCACCATTTCTTATATCATCTTTAAAACTCCCTGCGATACCTCCGTTAATGGCAAGATCAGGCCTGACATTTGTTGAGAACCATTGTTTCATAGCCCAGGCTGTTGAAATTGATCCGACACCTGTGACAAGTATTCTGATATCTATACCTTCCCACCTGTAGCCTCCGGAAACTGGAATAATACCTTTAACACCTTTCAGTGAAGCTGCCTCTGTATCGGTCGCAGTTATGTATAATATTTTAAATGCCATTATTACTCAGTTGTAAAGATTTACCCTGAAAGTGCTGGTAAATATATCGCATTTATGAATTTAAAAGATCAAAATTATTGGTTAATATTGTATAATAAAAATAGAGCTCAATGATTTATCTGACAAGAAGAGAACGATTTTGTGCTGCACACAGAATGTTCAGGCAGGACTGGTCTGATGAAGTTAACCAGGAAGTATTCGGAAAGTGCTCGAATCCCAACTGGCATGGACATAACTATATTCTGTGGGTAACAGTCAAAGGAGAACCCTCACCTGAACATGGATTTGTATTGAATATCAACATTCTTAAACAACTTATTCTTGAGAATGTTATAACTAAGATTGATCATAAGAATATTAACATTGAGGTTGATTTTATGAAAGACAAAATAGCTACAACTGAAAATATTGCCGTAGCTATATGGAATGAACTTAAACCATTAATTGAAAAGGAAGGGGCTTTATTGCACTGCGTAAAGATTGAAGAAACAGAAAACAATTCAATAGAATATTATGGCTAAAAAAATAGAAAAGGTAAACGACGGATCCGGCCTGGTTATTGACGGATATAATAAAATTGAAACATGGAACGCCGGCACTATAGAGGAAATGGCCTCTATGTACCACAGAATACTGCAGCTCATAGGTGAAGATCCTGAAAGAGAAGGTCTTTTAAAAACCCCTGTCAGGGTGGCAAAATCCCTTCATTATATGACAAAAGGATATAATCAGAATGCCTGTGAGATAATAAACTCAGCAAAATTTAAAGAGGACTATAAACAGATGGTCCTGGTAAAAGATATCGATCTCTATTCAATGTGTGAACATCATATGCTGCCATTTTATGGGAAAGCTCATGTTGCCTATATTCCTAATGGATACATAACAGGACTGAGTAAAATAGCCAGAGTTGTCGAGGTTTTCAGCAGGAGGCTACAGGTCCAGGAAAGACTTACAGTACAAATCAGGGACTGCCTCCAGGATTGTCTGAATCCAATGGGTGTTGCAGTTGTTATTGAGGCACAGCATATGTGTATGCAGATAAGGGGTGTTCAGAAACAGAATTCTGTAACTACCACATCAGCTTTCACAGGTATCTTCCTCGAAAAGCTGAACACCCGTGAGGAATTTGTTCATCTTATCGGAACCAGGCTGCATTGATTATATCTATTTATGATCCTCAACAAAACAGGTTAATAAACTTATTTGACTATTATGAAAGCATATGTTTTTCCGGGACAGGGCGCACAGTTCACAGGCATGGGTAAGGACCTGTACGATAAATCAGAGACAGCAAAAAAAATGTTCGAAAAGGCTGATTCAATACTTGGATTCTATATATCTGATCTGATGTTTAACGGAACCGATGAAGATCTGAGACAAACAAAAGTCACACAGCCTGCCATCTTTCTTCATTCAACAATTCTTACTGCTGTTCTGGATGAATCTTTCAAACCCGATATGGTTGCCGGGCATTCACTAGGTGAATTCTCGGCACTGGTAGCCAACAAAACTCTCTCGTTTGAAGACGGATTGATACTTGTTTCGAAAAGGGCTCTGGCTATGCAGAAAGCCTGTGAAAAAACTCCTTCAACCATGGCAGCCATACTCGGTCTAGATGACATGATTGTTGAGGAGGTTTGTGCTTCAATTAAAGAGGTAGTGGTTCCGGCCAATTATAACAGTCCAGGGCAGATAGTCATATCCGGCTCAAATGAAGGCATTGACAGGGCTATAGAATTACTTAAAGAAAAAGGAGCCAAAAGAGCATTGAAACTTGCTGTTGGCGGAGCTTTTCACTCTCCCCTTATGGAACCGGCACGCCTTGAACTGGAAGAGGCTATCAGAAACACAAGATTCAATAAACCGATATGTCCTGTATATCAGAATGTTAATGCAAATATGTCGACTGATCCTGAAGTTATTAAAACAAACCTTGTTTTACAGCTAACATCACCAGTAAGATGGACACAGAGTGTCATTAATATGATCTCAGACGGAGCAACAAAATTTATTGAGGTTGGTCCGGGAAATGTTTTGCAGGGTCTGATAAAGAAGGTAAATAAAGATGTCGTTACAGAAGGGGCCACATTCTAAATACCTCAAAACATTAAACTGTTGAATCGTTACACCTTTATGCCGTTACGCCGTTACGCCATTGTGCCATTACCTGAACAGAAGAATAACATTTTGGAATACCGATTCATTTAAAGTCAGTGCAACCGGACATGTCTTAACACAATATTCCAGAATTTTTTTTTGCTTATCTGTATAGCTGTGCCCCGTCAGGTCAAGTTCTATTCTGATCTCACCTATTTTCCGCGGATGGTCTGTCATGATCTTTGTGATCTTACACGTGCTTCCGTCAATCAGAAAGTTATGCTCCCTTGCTGCAATACCCATTATGGTTAAGATGCAGCTCCCCAGAGCTGAAGCCACCATATCGGTTGGTGAGAAATTCTCACCTCTGCCTTTGTTATCAACAGGGGCATCAGTTGTAATAATACTTCCTGACCGGACATGAAGAATTTCCGTTCTCAGGTCCCCAATGTATTTTGTCTGAGCTGTTTCCATAGGTATAATGTAAATATTTAAATTTAAAATGGCTTTGTTTCCGTCTTATCCTTATGAACCTTTTTACCCCGGTATATTATTAAGTCAATTTGTCGTATAAACAAAAAAATGATATAAGGTTATACAGGGCTAACAGTTTGGTTTCAGAATTACACCCTTATGCTTTTTCCCATCGATCATTATATCAAGAGGATTTTCGAACCGGACATGCCGGATATAGTTATCCTCGTAAACTACATTACGCTTATTGAGAAAATCAACATTGTAATATCCTTCATTAATAAATGGATTTATTGTAAAATATCCCACACGGAACGAAGTAAGATTCTGAAAGAAATGAGTGCCCTGGCTCGGATCAATCCTGTAGTTCTTCAAGCCTGACTCAATAATTATTCTGGCACCGGATATCTGCTGCCATTTAACAGGAATGCCCAGCCATGGATCTGTAGATCCCCATCTTCCCGGACCTATCAGAACATATCCAATTCCCTCTTTCACAAACCTTGCATTTAACTTTTCGATTTCAACAGCAACATATTTATTATTTGAGGCAATAAAAGATTCTGGTTTCACATAAACCAGGTCATGTATGCCTTTAAAAACTCCGTTCCCAAGAGCTGATTCTGAATAAACAATTGTATCACTGATTTTTATGTGATCCAGGTTAATATTCTGCGTCTCTTCAGTATGCACAATCGGTCGTATCTGTAAAAAGTTAAAGATCTTTGGAGAACCAGGGGGTGTTTCAAGATTTGCAGCAAATTCAATTTCTACAGGATTATTCATCTCCCGATGCCCTATTTCTAGCAGGGTACTTAAGATATCTGCCAGCGGAAATGTCTTGTGCTGTAGTATATTTGAAAATGTAATAACACGCTTCCCGGGGTGCATAATTCCATCCCGGAGAATATTATTGGTTCTGTCATAAGTTGAGGCAGCATATTTCATTGCAGCATCATTATTCATCTCTTTTATATCAATTTTAAGAATATTTACCCCATCATCGGTTGAAGGCACAAAACTACCGACATTAAGATCGAGTGCACAAAACTCTTTCTGAGTGTCTCTTAAGGCGGCATCAGGTGATGACAGCTGCAGGATCTTTTTGGGGTATTTCGGCGAAAACCTTAGAGACAATCCTCCTTCAACAATTAGTTTTCCAAGACCTAAGGCAATGTTTACAATACCATCTTCAGCTTTTTCAGATCCGATCGGATAGTAATTTATTGATCGGGCAACCCCGGATAAAGTCGGATAATAAATATCTCCATGCCTGTTCCCGCAAACTTCCTGAAGGACAATTCCCATTTTCTCCTCATCAATAACATTTGCTGTTGCTGTCATGTATGCCTTGCTCGCCTTATAATATACTGAAGCATAAACCTCTTTTATGGCATCAGACAACATCTTTACCATAATCTTGTTATCGGCGATCCGGGGAATCATATAAGTGGAGTACACTCCTGCAAAAGGCTGATAATGTGAATCTTCAAGTTTACTTGAAGAACGCACGGCAATGGGGTAGTTTCTTGAAACTGCAAGGAAGGCATAAAAATCCTGGTATACATGTCCGGGCAGTTCTGCATTGATGAACCTGTTGAGTATTTCATCATCTGAAAAATCAGAAAGAGCTATGGAGTAAAGGTTATTATGATCCATAAACTCATCAAAGATATCGGTACTCAAAACAACTGTCCTTGGAATTGTAATAAGTACTTCGGGAAACTTATTAAAAAGTTTGTTGTTTTTGATTATCCTGTTAATGAATGCAAGCCCCCTTGCTTTTCCTCCAATTGACCCCTCTCCAATTCGGGAAAAGATCTGATACTCATCAAAACTTGACTTGTCAAATTTAGCAATTACACCTCTGCCTTTTCCCAGCCGGAAACTTGATATTGCCACGTAGAGAAACCTGCGCATTTCGTCCATTGTCTCAAAATCTTCCTTCCTTATATATTTGAACATCTGGGCAACAGGAAAGAGTGCCCTGGCATTTAACCATTTTGAAAAATGGTTACGTGTGGCATGATATTCGAGAGTATTGTCAGGAATTGTAAGCAGCTTCTGCTGAAGACTTTGAAGATCGGTAGCAATTGCAATTGGTTCCAGTGTATCGGGATTCCTGAATACGAAAGGGCCAAAGGCAAGGTTTTGAATTATAAAGTTTCGCAGTTCAAGTGACAGGGATTTGGAATACTTGTTAATAAAGCCTGCCCCCAGTTCTTCGGCTGCCTTTTTATGAGTAGTGCTTGAAGACTGAATCAGGAAGGGGACCTTATCATCATCAGCCATCACTACTTTGCACAATTCGATCCCTGCATCTTCATCAGGGATATTATCTCTTTTGTAGCTGATATCCGAAATTACCCCAAGTACATTATACTTATACTTTTTGTAAAGGGCAAGAGCATCATTGAAATTGTTGGCAAGAAGAATTTTTGGTCGCCCTCTCATTTTAAGCATTCTTTGATGCTCATTAAGAGCTTCCCGCTGGAAATCAAGAGACTGCAGAAGAACTATCCTGTAAATATTGGGAAGGTATGACGAGATATATCTTATAGAGTTTTCAACCAGAATAATAGCCTGTACCCCGATATGCTCAATATCATAGTCAGCGTTCATCTTGTCCTCAATCAGTTTTATTATTGCCAGTATAAGCGATGCATCTCCAAGCCAGCAGAAGACATAATCAATTGCACTCAAATCCTCCCCTTCAAGTCGTAAGGAAACTTCCCTTGAAAAATAGGTGAGTACAACAATGGGAATGTTCTCGTACTGTGACTTGATCCTTTTGGCAAGCGCAAACACATCAGTACCCTTAAGGCTAAGCATTGAGATAACCAGGTCAATGTTTCCATCCTGAAGTATTTTAAAGGCATCTTCAGCATTATCAGTCTGGACAAATGTAGGTGGATACCTCAGGTTAAGGGAGGCGTATTCGTTGAATATCTGTTCATCAATCCTGCCATCTTCCTCGAGCATGTAATTATCATAATTACTGCAGATAACGAGTACCCGATGTATTCGCTTCTGCATCAGGAGATCAAAGGAGGTATCGGTAAAATCGTATTTCTGAAGATCAAGAATTCCCTCAATAATTGTCATATGATATCAATTATAATTAAAAAGTGCCTAAAGTGCAGAGAGTCAAGGTTAAGGTTAAGGTTATTATTTTTAAGTTAAAACTATCAGAATAACTTAGTTATCCATAGATATTACAGCCATTCCTTTTTTACCGTCCATTCTGATCAGAAGTGGTTTTACAAACCTGATGTGCCTGAAGAATCTCCCTTTCTCGACAACATTTTGTTCTTTTAACTTTTCCCAGTTAATTGTACCATCATGCGAACCCTGGTGAACAGAAAAATAACCTACATTCATAGAGGTTACGTTATGAAAAAAGTGAGAACCAAGAGATGCATCAAGATGAAAATTGGGCAGACTTACTTCAACAATTACTTTTGCATTTGATATTTGTGGCCACACTACAGGGATACCAAGAAACCTGTCTTTTGTTCCCCATCTGCCTGGTCCGATTAGGACATAACGACGGTTTTCCCTAAGCATCTTTTCATTCAGCCGGTCAATTTCATTTGCCATTTCATTTGTGAGCATATTGTTAAATTTGCCTGGTTCCACATAAATCACATCTGTAATATCATTTATAACACCATTCCCCATACTTTTCCTGGTCATAAGTAACAGGTTTTCAGTATCAATAGTCTCGGGGTCGATAGAATAACCTGCTCCGCTTCCGACAAGCGGTTTAATCTGGAGAAGATAAAATGAAGCATTACCTGCTTCATCCTTGGTCAGATCAACAGCAAACTCTATCTCTACCGGTGTCCCAAAAGCTTCAGTAACGACATCCAAAACAACTTTGAGAGTTGATGCCAGGGGTATATAATCATACTTTAAAATATCTGCAAAATTTATTACCCTGGGTCCCGGAGAATCCAATCCAGGTATAATGATATCATTATCAGAATTCAACACCGAAGCGGAATGTTTCAGTGAGCCATGATTTTCGGCATGGCTGATGTCGAGTGTTATAAGTCCTGCACTTTCCCCCTCCAAAAGATTAAGTTCTTGTTTTGCCATATCAACAGCATAGAATCGCACCTGGGAGTTTTTGTAAAGGTCCCTGTGAGAGATTATATCCAGTGCCGGGTAAGCCGGGGAAAACCTGAAGGCTCTCTCGCCTTCCATCACGTAGTGACCGAGTCCGACTGCCAGAACAGCAAATCCATCCTGGGGTGTCATATGTGCAACCGGATAAAAATTGAATGACTGTGCTGTTCCGCTTATATGAGGATAGAAAGAATCTTCGAACCTGTTACCAACAACTGACTGAATAACGACAGCCATTTTTTCCTGTTCGATTTTGTAATTTATAGCTTCAAAATAGGTACGGGCATTTTTTGAGTATATTGAGGAAAATACAAGTTTTATCGCTTCAGATAACTGCCTGAATCTCACTTCAGGATCCTGATTGACATTTGGGAGAAGATATGTGCCGAAAATTCCTGAGAATGGCTGACTCATTGAGTCCTCAAACAAGCTTGAAGACCTTACTGCCAATGGTTTATTTATAAGCTTTATAAAGATCCTCAGCTCCTTTTCGAGTGTATAGCTAAGGTCTCCCTCAATAAATAATCGTTGAAGTTCATCAAAATCCTTCTCTTCTTTTACCTTGTCCCATAAATGGTTTCTCTCCATAAACATATCAAATTCATCTGTTCCAATAATAGCAGTAACAGGTGTTTTAATATTAATTCCCGGCAACAGCCTACCAAGCTCAAAACTATAAATGAGAGTATTGATAAAAGCCAGACCACGTCCTTTTCCTCCCAGCGATCCTCCTGACAGGCTTACGACATTCGTCTCATCTATAACAGCAGACTCCTCAAAATTTACTAATTTACCCTTGTTCATCTCCCTCCGTCGTTTACGGATAATATCGATAAGAAACTCCCTCAGATCTTTTAGGGTTTCAAAGTCTGATACCTTTATAGGGTTAATCATCTTTGCTATTTTCACTTCACCTCTTGCCATAAGCCAAAGTGAGAAATGGTTCTTCATAGAATGATATACAAGAGAATCTTCGGGAACTGTCTGAAGGTATGCTTCGAACTCCTTCATTGATTTTGCCACAGCTATCTGCCTGCCTTCGGTATCCCGGTAAACAAAATGGCCAAAACCCAGATAGTAATTTATGAACGATTTCAGGTCCTGAAGAAGGCTTTCAGAGTTTTTATTAATGAAATTTGATTTAAGAAGATGTGCATACCTTGCATTTTCAGGGTCTGATGACTGAAGCACAGCAGGAATATTTGGAAGATACTTCTTAATATGCTGGATCAGCTCAAAACCGGCAGTATCGTGCAGTATCCCATTTTTAGGAAATCTCATGTCAGAAATGACACACAAAAGACTATCCTTAAACTTATTATATATTGATATGGATTCTTCATAATTTGAAGCCAGAAGCACTTTAGGTCTTGCCCTGAGTTTCAATACTTTGTATAATTCATCTGTCGAAACATCCTCAATCAGATTTTTGGTTTGTTCCATCACAAGAGTGTAAAGCATTGGCAGATAGCTCGAATAGTATTCAGCTGAATCTTCAACTAAAAGAATAACCCGTGTGAGTCCCTTTTTAGTATCATTATCAACATTTACCTTATCTTCAAGCAGCTTCACCATTGCGAAGAAAACCTTAGACTCCCCTGTCCATACAAAATAGTTATCAAAAGGTATTCTCAGAGATTTCTGTTTTTTGACGAAAGACACATCTCCCGGATTATTGAGCAACAGAAAAGTTGGAATATATGGATATTTGTCTTTTATTTTTTTACAGAGGATTATCGGACTCTCCTTGTCAACGCCAATCATTATAATTATCATATCATAATGTCTGGCCTTCAGCCTGGTAAATGCCTCATCTTCGCCCGATACACCTGTGACCCTTGGAATTGAGGTCAGGTTCATCTGGTAATATTCACCAAGCATGTGATCAGAAAACCGGCCTTCACCTTCTATCGAATAGGCATCGTAAAGGTTCGCAACAAGAAGGATTTCTTTAACTTTAAACGGCATCAGATCGTGAAATACATCCCTCTCGGCATTGTGACGATCAAGAAACTTCTGCAGCAGCTTTCTGCTGGATACTTCTTTTATATCTTCATCTTCCTCTTTGGGAACCTGTAAAAGCCTGATTATATCCCTTGCCTTGTAACTGTTTATATATCCTGTGATAAGGCTGCCAATATTCAGAATGAGGTCTCTTTCCTCCTTCAGAAACGGACCCTCATTCTCCGGGCTGAATTCCATTGTATAGTAAATCTCAATAGATCCTTTTTCGTTATCGATAGTGTTAAACTCCTGAACCATCTTCCAGTTTGTTTCATGGAAATTGACCGACTCAAATTCCTTTCCCATGAATTTTATGCGTGCTACAGTATACTCGGGATACTGCCATGCCGCGGGTAAAAGAAGTACAATCTGCTGCAGTGATTCCTCGATGGGTTTGAATTCTTTAAGTATTGAGGTTGTCCGGTTGATACATGATAACTCCTTCAACCTCTCCTGCTGATCGTGCAGTAACCGGTTGTATTCAGGATTAGTATGTTTCAAATCATCCATCGGCTTGATATCCCTGGATCAATTTTTAAAATTACAAAAAAATAACCGCAAAGAGCTCATGGTACCTTCAAAGGTCGCAAAGTACCAGATGTTGAGTTTTAACTTTGCATTCTTTGCCTCTACCTGGCGTAATTTACGGTCGAAAGATGTTTATTGGAAACAGAATGTGGTATCTCCCTGCTATTCCACTTTCCATGTTGATCCGCTCATCAGCAGATCATCCATGCATTTTATTTTTGATTTATTCTTTATCTCTTTTAGCTGTTCCTGAACAGATTTGTCATATGTCAGGCCAGGGACTGCTCGTATGACTCCCAGAGCAACAGGGTATTCGGGATACCTCATGTTAGCCAGCATGTATTGTATACCAGGATTGGATTCTTGTGCGTCATGGATAATTAAATTCTTTTCTGTAATTCCGTTTTCTCCCAGTTTAACAACTTTCAGTTTCAGACCTTCCAGAATAAGACCTTTATCATTATCCTTACCGAAAATCATGGGTTGACCATGCTTCAGAACTATTGTCCTGTCATCTCTTACCTCTTTAGCTACAACGGTATCGTGTATACCGTCATTGAAAATAACACAGTTCTGAAGTACCTCCACAACTGAAGTTCCATTGTGTTTTGCCGCCTCAGTATAAATCTGAGTTGAAAGAGAGATATTGGTATCTACTGTTCTGGCAAAAAATTTGCCTTTCGCACCAATAACCAGCTCACCGACTGAGAACGGCTCTTCAACTGTTCCGTATGGTGAGGTTTTTGTAATAAGTCCCTTCTGGGAGGTTGGAGAGTACTGGCCTTTTGTAAGACCATAAATTTCGTTGTTGAACAGGATTATATTGATATCAATATTACGCCTTATTGCATGGATGAAATGGTTTCCACCGATTGCCAGGGCATCGCCATCACCGGTAATCTGCCACACAGATAGTTCAGGATTAGCAGTTTTTACACCTGTGGCAATTGCTGAAGCCCGTCCATGAATACTATGAAACCCATAAGTATCCATGTAATACGGAAACCTTGATGAGCATCCAATACCTGAAATAAATGCAATTTTTTCTTTTGGAATTCCAAGTTCTGCCAGTGCCCTCTGTACCGAGCTAAGAATTGCATGATCGCCGCAACCAGGGCACCATCTTACTTCCTGATCACTCTTAAAATCTTTCGCAGTGTATTTACTTACTATTTCTTCTGCCATTTTACATACCCTCCAGCATTTTAATGCATTTTTCTTTAATATCATTTATTGTAAACGGGATACCCTGAACCTTATTAATCTGATCATAGGTAAACTCCTGGTGCTTCATCCGTAAATAATTGGCAAATTGTCCAAGGTTAAGTTCGCAAACGACGATTTTTTTAAATTTTTTGAAAATATCCCTGACGTTCTTTGGAAGCGGGTTTATAAAATTAAAGTTGACAAGGCTTACATCATAACCGTCAGCCTGCAATTCCCTGACAGCAGTTAAGAGATAACCGTATGACCCACCCCACCCAACAACAAGCAGATTACCTGAACCGGAACCAAAAACTTTAAGGTCAGGTATTTCATTTACTACTTTTTCAACTTTCTCTGCCCTGAGGTTAACCATTAATTCGTGATTTTCAGGCACATAAGATACTGTTCCTTTATCTGTTTTTTCCAGTCCACCTATCCTGTGCTCCAGCCCAGGCGTACCCGGTATTGCCCATGACCTGGCAAGTTTCTCAGCATCACGTTTGTAAGGTAAAAAGGGAACCTTAGTTTTATCCGCAAAAGGTGGATTTATTTTTGGAAGGTCTTCCATCTTCGGTATTCTCCATGGTTCTGTACCGTTAGCAAGATAACTGTCTGAAAGTAGCAATACAGGGGTCATATGTTCAACAGCGATCCTTGCTGCCTCGAAGGCAAAATGGAAACAATCTGATGGTGAACTTGATGCAATAACGACAACCGGACATTCACCATTCCTGCCATAAAGAGCCTGCATAAGGTCGGCCTGTTCTGTTTTTGTCGGCAACCCGGTTGATGGGCCGCCTCTTTGTACGTCAACAATAACAATAGGAAGTTCAGCCATTACTGCAAGACCAATAGCCTCTGACTTGAGTGCAAGTCCCGGGCCTGAAGTGGATGTTACAGCCAGGTTCCCGGCAAAACTGGCACCAAGTGATGTGCAGATTCCTGCTATCTCATCCTCAGCCTGGAAGCTTTTTACTCCGAGATCTTTGCGTGCAGCCAGCTCTTCAAGAATCCCTGTAGCAGGAGTAATGGGATATGAACCAATGAACAGCTCCAATCCTGCTTTTTCAGCAGCAGCTAAGAAGCCCCATGCAGTTGCAGTATTACCGTTGATATTCCTGTAGGTCCCTTTAGCTATTTCAGCCGGAAGAATTTTATACACCGGAGTCAGGGCTTCTATTGTTTCAGCATAATAATAACCTGCCCTCAGGGCTACTTTATTAGCCTCGGCAATTCCAGGTTTATTATTGAACTTCTTGTCAAAGTAGTCTTCAGTATACTTCAGGTCGCGGTCGAAGAGCCAGTATACCATTCCAAGGGCAAACATGTTTTTTGTCCTCAGAACTGATTTTGGATCAAGCCCGAAATCTTTAAGCGCTTCCTTTACCATTGACGATATTGGAGCTGCTATAATATTATAATCCTCAAGCTTCTCCTCTTTAATAGGATCCTTTAAATAACCGGCTTTTTCAATATTTTTTTCTGTAAAATTACCCTCATCATATATGACAGTCCCGCCCGGTTTGATCCATTTGGCATTAGCCTTTATTGCAGCAGGATTCATTGCTACCAGAACATCAGAAAAGTCTCCCGGAGTGTTTATTTCCGAATGTCCAAAATGGACCTGAAAACCCGAAACACCACCCACAGTTCCCTGGGGAGCCCGGATTTCTGCCGGATAATCAGGAAAGGTTGATAAGTCATTACCGAATAAAGCAGCCGTGTCGGAAAAGAGCATACCTGTAAGCTGCATTCCGTCACCTGAATCACCCGAAAAACGGATAACCACTTTTTCCCTTTCGATAACATGTGTCTTTTTACTCATATTAAAATTAGTTTAAGCTCAGAAATCATGAATTTTTGTAAGACTGACTATTCATGATGCACAAAATTAAGTTTTTAAACAATGAAAAATCATTTAAAGTTCAGATTTTCCCTATGATATTGATCATATACGGGAGTCAATTCCCTAAAAATTATGTCCCCGGGATTAATTCAGCTCCAGATATCTGCTTTTTTAAGATTTATTTCACCTTCAAAAAACATTCGCGCAATCTTTTCAAAATAGGTTGTATAATCGGAAATAAAAAACTGGTCTTTTACAATCCCCGAATCGTTTACGAGGTTATTTTTTTCAAGAGCATCTCTGAGGACCATGGATACAATCCTTGCTGAATCGACTACTTCAACATTAAAATTAAATATTTTGCTAATCTGATTCTTTATTATCGGGTAGTGTGTACAGCCAAGTATTATAGCCTGGATACCTGTAAGCGATTCATTTGAAAGATACGCCCTGATGATAGCATTACTTATGTCATCAAAAATAAAACCTTCTTCAATCATAGGCACCAGCAGAGGGGTTGCCAGTGAAACAACTGTTGTGGCCGGAGATCTTTCGCTGATTTTTTTTTCGTAAGTACCTGAGCTTATGGTTCTCTTTGTTCCGATTACACCTACCTTATTGAATCTCCTGGTACTCAGGTAGTCAACAACAGGATCTATTACATCTATCAGAATTGTCTTTCCCTGAAAATCCTTTTTAAGTGAATCGAAGGCAGAAGCAGATGCTGTATTACATGCTATAAGAACAACTTTAGAATCATGTTCAAGCAGGAATTCTGTGATTCGCCGAGAGTAATACCTGATTGATTCAGCTGATTTATCTCCATATGGCAGGTGGGCCGTATCTCCAAAATAGACAAGGCTTTCACCCGGTAAAATCTGTTTTATGGCGTGAGCAACAGTAAGTCCTCCCACACCTGAATCAAAAATTCCTATTGGCTGTTCTTTCACTTTGCTGGTATATTAAAAAAATGACCATCTGCCGGTAGGCGGATGGTCACCGGTTTAAGTTATGTAAGTTACTTAATTCCCAGTTTAGCTTTGGCTAGAACCATTACATTAGTGCTCCTGGTTTCATCAAAATAGAGAAGAGCTCCTTTAGCTATATCAAAAATATAGACAAATCCGTTCTCCTTACCCAGCTCCTTAATAGCTTTGTCAACCTTTTCATATATTGGTTTGAAAAGTTCCACCTGTTTTTCCTGCAATTGAGTCTGGGCATTAGTCTGAAACTCCTGAATTTTCCTGTTCATGTCAATAAGTTCCTGTTCCTTCGTTTGTTTAACAAGATCAGTAAGATTTTTACTTTCCTTATTATAAGCATCACTCTTATTATTCAATTCAACTGACATCAGTTCAAGGTAATTTATAAGCTCTTTACGAAATTTCTCAAGTTTAACATTTGCAGAGTCAAATTCCGGCAATGCCTGGATGAGTTCTTCGCTGTTTACATGTCCGAATTTCATGGTCTGAGCCACCGCCTTCTGTCCCCCAAATGCCAACAGTATTGTAAAAACCGCTATTCCAATAAATCTTTTCATTTTAATAATTTTATTAAACAATAGTTGCAAAAGTAATTAATTAATTTTTATAACCTAATTTTTCAAGAACCTGGTCGCTGAGGTCGAATTTAGGATTGGCAAACAGGATGTTACCTCCTGCTGCTGTATCGAAAATAACTGCATAGCTTCCCTCAACTGCCATCTCTTTAATTGCTTTAAGAATTTCATCCTGGATAGGTTTAACCAGTTCTTCTCTTTTCTTAAACAGGTCTCCTTCCATTCCAAAGTACTTATTCTGAAGATCCTTCATCTCTTTTTCCTTGGCGATTATTGCTTCTTCCCTCTTTGTTTTCATATCCTGGGAAAGAAGTACAGCATCATTCTGGTATGATTTATACATCTGCTCTACAACCGCATATCCGTCAGCAACCTCTTTTTCCCATTGCTTTGACAATTTATCAAGCTGTTCCTGTGCTGTAGTAAAAGCCGGGATATTTTTCCGTATATATTCGGAATCAACGAAAGCATATTTCTGAGCGACAGCAAAGGCTGAGGTCAGTAACATTAAACTTATTAAAGCTCCTATTTTCTTCATAATTTCAAATTTTAAATTAACCTGATTAAAACTGTTGACCCATTACGAAATGGAATTGTGAATGATTTGCATTTGGATAGAGTGCAGGATTTGGTACCGGGTCAAAACCATATCCCCAATCGATTCCAAGTAATCCGAACATCGGAAGGTTAGCCCTTAAACCAATACCCGCTGAACGGTTCATCTTGAATGGATTATATTCTTTAAGTGAATACCAGGCTCTTCCTGTTTCAAGAAATCCAAGGCCATAAATAGTTGCCTGAGGATTAAGCGAAATCGGGTACCTGACCTCAAATGTTATTTTCGAATAGACGTTACCTGAAGCGACTTTTCTTACAGGATCTATAGGCGTAAGAGATCCGTTGGTATAGCCTCTTAATGCTATTACTTCACGTCCATAAAAACTATATCCGGTCATGCCGTCACCCCCTACATAATAGTTCTCAAAGGGAGATGGTCCAATATCTTTATTATAGTATCCAAGGTAGCCGAATGCGAATCGGGTATTCAGTACCAGTTTGTCATTTGATGTAAGCGGGAAGAAATAATCTGATTTAAATGTCCACTTATGAAATTCAATAAACTTATATTTTTCTGCGTCGGAAACATTGGACATGTCTTTACCACTTATCGAAGAATATGGCGGTGTTAACTGAAGAGAAAGTGTAAAAGATGAACCGCTCCTGGGATAAATAAGGTTGGGACTTGTTGAAAATCTTGTAAGTTTGGTAGTTAAGCTAATTAGGTTTGAAGTTCCATTTTCAAAAAGAAACTGGTAAACATTATAATTATTAAGATAGTATCGCTGGTAGCTCAACTCACCGTAGAGTGAAAAATAGTCATCGGGCCAGGCAAGTCTTTTACCCAGACCAGTGCTTACTCCGTCAATTATCATTGCCTGATAACCGTCGTCTTTTCTCTTCTTCCCGTTTGTCATAAGCGACCTGTACATGGATACTGAAAAAGTATTTGGTTTTTTACCTCCTAACCATGGTTCAACAAATGAGATATTATATGATTGATAGATACGTCCGTTAGATTGCACCCTTATGCTCAATGACTGGCCGTCACCAGAAGGATAGGGTTTCCACTCCTTAAGCTTGAAGAAGTTACGCATGGCAAAATTATTGAACCGGACACCGACTGTACCAACAAGCATGCCAGCTCCCCAGCCACCGGATATTTCGAACTGGTCATTGGCTTTTTCCTCAAGTTTGTAAAGGAGGTCAACTGTTCCGTTAGTGATATCGGCAAGGGGAGTCGGATTGATCTTTTCAGGGTCGAAGTGGCCGAGGACTCCCAGCTGGCGGATAGATCTCATAATCTTATCCTTGCTGAAAAGGTCACCGGGCATGGTGTACAGTTCCCGGCGGGCAATATGTTCGTTGGTTCTTGTGTTTCCTGATATTATCACATTATTAAGATAGGCCTGATCGCCTTCATAAATTCTTATTTCAAGATCGATTGAATCCTTGTCTATCTTAGCCTCAACAGGAGTAAGTCTGGAAAAAAGGTAACCGTAATCCTGGTAAAGGTTACTTACAGCATCCTGTGCACCAGCTGTTCCATTTAACCTGTCGCTGATCAGTGTCTGATTATATATTGATCCCTTATCGACATTAAAAACCTTTTCAAGATCTTCTTTCCTGTAAACACTGTTCCCGACCCAGTTTACATTTCTCAAAAAGTATTGTGTGCCTTCATCAATCTTTATTTGTAAACCTACCCTGTCTTCTGAAATTGGATACAAGGAATCTGAGAGTATAGTAAAGTCCTTGAAGCCGTTATCGTTATAAAAAGTTATCAGTTTCTCTTTGTCCTCAATGAATTTTTCTTCAATGTATTTAGAAGACCTGAAAAAATTAAGGTTCTTTTCCTTGGTTCCCTTCATCTGCCTGAGAAGCTTGGATTTCTCAAAGAATTCATTTCCGACAAAAGTGATTTCGCCGATTTTAACTTTTTCCTTTTTATCTACATTTACTGTCAGGATAACATTATTTGGCTGATCAGGATCCTCCTTCTGAATAAAGTCAACCTGAGTATTAAGGAATCCTTTCTCAACAAAGTGGTCCTTTATTATTTTTTGGGAGGTATTAAGCAAGAATGCTGTTACCTGCGATCCGATTGGAAGATTTATCTTTTCGGCAAGGTCCTTAGTCTCTGAAGCCTTCATTCCATTGTACTTGACAGAAGAAATCCTGGGCCTCTCCTGGAGAGCAATATCAAGATAAACTGTATCGAACGAAACCTTAGAAATGGAAATCCTAACATCAGAAAAAAGCCCCTGCTGATATAGTTTCTGAACTGCAGTTGTTACAGCATCACCAGGTATGGCAACCTCCTGTCCGACTCTAAGACCTGAAATACCTATAAGAGCATTTGTATCGAGAAACCTTACTCCTGTAACGGTCAATCCACCGATGATATATTCCTCGGATGATAAAAAATCAACAATTTCCTGTTTTTCCTGCGCGTAAAATGATAGACTCAAAAGAGTCAGAAGTATTGTTAAAAAAGTTCTTTTATTTCTTTTAAGCTCCATTATTTCATCATTTTTCCAAAACCTGTTCACTTGTCTTTCCGAATCTTCTTTCTCTTTTTTGGAAGTCAATTATCGCTTTATAAAAATCATTCTTACTAAAATCAGGCCAAAGTATATCTGTAAAATATAATTCGGTATAAGCAAGCTGCCACAAAAGGAAATTGCTAATTCTCAATTCCCCGCTGGTTCTTATCATTAGTTCAGGGTCAGGTATGCCGGATGTGGTAAGATATTTTTCAAAGTTCACTTCATTTATTTCATCCTGACTCATAATTCCTTTCTTAACATCAGCCGAGACCTTTCTTGCTGCTTCAACTATCTCCCATCGTGAACTGTAACTGAGGGCAACAACAAGGTTAAGTCCGGTGCTGGAGGATGTAAGGTCAATGGTTTCGAACAAGCGTTCTCTGACATCATTTGCCAGCCGGTCGACATCACCTATAGTTTTAAGCCTGATGTTGTTTTTAATTAAAGTATCGGTCTCTTTAGTAAGCGACTGAACCATAATACCCATTAATGCAGATACCTCCTCATCGGGCCGGCCCCAGTTTTCAGTTGAGAAGGCATAAAGCGTGAGAAACTTTATTCCCAGTTCAGCAGCAGCTTCAATGACCTTCCGTAGCGCATTCACACCCTGCTGGTGTCCAAATACCCTGTCAAGCCCACGATGCTGAGCCCACCTACCGTTCCCATCCATAATTATTGCCACATGAAGCGGCAACTTATTGATATCTATCTTATTCCTCAATTGCATTACCTAACGTTTTCTCCTGGAATCCACATCGTTGTATGCCGGACATCCTGCAAGCTTACTGAATATTTTCCATGTTAATCCCACTCCTGCGAATGAATACCAGTCATTGTTATGTGCCCAGGAATAATCAGAAGGAGCTACCAAATCTTTTAAGCCGTCAAAGTTATCATAAAAAGTTTTACGAAAACCATATTCTGCTTCCAATCCGATATTTTTATGAATATTGACTTTAAATCCAAATGAAAATGGAATTACAGGCACATAAGTAAAGGTTGTAGTGTTGACAAAAGCAATTCCGGCACCTGCAGCCATATAAGGAGTATAATCCCACGACCTTCCCTCAGTTGTATATGGCAGAAAATTGAATTCAAACTGAAGTGCCCACTCAACAACTGTACCTGAAAATGAAGCCGCTCTTGTCTGCTGAAAGCTATTGTTGAAATCAAGATCATTTCCTCTCAATCCTCCGATAAAAAGGTTGGTTCTCAAAGATTGTCTCGGATGGAAATTATAACGGTAAAAAATGCCACCAGCAGGAAGCGGGGAATAAAGCTGGCGGTTAGGATTAATATCGCCAAAATAAGAGGAAACACCGGCGAAAATTCCATAGTCAGCACTTCTCTGACCAGATAAGGTGAGTGAAAGGCATAAAAATAATAAAAACCAATTTAATCTTTTCATTAAAACCGATCCAACTCATTATCATCTGAAAGATGGCCAACCCTTAGGTCCGGTCTTCAGCTTATATGTAACAGTGAAATTCAAAAAATAATAAACGTCATTTGAGTTGGAATATTGTGAAGTATAACCGTCAAGGTTATCGGAAAACGAATATCTGCCGCCAAACTCAACACCAAAATTATAATTGGGTGAGTATATCAGGGTTGTGCCAACCCCTACAGGGATCACAGCATTAAAACCGCCCGGATCAAGACCATAATTTACAAGCTTATCATTCCCTTTTATTGTATATGCTAATCCGCCCATTCCCGTGAATGCATAAAAATCAAGAGATCTTAAAACATTTCCGAAGCCTGTGCCTCGGCCCTTGCTGAAAAGGTAACTACTTTCAGCCCTGTTTTTTATAAAATAATATTCAAAGAGAAGAGCCGGTTCTAAACCTGACATAGTGGCTTCAAAATCCCTGTTCTCATTCGATCCTTTTACATCTGATGCATGAAAAAAAGCATATGTAAGACTGAGCCTCGCATTAAAATTACTTGAAATCCTGTACTTTATGTTGAAATTGAAGTTAAATCTTGTCTGATTAAAACTAAGATCTTTGAATCCGAGAAGATTTTCACCCTGTGAGTACCCGCCTATATCACCAAAGAAAAAGGAAGGTCCCAAACCTACAACTGTCTCCCATCTTTTCAATTTCCATAACTGTCCCTGAGCCTTATTTTCAGTCACTGCATAAATAAGACATAAGAGAAATATGATTAAAACTGAACGTTTCATATAGATTTCTTTATTATTGTTGAGACAAATATAATAAATATTTAGAATTAATAATTCAATTTCTCCGATCTGCTCCCCACATAAGCTTATTCCTCAGTGTACTGTAAAAATCCATTCCTTTCAACATCACTGTCTTCAGTTTTACAGGTGCCCTGACTATGTGCATTTCCTCGCTGAAAGGTACCCTTTTTGA
>Ga0208980_10000357_pt1 | contig 25230 bp, 23 predicted proteins | sample WetSurMetagenome_3_FD_187993 | JGI IMG/M metagenome (GOLD analysis project Ga0208980, IMG submission 187993) | Wetland microbial communities from Twitchell Island in the Sacramento Delta, sample from surface sediment Aug2011 Site A1 Bulk (version 2) | ecosystem: Environmental > Aquatic > Marine... | reverse complement strand
GCCGGAGCCCGGCCCCACAAGTTCCAGGTTAAAGGAGCTGCACCGTGACCCTCACATTTTCATGCGTCACCGGGTGCGCCACAGGCGCGTGAGGGACTGCTTCCAAAAGCAGGCTGGCGATCGGCGAAATCCTGAAGAACTCCAAAGTATTCAGTCCTCTGAAAGGAGTGGCTGGCCGCGCTTATAGAGGATTAGTTATTATTTAAGGACAGTAATGCTTACCAAAGCAAGGGGAACATGAATGCGCAGGTTGCGCGACTTGCAGATGACCGAATTGTCGCAAGGCGGGTGGTCCGATTTGAGCACCGCGGCGATTTGTGATTTGACAATCAAGGTTTCAAATGATAAATAAAACAAATACAAAGGTTTACTAGAAATGGAGGCTGCGTATGAGTGAAGGAACATCAACGAGTGACAAGGCGCTGTATTTTATCATTGGCGGTCTAATCGGTGCTGCGACTGCGTTACTCCTTGCTCCCCGGAGCGGAGAAGAGACGCGCAAGTTGATCGCCGCCAAAGCGCGCGAAAGCGCGGATGTGCTGGCAAACCGCACTCGAGCTGCCGCAGATAAAACCTCAACCTATATTGAGCGCGGCAAAGAGCTGTTGCATCAACAGCGCGATCAGCTTTCAGCCGCAGTTGAAGCTGGGAAGCAGGCTTACAACCAAGAAAAAGACAAGGCGAAAATTTAGATGCATGACACGCTGCTCATGATTTTTCTCGGAGTTGCCTCCGCTGCATTTATAACGCAGGTTTTCGCTCTGATTGGAATCTACAGATCCGTTCGAACCCTATCGAATCGACTGAATGAAATAGCTTCGGGCATCGTCAAGGACTTTAACACCTTGGCGGTGAAAGCGGATGATGTCCTCACAACTGTCAAATCTGTCGGTGAAGGCATCGATTCGCTGCGGCAGAATGTCGATAAGACGCTGGCAATTGTCCATACTCGCATAGAAAGCCTCGATGGTTTTCTGAGTGAGACTACAGATATAGCCCGCCTGCAGGTTCTGAGGCTTCAGGACGCTATCGATACCTCTTCGCGCAGAGTTGAAGAAATTTTTGAAATATTGCACAACAGCATTCTCGCTCCTGCTCTTGAGGTTAATGCCGTCATCAGGGGAATCCGGGTTGGGATGGACTTTCTTTTCAAAAAGCGGAAAGGAATACTCAGAAGCGTTCACCAGGATGAGGAGATGTTCATTTAGCAGGACCCCTCTTCACAGCGAAGTCATCTGAGCATCGATGCTTTGGATCAACTCCCTGGCTTTCAAAGCGATTTGGAAGCATTCCTCACGGCAATGGCGCGAGAAGTTTTCGTCCTGAATTCCGGAAATATTGGACAGGACGGCATACTGGCTCCCCTTGATGGCCGCATAGGCAAGCTGAGCACCTGTGGCGGCATCGCTCCTTGCGTTCCGATTGCCAATATTCACCAGGCACTGCAACATTTCCAATACGCTTAAGGCGGCCTGTGCGGTCCGCACAGGCGTTTCCGTCGCACTGCGCATTGTTTGCTCAATGGCCTGCCGGCGCGCTGTCATCTGTCGTTTATTTTCCATGGGCAGTTTGCGGGCGTCAATCGCAGCCTGATATGCCGCGCAATCTTCCCGGATCAGTTCCTGCAACTTTTTTCTGGCATCTGCAAGGTTGGCATGCAGCTCACCAACTTGCGTTTCGGATTCCCGGCATTGGTATTTCCCATCCGTCAAGCCTACTACCATTTCGCCAAGAGCAGCGGCCAACGCGCCTGCCAACGCTACCACGCTTCCTCCTCCGGGAAGAGCTTCAGGAGCGGCGACATTCGCAATGAATTCCTCGAGCCCCGGATCGGAGTGCAGCATTGCTTTCAAGCGGTTCTCAAGTATCTGATTGTAGCTGAAACCTTCCAGTTTCAGATAATGCACGGCGCAGGCGTCCAAGGCCGCTTGTGGCACCAATCCCACAATTTCGCTGGAAGCCACCGAAACGCCGAAGCATTCGGCTTCAGCACGTACCCTGTCGAACGCTTTGAAGATGGGAGTCTCTTCATAGTTGATAAGATTCATCGATACCTGCACTTGCTTGCGATGCCCGATCTGAAATCCAAGAGCTTTCACATGCTGTAATCCGCCGCTGGAAAAACGCACTTCTTTCGCAATGGCTTGGGCAACTTTTTTATCCGCGGTTTGAAGGTAAACATTGAAGGCAATCAGAGTGTAACGGGCACCGACCGCCGTTGCACCGGCGCTGGGGTGAACCTTGCACGGACCGAAGTCCGGCTTGCGCCGCGGATCTGTTTCAATCTCCGCTCGAATACCCTCAAACTCCCCCCTTCGCACTACGGCCAAATCCCGGCGTTCGGGGATTCGGGCGGATTGTTCGTATAGATAGATCGGAATCCCGTACCGTTCTGCAATTTTTTCTGCCACTTCAACCGAGAGCGCGACGCATTCCTCCATAGTGATGCCGGAAATTGGTATCAGCGGAATGACATCCGTCGCACCCATGCGCGGGTGCTGGCCCTCGTGGTGCCGCAGATCGATCAGCTCCACCGCCTTGCCGACGGCGGTAATGATCCCCTTGCTGACGGCCTTGGGGTCGCCGGCCACCGATATAACGCAGCGGTTGTGAGCCGGATCCATGGTGGAATCCAAGAGGGCGGCTCCTGGAACGCTCGTCAGCGCTGCAGCCAGTGCTTGGACCACCTCAGGGCGCCGGCCTTCGCTAAAGTTTGGCACGCACTCTATTATCCTGTTCAAGCATTCTCCATTCTTTTTCCAGCGGAGCGAAGGTCAGTCGCCCAAATTCCCACACCCACGAATCAACCGGTAAAACAGCAGATCTTTCCTCCCAATCATTGCACTCTTCGGACAGCAACAATGGTTACATCGTCTGCTAGTTCCGCATTTCCTGCAAATTCGGTTATGGTCAAAAAAAGGGTTTTGACAAATACCGAGATTTCTTCGGCAGCATGCTTTCGCATGGCGTCAACAAATCGATGCTGGTCGAACATCTGACCTTCAGGATTGAGCGCATCGGATACACCATCGCTCGCCAGGACCAGGGTATCGCCGATTTCAAGGTCCACCTGCATCTCGTCGTAAGCGACTCCCTCCGTTAATCCCAACGGAAATCCTGAGATCGCTACACGAGTTATCGCTTTGTCTCTTATCAAGTACGGATACGGCATTCCTCCATTTGCCAGGATGCATTTTCCGTTTCCCAGGTCGAGACGCAGGCAGCAAACGGCGATGTAATTGCTGGTTTGTTGGCGAGCCATCAAACTTGAGTTCAGCTGCTCCAGATTTTCGGCAGGAGAAAGCGAGCGTGAGAAAAGCGCGCGCAATTGCCCGCTAAACACCGCTCCATAGAGCGCGGCGGGTATGGATTTGCCTGAGACATCTCCGATGACAACCTGCAGCGCATTTTTCTTCGGATCCCAGTCAAAATCGTACAGGTCACCGCCGACCTCGCGGGCGGTGTGATACTCAACCGCAGTTTCATAGCCCTTCGTAACCGGCGGTTGCAGCGGGAGTATGTAGCGTTGAATCTCACGCGCAATTTCCAGCTCGCGGGCGAGACGTTCCCTGCGAATAAGTTCTTTGCGGAAACGAGCATTCTCCAGAGCAAGGCTTTGCGCCTCCAATCCCCGTTCCACAGTCATGAGGAGGTCCGGTGGATCCCAGGGTTTCACCATGTAGCGATAGACCTTGCAGCTATTGATGGCATCCATCAGTACATCGACGTCCGTATAGCCTGTCAATATGATGCGCACGGCATCGGGCAGCAAACTCAAAGTGTTTCTCAGGAACTCGACCCCGGTCATATCCGGCATTCTTTGATCGGCGATGATGACGGCAATGCCGTGATTCTGACGGATAAGGTCAAGCGCCTCCCTGCCATTCGTTGCCGCCAGGACGGGATAGCGGTTGACAAAAGTCCGCTGCAGTTTCTGCAGGTTGGCAACCTCATCATCCACAACCAGGATGGTTTCTTCGCTCATCGCTCCATTCTACGCGCCGTCATGATTGCCAGATAGGCAAAATTTCGCTTTTTGCCCGGCTTGAATTATTGAACGCATGCAGCTAGCATGATTTCGTCGCTCGGGAAGGAACAGACATGGGTATACCGCTATCTCAAATGCGGACCGTGGCCGCCTACATTCTGCGCCAGAAAATGGCAGGAAGACAGCGGTACCCTCTGGTATTGATGCTGGAGCCGCTCTTCCGCTGCAACCTCGCCTGCGCAGGATGCGGCAAGGTGCAATATCCTGCGCACATACTCGAACGGCATCTCACACCCGAACAGTGTTTTAAGGCTGTTGAGGAATGTGGGGCGCCGGTCATCAGCATCCCGGGTGGCGAACCTCTTTTGCACCCGCAGATAGACGAAATCGTCAATGGCCTTGTTGATCGCAGGAAATATGTTTATCTGTGCACCAACGCCCTGCTGCTGAAAAAAAAGTTAGACAGCTTCAAGCCGGGCAAATATCTGAGCTTCAGCGTTCACCTGGATGGGCAAAGGGAGCAGCATGACCGTTCGGTCTGCAGGGATGGCACATACGATCTTGCTTTGGAGGGGATGAAGGAAGCAATCCGCAGAGGCTTTCGGGTGACGACAAATACAACATTATATGATGGCGCTGATCCCGACAGCGTGCGTGCCTTTTTCGACGATATGATGGGATTTGGAGTCGAGGGAATGATGCTCTCCGCCGGCTACAGTTATGAGAATGCAGCGGATCAGAATCATTTCCTTGGCAAGGAAAAGACCAAAGCTCTATTTAATCAGATATTGAGCGATCGCAAGAAGAGCTGGCATTTCAATCAGAGCTTGTTGTTTCTCGAGTTTTTGATGGGATTGCGCGAGTATGCCTGTGCCCCCTGGGGCATGCCTACCTATAACATTTTCGGATGGCAAAAGCCATGCTATCTGCTGCAGGACGGCTATGCTGAAACATTTGCCGAATTGATGGACAATACCGACTGGGACAAGTATGGCGCCCATTCGGGCAATCCGCGCTGCGCCGATTGCATGGTGCACAGCGGCTATGAGGCAAGCGCAGTCAACCACATCTTCAGCTCAATCGACGGTCTGTGTGCAACAGTTCGAGCAATGTTCTTCAAGAGTGTCCGTCCGCGACGCCGCCTGTTTTCATGAATCAACGAGGCAAAAACATTTCCAGGATTCTCTCTTTTGGCAAGCCGCTGCCAGCCAGGGCTTTGTGACGCTCTCGCGCCGCAGCCTCATAGGTTGGGCAAGACTCGCTGCTCCTAAACAAAACCCCGGTGTAGAGCTTTTGGCCGTATTCCTGCGCAAGAGCCATGGCGCGTAAGCGGTCCGTGGGATCATGGCCAAGCTTTTCCACACTTTGCATCCTGGTCTTCTGCGCCTTGATTTGAAATTCCGGTTCGCCGTAGGTTACGCAAGGGGATTGCACGTTGATAAAGGAAAACCCAGGATATCGGATCCCTTCTTCAATGACGGTGGTCAACCCATCCATATCAGCCGGCGTCCCCTGCGCAACAAATCTGGCGCCATAACCCAGGACATAAAGCAGGGGATTCACCGGATCCTCCAGACTGCCGAAGGTGGAGGACGTTGTCTTCAGACCGCGCGGTGATGTGGGTGAAAGCTGCCCCTTGGTCAGGCCGTAAATCTGATTGTCCATTACAATGTAGGTAAGATCCGGATTGCGCCGAATCGCATGGGAAATGTGGTTGCCGCCTATCGAAAAACCATCGCCATCTCCACCAGCCACCAGTACCAGCAAATCCGGATTTGCCAGTTTGATCCCCTGAGCGATGGGAAGCGCCCGCCCGTGCACCGCGTTGAATCCATAAGCCGTTGTATAGCCGGGTATCCTGCTGGAACAGCCAATACCGGAAATGAAAGCAATTTCGTGCGGGGGCCGCCCGATGGCCGCCAGTGCACGACAAATGGCAATCAACACGCCAAAATCGCCGCAACCGGGACACCAGATCGGCTTGAGGTCGCTTTTATAATCCTTGGAAACATATTCAACGCGGGGGGATGTTGGCATATTCATGATTCAATTATCCTTCTCATTTAGGCTTTCTCGAATCGGCGAACGTCAGGCTTGGCCGGGTTACACTCCATTTTTGTCCAAACCGCTCGCCATGGCTCTCAATCGTTCCAGCACTTCGGTTACCATGATTGGATTCGAGCCGCTTTTTGCCAGGGATTCCATACCTGCAGGCACGTCCACATACATTCGAATTAGCCGATAAAGCTGACCTTGGTGAGACTGCTCCACCACAAGACCTGTTTTGACAGAAGCGAAAAATTCCTGGAAGATTTCCTCCGCGACAGGAAACATCAGCTTTGGAACCAACAGTTTCATTTTCAATCCCTCGGCCCGCCCCAGGCTCAGGGCTTCCATCGCAACGCCTGCAACGCTCCCCCAGGAGATCAAGCCGATCGGCGCATCCGGATCACCCTCAACAATAAACAGGTCCCGCCTTTGCTTTAACGGAGCGAACTTGTGTATCCTCTTGTCATTCATTTTGGCGTGCATTTCGCCGCCGGCGCTCGGTGCGCCGTTTTCGTCGTGTTCGAGGCCTAAAGCCAAATAATTCCCTCCCAAAATTCCCGGCTGGCTGATGGGACTGATCCCGCTTTCCGTTATGCGAAAACGCAGATATTTATCAAGCTCTTCTTCCGTAGGACGGCGGCGTTCAATCAGCTTAAATTCCGAGGGATTGAACGAGCGTAGGATCTCTTTGCGATGAGCGATTTCCTGATCGGACAAAAGGATTACAGGCGTCTGGTATTGTTCCGCAATATTGAATGCTTCCACCGTTACGCCGAAAATATCCGCTACACTCACAGGGGCGACGACAGGACGCACAGCGTCTCCGTGCGCGGAAAAGACAGCCTGAAACAGATCCGCCTGCTCGCCCTTTGTTGGAATGCCGGTCGAGGGACCGCTCCGCTGGACATTGACACAGACCAAAGGAAGTTCGGCAATGGTCGCCAGCCCCAGCATCTCGCTCTTCAAGGACATGCCCGGCCCGGAGGTTGCCGTTAAGGCCTTCTTACCAGCAAAAGAGGCGCCCACCGCGGCGCCTATCCCCGCGATTTCATCTTCCGCCTGTAGCATGATGCCGCCATATTTCCAGATTTCCCTGTTCAGGAAATGCATGATCTCGGATGAAGGAGTAATGGGATAGCCGCTAAAAAACTCGCATCCGGCAAATATAGCAGCCGCGCTGCACATGTCGTTTCCATCTGCAACGAGATTTACCTCCCGTTTTCCCTCAGGGAGGCTCATCTCTTGCGCGCTCGGAAGGGGGTGCGATCTGGCATAATCCAAACCCGCGGTAAAAGCCCGCTCGTTGGCAGCGACAACCTCCGCACCTTTTTTGGCGAGCTTTTTGAGAATGCCGGACAGGATCGAATCCCTTGCAATCCCGAACCATCCTGCCAGAAGCCCAAGAACTACGGAATTTTTTGCCTGGTCCGTGCCGGCGTTTTTTTTCGCCATTTCGCCGATAGGCACTGCTAATGCAACCGCAGGCTTTGCGCCCTTGATCGGCAGCATGTCCTGAGAAACACCGGTTTTACTCTCGTAAATCATGATTGTGTGGCTTCCGACCGGAAGTTCGGCGCCGAATTTCAGGAAATCTTCCCAGTTCAACGCCACCGCGACGTCCAGGACACCTCCCGAATTGAAGATCGGTTTGGTCGCAATGCGCAGCCTGCAGGAGGACTCGCCCCCGCGGATCTGCGGGCCAAAACTCTTTGTCATGATGGCATGGTAGCCTTCCAGGGCGGCCGCATTAATCAGCGACTCGCCCGCGGATACGATTCCATCGCCGCCCGACCCAGCCATGCCGATTGCAAGATCACTGCTCATATGCGCCTTTCAGTATTTAACTATCGCTCTAATCTGATCCAACATCGAGATCTTCCGACGAGCTTTTCAAACAATCTTATATGTTAGCAGAACATTGCTTGCTTCGCGTCAGGTTTTAACCACATTTTCTGAGCACTCACTCATTCACCGCGCTACGGCCAGTCCCAATAACCTGGGTGGGCCGGCTGTAAGCAGATCCCGAGGCAGCCGTCCCGGGAAGAGATCTTTTGACTTCCTGACCTCCGGCCATCAAAATTAGATCAAATTGGAAGCATCGGCGTTGTTTACGTTGGTCCAAGGAAAGGAATCAGCATGACCCAGGAAATAGACTTCAGTTCCCTGTCGCTAAAAGACGCATTGGATCTGGCCATCCTCATCGAGGAAGAGGCCAAGGAACGGTATCAGGAATTTGTCGACCAGATGTCGCTGCATCACAATCCGGAAGCGGCCTCCTTTTTTCGCGAAATGATTGGCAACGAAGCCAGGCACGAAGCTCAATTGCTACAACAGCGTCAGATTCTTTTCAGAAACTCGCCATCCCGGATGAAGCGATCCATGCTCTGGGACGTGGAAGCGCCTGACTATGATCAGATCAGGGCGTTCATGCCAGTTCGTCGGGCCATGGAGACGGCCCTTCAAGCGGAGATCGAAGCCTACAATTTTTTCGCTGGCGCATTGCAGCATATTACGGAGCCCACGGTAAAGAGGTTATTTGAGGAATTGCGGGATGAGGAGGTAGAGCACCGGGATCTCGTGCGGGCGGAGATGGCAAAGCTCCCGCCTGATTCCGGCCTCGACCCGGAAGCCTTTGCAGATGAACCCACGGCGCAATAACCGTGTCCGCGTCCAAATCTGCGGCCGCAAACACTCGTGGATGGCTTTGTGAATGACCTGGACCTCACTTCGTTCGAAAAGAACCTTATCGTAAGGCCGTTGCGAATGGGGGACTATGAGCAGGTTGTCAAATTGCAGCTTAATTGCTTTCCCGGTATGTGGCCGTGGTCCGGGGAGCAGATCGAGAGCCAGCTCAAAATCTTTCCTGAAGGTCAAATTTGCATTGAGTATCAGGGAGAAATTATTGCGTCCTCAAGCAGTCTGATTCTCAACTTCGACATGTATGGCGAATGCCACAATTGGCAGGAAATCTCCGACTTCGGCCATATCCGAAACCACAATCCCGCGGGGAATGCCCTTTATGGGATTGAAATTATGGTTGATCCACGATACCGCGGAATGAAACTAGCCCGCCGTTTGTACGATGCGCGCAAAAAACTGGCGCAAGAGAGGAATTTGATGCGCATCGTGTTGGGAGGGCGGATCCCAGGCTATGCTCAGCATCATCATGAAATGAGCGCAGAGGAATATGTCGAGAAGGTTTCAAATAAGGGCTTCTATGATCCCGTGCTGACGACACAAATCGCTAATGGATTTGCCTTCAAACGCCTGATTCAGTCCTACATGTTTTTCGACGAGGAATCCCGGGGATATGGAACCTTGCTGGAATGGAGCAACCCGGATTATCAGTCGGGGATGTGAGCCGCGATATTCGTGGCGAGCAAGGTTGCGCACATTTGTGCGGTTCAGCACCGGATGGGCGAGATCAGGAGTCTTGACGAATTCCCCCCGCTTCACATTTTCGATAATGCCATCCGAAGATTCGAGATTCTTAAAAGGCAAACTTTTGCGGTGCCGGCCTTGACAATTTCTATAATTCTAGTATTATGGAATTAGCTTTCGAGGCATGTGAGGATGGAATCAATGAAAAAGGCTCGTTCCATTGAAGAAAGCGCTCAATATGCGGACATGTTTGCCGCTATGGGCAATAATGCCCGGCTGCACATCGTGAGGTTGCTTTTGTCTGCCCACCCGCAGGGAATGACTGTCGGTGATATCCAGGCTGAACTGGATATCCCGGCCTCAACGCTGTCCCATCACCTCGAAAAACTGAGAAATGAAAATCTGGTGCAGGTAAGACGTGAAGGGCTGTTTCTCTGGCACACCGCAAACAATGAAGCTCTTCAGGAAATCCTCGCATTTTTGTTCGCAGAATGCTGCACTCGCAATAAGGCAATCGAGCCTAAAGCGATTCTCGCGTGCTGCGACAGTAAGGGAGAACTATGAGTTCGGATATCAAGGACATCGTCAAAGAAAGGTATGGGAAGGTTGCTCTTAAAGTGTTGTCGGGGACAAAGGCTTCATGTTGCGGGTCGACGCTCGCTCCGCTTGAGGCTGTGGACCCGATTTCCGCCAACCTCTATGATAAGAGTCAGGCGGCAGCTGTTCCGTCCGAGGCTATTTTGGCTTCTCTTGGTTGCGGCAACCCAACCGCTCTGGCGGATCTCAAGGCCGGCGAAGTAGTTCTGGACTTGGGATCGGGAGGAGGAATTGACGTCCTGCTTTCAGCCCGGCGGGTAGGGCCGACAGGCAAAGCCTATGGATTGGATATGACCGACGAAATGCTTGCGCTGGCCAACGAGAATAAGCGCAAGGCCGGAGTAGAAAATGTCGAGTTTCTCAAAGGCGAAATCGAACACGTTCCGCTCCCAGCCGGCAGCGTTGATGTCATCATTTCAAATTGCGTCATCAATCTCACAGCCGACAAAGACAAAGCGCTTGCTGAGGCTTTTCGTGTGCTCAAACCGGGCGGACGGCTGGCAATATCAGATATAGTGACCCGTGGCGAAATTCCCACTGAAGTCCGGAAAAGTGTCGAGCTGTGGGTCGGTTGCATTGCAGGTGCCCTGGAGGAGAACGAGTATTTGGAAAAGCTGGCCAAAGCAGGATTCCGGGAGATCTCGATTGAGCCGACCCGAGTATACCGGGCCGAAGACGCCCGCGAATTTCTGAGCTGCCAGTGTATTGATGTTGATGCCTTCGCAACGCAGATTGATGAGAAGTTTATGAGCGGCTTTATCCGTGCGCGCAAACCTCTCGTATAGCCGATGCCTCACGACGGGTTTCGTTGCGAAGCGGCGCGGACGCTCGCAGATCCAAACCGGGTGGCTTAAACAGTCTTAACAGGAAAGACCCGTTTAGCGAATATTTTCAGATCCGGCCCCGCAGGAGGAATTCCGGGGAGAGATTCCGACAGGCAAGCCTAATAAAATGTTGACTCCGAACCGTATCAGCCTGATTTGCTTCATATTTCTGCTGGTAGTTGGATGGGGCCGGTCCCTGCCGCGATGGCGGCGCATTCAGGCATCTCTGTTCGGATTCGCAGGCATCGTTCTGATTTTGCTGCAGCGCTGGGGTGCAGGACATCTACCCGCGACGTTTATATCGGTTGTGGCCGACTGGCTGCCGGCGCTTCTCATGCTCCTGGTTTACTGGCAGGCAGGCCGACTAGTCAGAGAACCTAATGTAAGCTTGCAGGCATACCTCCACAATACAGATCGTGTGCTGTTTAAAATGTTGTCTCCATTAATGTCTGGAACCAGGTTGCACGCTTTTCTCTCGAACTTTCTGGAACTCGCCTACCTTTTCTGCTACCCGCTCGTTCCTATTGGCGTTGCCATTCTGTATTTCACGCATATGAGGAACGGCCTCGAGCAATATTGGACTGCGGTGCTGTCATCCGCTTGCTTCTGCTACGTTGCAACCATTTTTTCCGAGACGCTATCCCCGCGTGCCATTCCCGCTGCATTTGATTTTCACCTCAGTTCGGGCCGAATTCGCGCTCTGAATCTGCTGATAGTCCGTTATGCCAGCATCCAGATAAATACCTTCCCCAGCGCGCACGTGGCAGCGGCAGTTGCCGCTGCGCTTGTGCTGATGCGCTTCGCACCGGTTGCCGGACTCTCATTTCTGTTTATCTCGGCAGGCATAGCGGCAGGGGCAGTAGCTGGCCGCTATCACTATATCCTGGATGTGGTACTGGGTGCCGCGATCGCTGTGGTGGCTGTCCTGCTGACCGCTTACGTGGGCTAGTGTGCTGAGTCATTAATTGCTTCACAGTAATGCTGGAGCAAGTATATGAAAATACGAACCATTGTAAATTCGATCGCGATAACGAATTAATGACTCACCACACTAGCGCAAAGCGCTCTCTACAGTGACAATGTCGACCAATCCCTTGCAGCCATATAAAACGGGAAGCACGCGTTCGGGCGCGTATTTTCTTCGTAGTTCCGCTACTTTTTCCGTCCCGGCGCGGTATGCAGGTAGATACATCCTGCCCAGCAACGGATGCCGTCCCCAGGCGCCCGAGAGTTTCTGCGCACGTTCTTCAGAAACCAGATATTCGCTGCGCAGGATTGCGGCAACATCGGGCTGTGGCATCCCTTCCTGCCAGGTCAGATACGACGCCTGGTTTTTGGCGTCATCCTGCAGCAGTGCGAGCAGCATGCCTATCTGCAAATCTTCATCTGGAAGTTGCTCTATTTCGTTGACGCCGTAAGCAATGAGAAGCGCATTGTTGGCGATTCCTTCGGACAGGGCCGCACCCCGTGTGTTCATTGTTTGAATGGTCGCCTCGAAGCCGACCTTTCCACGGATGAACAGGTTCTGCAGGAATGCAAAAGTCGTCACATGGCCGGGTACAACCTCATGACTGACCAGCTGCTCGAATTCAGGCATGGAAATTTGCAGCGATGAATTAATCTCATATGTCGCTTCATACTGCGGACTGCCGTCGGGTTTGCGAGCTCGACCCAGGTAGTTCATGGAACCCGAGAACCAGGCATCTTTAATGGGCATGAAAATGATGTTGGAAAATGGCACGCTCCGGAGGGGCTTGGGAAGACAGGGGGACAAATTGGCTCCAGCCAGGCGATCAAATTTGGCTATAAACGCCGCACCCAAGGCGGGAATAGACTTCGCCGGGACACGGCGCTCGCCACGCCAGGCTTCCACGGCCACAGGCAAGTCATCCTTCCTGTCGGTCGTGTAGCCGGTGCGGGCAAGAAGCTCTGCAACCTGAGCACACTTGCATGAGGGATCGGAGGGTTCCGGAGCGCGGCCGATTGAAGCGCGCACGCAACGGTCATAGGGGATGGGATCACCCTTGCCAAGGATTTCCATAGCCAGCCCCCACATCGCCTCAAAACAGACTGCCATCCCTGTCAGGTAAGCCCGGCGCCTGCGCCCAACCCTTTTCGAACCTGCCGCAATTCCCTGAATGGCACCAAATACGTCAACAGCGGCCAGGTATGCCTCAATGGCCTCGCGATCGGGCACTTTTGCGCCGACACCCCCCGTTTCACGCACTCTCGCAGCCATTGGATGAGTGTATGCCGGAGGCAATGGCGCGTCCGAAAACCACGAGTCGGCAATGAAGCGTGCGGTGCCTGAAGGATTCATAACATCGCCGCCCCACAGCGTGTCAATTCCCAGGATTGCATTGCCAAGCATCAAGTCCAGGTTTGATGTCTCTCCAGATGCGTTCATTGCTTCTCCTCCTTCACCTTGCGCACGGAATTGAACCAGAGGTATAGGCATAACCCCACAAACAAGACGATCGAAACGCCCTGCGACAGCAATTCATGATCATAGAAAGGCGTTTTGATCTTATTTTCAGAATACCACGGGAAAAGGCGCAGGGATGCTCCCAAAACGCCTCCTAAGGCGCCTCCGGCCATGAGTCCTGAGGCAATGATAACAGCGCGCTCGCGCATGGTGGCTCCGGGCCGGCCACCAACCTTTTCGGATTTTTTGCCGATCCAATGCGCTATAAACCCGCCGACCAATGCCGGGGTGTTCAATTCAAGGGGCAAGTACATTCCCAATGCGAAAACCAGAGTGGGAGCTCCCAGCATCTCGACCAGGAGTGCCGTCATAGCGCCAGTCCCGAAGAGAATGTATGCAATGGGCTGCTGGCTCATAAAGCCCTCTACAAGGGCTTTCATGATAGAAGCCTGAGGAGCCGGGAGTACTGCGCGAAGATCGCCGGCCGCCGCCTCGCCGAATTGGTACGCTCTTGCCAGCAGAACAATAGTTAGTCCTGCCGCAATTGAGGCTGCAATGACTCCCAGGAATTTCACCTTCTCCTGCGCTACGGGTGTTGAGCCGAGCCAGTACCCTGTCTTGAGATCGGTAATTGCCTGACCCGAGGTAGACAGTGCCGTGCACACCATGCCGGCAATCGCCATTACAAAGAACATGCCTGTCGTACCGGAAAGCCCGAATCGCAGCAGGACCACTGCAGAAATGATGATGGTGAGCATGGTCATTCCCGAGACTGGATTCCGCGCAGTAGTGGCAATGGCATTTGCCGCGACGGATGTGAAGAAGAAGGAGAAGAAGAGCGAAAGGACAAGGCCCACGATGACGGTGGGGAACGATGCACCGAGCTGCCCTAGGAATATGGCTTCGCCAATCGCACTCAGGATAATGCCTACAAGAATGGTTGTCACCGCAATATCGCGGTCCGTTCGTTCCAATCCCCGTTCCTCGCGGCCGCGAAAGGAGCGAAGGGCGATGGCAATTGAGCTGGCGACAATCCTAAGCGATTTGATGATGCCGAATATTCCGGCTGTGGCGATCGCGCCGACGCCGATGAAGCGGACATAATTTCTAAAAATCTGTGCGGCCGTCATGCCCGCGATGGGGTCGGTCGCAGGATAAACGGCAAGATCCGGCATGTTTCGGCCAATCATCCATATCAAGGGCACCAGAATGAAGTTGGAGAGAACGCCTCCGGCGCACAACACCATGGAAGAACGCAATCCCATGACGTAGCCAAGACCCAGGATGAAGCTGATGGCATCGAAACTGAAAACAACTTTTGCGCGATCCGCCAAAGATCTGACCACCGGAATGAATTGGAAGTTGACGAATTCCCTCCAAACCTGAAATGTGGTGACGAAGAAATCATAAACGCAGGAAATCAGCGTCGCTTCGAGCAAAAGACGTGCTTGCGCTCCTCCCTTTTCCCCGGTAACAAGCACTTCAGCAATCGCCGTGGCTTCGGGATAGGGGAACTTCCCATGCATTTCACGGACAAAATAGCGGCGGAGAGGGATCAGAAAAAGCACGCCGAGGCAACCACCGGCGATGCAAATGAAAATTGTCTGAGCAGGGTGGGGATCCAGTTTCAGGATATAGAGCGCGGGGAGAGTAAAAATTGCACCCGCAACAATGCTGCCTGCCAAACCGCCGATGCCGGTCACAATTACATTCTCCAGGATTGTGAAGCGGCGCCGGTACATGCGCGCAAGCCCGATGGCGAGAATGGAAATCGGGATCGCGGCCTCCATGACCTGACCCACCTTAAGTCCGGAATAGGCGGAGGCAATGGTAAAAAGGACGCAGAAGATGATACCCCATCCAACCGCTCGCAGTGTTGCCTCAGGAGGGGAATCACTTGGGGCAACTATCGGCTGATACAGCTCTCCGTCTTTAAGGGGTGTGTATGCATTTTCGGGCAGTGACTTGGTTTCAGTGGATTCCATCCTGCCTCCATCAGGGTAGCAAAGCCCGAAACCGCCAATGCAAAACAAGCTGTCGGCGCCTTCGGACCTCGATGTTGTAAAGAGCAATGAACATGGCAATGAGCGCCATTCTAACATTTAATTGAAAGGCACGTTCAATCCATCTACTATCAAGCCCATGAAGAAACCAACCCACAGCAAGCGGCGCCAAACTAATAGAAAAGCCATTCAATCTCATCCGGTTATACGCCTGGGACGCCCACGCAAGTGGATTCAAGCCCGTTTTCCTGACGGCCGCATTTTTGAAATGAGACCTGGCGCCAGCCTGGCGAATATTTTTGCGGTTGCGTGTGCCGATTCTCGCAGTCCCGTAATTGCAGCTATCGTGAATGGCAGCCTGTGCGAGCTGACCGAAAAACTCAAAGTAGACAGCGATGTCGCACCGTTGACCCTCTCGCATCCTGACGGTGTGCGCATTTATCGCCGTTCCTTGTCATTCCTGCTCTTGACTGCTAGTGCCGAGATTTTTCCTGAGGCGGAGATCTTTATTGAGCATTCGGCGACCACCGCAGGCGCTTATTTCTGCGAACTGAGAGGACGGAAGCATTTTTCTCGAGAAGAGCTCAAAGCCGTCGAAGCCCGGATGCGGGAGATTGTCAAGGGAGACGCTCCGATCACCTCGACCCGTGTGCCTCTCCAGGAAGCCGTGGAGTTATTCAGGAGCCGGGGAGAGGATGATAAGGCGCGCCTGCTCGCTGGCCGGCAGGAGGACACGATAGCTCTTTACACATTGCGAAATCGGCGGGATTATTTTCAAGGTTTTATGGCTGCTTCCGCAGGTTGCCTCAAGTATTTCGCCTTGCACCCTTTCTCAACCGGCTTCATGCTTCAATTCCCCCATCAGAGCCGTCCCTTGGAGCTTTCTCCAATTGCTCCCTATCCGAAGCTGTTTACGGTTTTTGAGGAAGCCGGGCAATGGTTGGATCGGCTCGGGATAAGAAGCGCTGGAGCGCTTAATGAGGCAATTGCAGCCGGACGGTTGCCCGAAATATCGTTGGTTGCCGAAGCTTTGCATGAGGCACGCATCGCGGAAATAGCGGCCGACATAACATCCTTGCGCAGGCGTATCAATTTCGTATTGATTGCCGGCCCTTCCTCTTCCGGAAAAACCACTTTCTCCAGGCGGCTGGCGGTGCAATTGCTGGCAAACGGACTGCGGCCGTTTCCCATATCACTGGATGATTATTTCTTTTCCCGGGACAAGACCCCTCGCGACAAGAATGGCGAATTGAATTATGAAACTCTTCGGGCGCTTGATCTGGATCTTTTTCGCGAGCAATTATCGAAGCTAAGCCAGGGCCGGAAGGTGCAGATGCCCCATTACGAATTCGCCACCGGAGAGCGAGTCCCGGGCGGCTTTGTGAAGCTCAGTTCGGATGATTTGCTGATCATTGAGGGCATTCACGGGCTGAATCCGGAATTGATCGAAGGCCTGCCCCACGAAAGCTTTTATCGGGTCTATGTCTCGGCTTTAACCCAGTTGAATCTCGACAGGCACAACCGCATCAACACGACGGACTGCAGGCTGATCCGAAGAGTCGTTCGGGATGCCGCCAAACGCGGATACAATGCCACGCAAACGCTGCAGAGGTGGGATTCGGTCGTCGCCGGTGAAAAACAGAATATCTTCCCCTTCCAGGAAAATAGCGACGCTATTTTTAATTCAGCGCTTGTGCACGAGTTGTCGGTGTTGCGCTCCCTTGTGGACCCGTTGTTGCTGCAGGTGCGATATGATTCGCCGGAGTATCTTGAAGCCACCCGCCTGCTGGCTTTGCTGCAATGGTTTCATCCGGCACCATCCGACTCGGTACCCAGCAATTCGATTCTGCGCGAGTTTATAGGCAAGTCCATGCTTGAGACATTCTGGTTTTGGCCAAAGATATGAACGGCTGCATCTGTTTTATTTCCGCGCGGAGATGCGTGTAGCAGCGATAAACTGCGATAATGCGCCGTGAAAGGAATGCTTGTTCTTCTATTCCTCGACGGAGAGCACACTTCCGCAGCCACGGAAAAGGAGCACGCATGTATATTGTTCACGTAATAGTTCACGTCAAACCGGATCAAATCGAACCGTTCAAGGCCGCGACGCGGGAAAACGCACGCAATAGCGTGAAGGAACCAGGCATCGCTCGCTTTGACGTTGTCCAGCAAACGGAAGATCCGACCCGTTTTGTCCTTGTGGAGGTATACCGCTCGGCGGATGCTGCAGCCCGCCATAAGGAAACCGCGCACTACCAGAACTGGCGCGACGCCGTCGTGGACATGATGGAGGAACCGCGCTTGGGAGTTAAATACAACAACATCTTTCCGGATGATTCAGGGTGGGGATAGGCGAATGCGCTTTGAATTTGCGACCGCATCACGAATCATTTTTGGCGATGGAGCGATCAATGAAGCGGCGCCACTGGCAGCATCTCTGGGAAGGCGCGCATTGGTGGTTGTGGGCCGGGATGAGAGTAGAGCCTCCTCTCTGATTGAGCGGCTGAGGGCAAGCGGCGTTGAGAGCTCGATATTCGGCATAGATGGCGAGCCTCAGGTCGACACAGTCGTGAAAGGGGCGCAAATCGCCCGATCCCAAGCCTGCGATTTAGTCATCGGCATGGGCGGAGGCAGCGTACTGGACGGGGGTAAGGCAATTGCCGCGCTTGTCACGAATAAAAGCGATATCATGGATTACCTCGAGGTAATCGGTGCCGGGAAACCTTTTGCCTTCCCTAAAACGCTATGCGGATATTGCCCAATTGCTCACCGGTAATGCCGAAGCAAAGGCGATCGATTGCGTCCCTTGGCTTCATTCCCTGTGCGAACGCTTGCAGGTGAAGCCTCTGTCAAGTTTCGGCCTAAGCCGGGAAGAAATCCCGTCTGTTGTCGTAAGGGCGCAACAGGCGAGCAGCATGAAGGGGAATCCGATCTACCTTACCGATGACGAATTGGCTTGGATTTTGGCGCAGGCCTTATAGGCGGAGCTAAAAAATGGACTTTCCAGACAAGATGCATGCCATGGTGTTGCAGGCGCCCGGAAAGCCTCTCGTCCATTGCGAAATTCCCGTGCCCGAACCAGGACCGGAGCAGGTTCTGATCAAGATTCATGCCTGCGGCGTTTGCCGTACAGACCTTCACATCCTTGACGGAGAACTCGACAGGCCGAAGCTGCCTTTAATCCCCGGACATGAGATTGCCGGAATAGCGGTTCGGACAGGACAAAGGGTAAAGAATTTCCGGCCAGGGGATCGGATTGGGGTGCCTTGGCTCGGTTCCACATGCGGTCAATGTTCTTTTTGTGCCCATGGCCGCGAAAATCTTTGCGGTCAGGCGCTTTACACCGGCTATACACTTGATGGCGGCTACGCTGAATACACTGTCGCGGATCAACAGTACTGTTTCCATTTGCCGGAAGGGTACAGTTACGCCGCCGCGGCGCCTCTGCTATGCGCGGGGCTTATCGGCTACCGCTCCTACAGAATGGCCGGAGAAAACGCCAAAAGCATAGGCATTTACGGCTTCGGCGCGGCGGCGCACATAATTGCCCAGGTGGCGGATTTTGAAAAAAGGCGCGTTTACGCATTCACGCGCCCGGGAGACCAACAATCGCAGGCGTTCGCATTGCGCATGGGCGCCGTTTGGTCGGGAGACTCCAACCTAGCCCCACCGGAGCCGCTCGACGCCGCCATTATCTTTGCACCGGTTGGCTCGCTCATTCCGCTGGCTTTGAAGGCAACTGTCAAAGGCGGGACTGTCGTGTGCGGCGGCATACACATGAGCGATATTCCCTCCTTCCCCTACCGGCTGCTGTGGGAAGAACGCATCATTCGTTCGGTGGCAAATCTGACCCGGCAGGATGGAGTCGAGTTGCTGGCCCTGGCTTCTAAGATTCCCGTGCAAACAGAGGTTCAGATTTTCCGCCTGAACCAGGCTAACGAAGCGCTTAAAAGCTTGCGGGAGGGATCTCTCAGCGGCGCGGCCGTTCTGGAGGTTTAAATGTTCCCCCGAGCGAACCAGAATTTTGGCTTGCCGTTTTGTAGCGATTATCATTAAATTAATTGGCATACAACCTTCCAGGTAGACAAGAAAGGAAAAATTATGCGCCCGAGATATCTGACCATCTTTTTCACACTGGCGATTTTGGCAATAAGCATGGCAGTGCCGTCAATTGCGAACGCACAGGAATATGAACCATCCGTTGGACAGGCGGGTAAGGACGTCATTTGGGTGCCAACGCCTCCGGAACTTATCAAGGATATGTTGGATATGGCCAACATAACTCCCAACGACTATCTGATCGATCTTGGCTCCGGCGACGGACGCATTGTAATCGCAGCTGCCAAGCGGGGCATACGCGCCCTTGGCATCGAATACAACCCGGACATGGTAGAACTCTCCAAGCGCAACGCCCAGAAAGAGGATGTTTCGGATAAGGCTACCTTCATGCAGGCTGACATTTTCGAAACCGACTTCAGCAAGGCTACCGTACTCACAATGTACCTTCTGCCTTCTTTGAACCTGAAGTTGATGCCGACGATTCTGAACATGAAGCCCGGCACACGCGTGGTTTCGCACGCCTTCACCATGGGGGATTGGGAACCTGACCAGACAAAATCCCAGGAATCTCGCACAGCCTATTTCTGGGTTGTGCCGGCAAAGGCGGAGGGAAACTGGTCTTGGCAGACTCCAACAGGCAACGCCGAGCTTAAGATCACGCAGAATTACCAAAAAATTGATGGGACCCTGGCGCTCGATGGCAAAGTCCTGCCTCTTAATAACGCGCGGCTGGAAGGCGATCATATTAGTTTTTCTGTTAGCGAAAGCAACCCGACGCAGAGGGAGTACTCGGGAAAAATTTCGGACAACACAATAACGGGAACTGCAAAAATCTCCAACGGACCCGAAGAAAAATGGGTGGCGGAACGACGCGCTTCAGGTCAATAGCGCCGCCGGACAGGAAAGAGATTTAAAGCCCACATTTATAAATTAATCCTGTATTCTCTTCGCCCGGCGAAGGACTCAGCAAAATTTAGCCACATGGGGTACATCATGATAACGCTTTCCAGAAGAACGTGCATTTGAAGGATGGATGGACGCTCGAGGAGGCGCTTCAGGAATCACGTCGTTTGGGCATTCAATATGGGATCGCGGCCAACTGCGGCGTCGGGTTTCCGATTTCCGATGACAAGGGAGCCCGTGAATTCCTGGCCACAATGAAGGGTCATCTTGTATTTGTGGGAATGCAAGCAGAAGGGCGTGAGTGGGTGAAAACCTTTTCCCCGGAAGTGATCTCGGAGTTTGACTACGTCATTACCGATGCCATGACTTTCACCGATGACCGAGGCAAGCGCATGCGCATTTGGCTCGACGATGAGGTGGGGGAGATTTCCGACAAGCAGCAGTTTATGGATGTAATCGTCGACAGGACGGTGGGTGTCCTGAATGACGAACCCATCGACATTTTTGTCAATCCCACATTCCTCCCGACTGCTCTGGCCGCTGATTATGACGCGCTCTGGACCCAGGAGCGCATGGGAAAGGTGATAGAGGCCGCCAAGAAAAACAGGGTCGCGATTGAGATCAACAACCGATATCGCATTCCCGGCTCGGGATTTATCAAGTTGGCCAGGCAGGCGGGTTTGAAGTTTGCCTTCGGCACAAATAACGAAAATAGCAAAATAGGACGCTCGGAATACTGTTTCCAAATGGCTAATGAATGCAGCCTTGAGGGGCGGCATATTTTTATGCCGGCGCTGGATGGCGAGAAGCCCATTCAGAGGCGCCTGAAGGCAGCCAAATCCGCAAAGTGACGATTAATCGGTACAAGGCCAGGATAGCGGACGCCGAAATTCGCGGAGGCACCGAATTTTTTCCGCGTCTATCAGAGTAGTTCCGCGTCCTTAGAGATCTGGGACGCAGCGGCGCGATCGAGCAGCCAGATAAGCTTGCCCGACTTAGGATTGACAATCTGTGCGGGTAATTGTTCGGGCATATAGGAGCCTTCCAACACTTGCTGCACAGCACCTGCTTTTTCCGCGCCGGTCACAAGAAAGATGATGCACGCGGCATTGTTGATTGCGGGCGGCGTGAGAGTAATTCGAAAAGCATTCAGCTTTGCCACCCAAGGGGCGGACACCAAACGGACGTTTTCATTCAGGGCGGCGGAAGCGGGAAAAATTGAGGCTGTGTGCCCATCCTCGCCCATACCCAGGAAAACCAAATCGAACCGGGGAATTCCTCCTTTGCTCAAGGAGAAGAAGGTTTTTAGCTCGGTCTCATACTCTTCTGCAGCTTTAACCGCACCTCCCCTCTCCGGCATGATGCGATGAATGTTGCATGCCGGAATTTCAATAGTCTCCAGAAGCGCTTCCCGGGCGGCGCGGTAATTGCTCGAAGGATTATCAGGGGGAACGTCGCGTTCATCCCCCCAAAATAAATGTATGTGATTCCAGAATCCCGCAGGGATTGGGCTCTCCCCTGCCCGCCTGGCCAATTCCCGAAACATGAGTTGCGGGGTGGTTCCGCCGGAAAGCGCGCAGGCAAAGATATTCTCTCGCCGGTATGCGGCGAAGACCCGCGCCCGGAATTCCTCGGCGGCCGCGGCGGCAACCGCTGCCGGCCCTTCAAGTATCCGCAGCTCAGCCTTGATTCTGTCCATTCTCCAAGACCTCTGTCAGGAATTTCTCCAGGCCCGCCCTTCGCGCGACAAGAGGTTTTCCGCTTCCACAGGTCCCCAGGATCCCGGTTCATAGTAACGAATCGGGATGGCTGATTTGGACGCTCGAGTTTTCAGTATCGGATCGATCGCCTGCCAGGCGGCTTCGACCTCATCGGAGCGCGTGAAGAGCGTCGAGTCGCCGCGCATGGCATCCAACAGAAGACGCTCATAGGCCTCCGGCAAGGACATCTGCCAGGTCTGCGAATAGGAAAAATCCATCGCTACGCTTTCCACGACGAACTGCATCGCCGGCCGTTTGGCGGAGAAACGCAGGGCAATCCCCTCATCCGGCTGAATGCGGAAGACCAGTGCATTGGGGCGGGATAAGGTCAGATCACAAACGTCACCCGCACATTCTACGGTGCGAAACAACTGCAGCGGGGGCATTTTGAATTGAATGGCTATTTCCGTCAGCCGCTTTTTGAGCCTCTTTCCGGTCCGCAGGTAGACGGGAACGCCCGCCCAACGCCAGTTTTCAATGGCGAAGCGGACAGCACAGTAACTCTCTGTGGTTGAATCATGCGCAACGTGCTCTTCGTCCGTGTATGCGGGTGTGATCACTCCGTTTTCGTTGCCCGATGTGTACTGCCCGCAGATCACCTTTTCACGCATTTCTTTCTCAGATGGCGGCACCAAAGAATTCAGGAGTTGGACTTTTGCACCGCGTATGGCGTCGGCGGTCAGATTGCTGGGCGGCTCCATGGTCGCCAGGCAGAGCAATTGCAGCAAATGGTTTTGGACCATATCCCGCAAGGCGCCGGCTCGATCGTAATATGCGCCTCTTCCGCTCTCCATACCCACCGTTTCGCCTGCCGTGATCTGAATGTGATCGACATAATGGTTATTAAACAGTGGTTCGAATATTGAATTGGCCAGGCGGAAACCGAGGATATTTTGAACTGTTTCTTTTCCCAGGTAGTGATCAATACGATAGATTTGCGATTCATCCAGACAGGCGCGAATTCCCAAATTCAGGTTCGCGGCGCTCTCCTTATCCCGTCCAAAGGGCTTTTCGATCACAACCCGCGACCAATACTGAGCGTGCGGGGTGGATATCAACTCAGCTTTTTTGAGATTAACGATAGTCGGCAGAAACTGATCGGCTGCGATAGCTAGGTAAAAAATATAATTTGCCGGAAATGCTTCATCCGATTCAAGCCGCGATTTCAGGGAAAGGAATGCCGCAGCGTCGTCCAGATTGCCGCGTTGGTAATGGATCCTGGCAACAAATTGGTCGATGTTAGTCCGGTCGATCGCTTGCCTGCCAAAAGTCCTGATTGCTTCCGACAGCCGGTCACGAAAGACATCCTCGCCGTAATCCCTGCGGGCAAATCCGACAATGGCAAAATCCTTCCGAAAAAGCCCTTTGCTGAAAAGGGTGTAAAGCGCAGGCACAAGTTTTCTATAGGCGAGATCCCCGGAAGCCCCGAAAATAACGATAGTAACCGGATCTTCGATATATGTCAGGGGGAGAGGCGTCCTTTCGGAATCCGTTGCGACCGGGACAATCCCCGCAACCATCGATGGCTGATCTGGCATAAGTTTCTCCTCAATCGGTCAAACGGAAAGCACCGCGCTGCAAAAATCGTGCACTAAATATAGGGTTAAACAGATCAAAAGACATGCTATTTCGCTTCTACATGCCCGCTGTTTATCAAGTGACGGGCCATATTGGCGCCCATTCTGCCAAGTCCAATCATGCCAATTTGCATAGTTTTTCTCCCCGAATTCTCAGTCCGCATTCTTCAACTATTCACAATGCAGCGTCATACGGGCCGACATGGAACCATATTGGTTTTTCTATTGAACATTTGGATTCGTCCTGAACCCGTTCAGCTAAATCATACACTAATATGGGGAAGGCAAATATTTAGGAGTGTATCCAAGCTCAATACCGGGAAAAGCGGGTTAATGCCTGCCTTCGCAATTTTGAAATGAAAGAGATACTGTACCCAATGCGCAAAGCCGAAATGGATTATGACGGGGATTGGGTGGCTGTCCGGTGCGACTTGCACTCAGGGGTTTGTTCAAGTATCCGCGACCGTCCGCGCTGCCCCTGACAAATCCTTGCAAGGTGTCGGGCTATGTTGGCAGATTTTAAGGATCCGCCATGCGATGGGTCAAAAGGAAAAGAGCATTTAATACCATTATGCGGGCGATCAGGAAGCCCTCAACGCAACGAAAATCAACCGGGCACAAGAAGGACATTCCTTTCTCTCGCATCCAAAAGCTAAAATTGACCGCCGCCATCCGCATCCTTCAGCAGGCGGGACTCCCTGATCCCACAAAGCTTAGCAAGGATCGCGACATGCAGCTGCAGACACTGATAGATTCCCTCTGCGATCTGTCGGTGCACGATGGATTAACAGGTCTCGTGAATGCCACATTCTTTCATGCAGTCATGTCGGGGGAAATTGACCGCAGCGCCAGAACCGGCAGAACATGCGGTCTCATTCTGATCGATGTCGATCATTTTAAAAATGTCAACGACGATTATGGACACCACGCAGGTGATGTGGCCCTAAGATCGCTGGCTCGGCACTTGAGAAAGTCTCTTCGGAATATGGATACCGCAGCGCGGATCGGCGGCGAGGAGTTCGCGCTAATTTTGCCTGAATGCACCCCTGAAGACGCAATCAACACGGCGTTCAGACTGCACGGAATGCTCAATCCTTTCACAATCAAAGTGGCCCGCAAAACTCTTAAGATAACGGCAAGCATGGGCCTCGTTTGGACTGACGGCCGGGCAGGACTTAGTTCAAAAACCCTTCTAGCCCAGGCGGACCGGGAATTGTATCGAGCCAAGCAGGAAGGAAGGGGCCGACTGTGTTACCCGCAGATCCGCTCCACGCAGATATCGGCTAAAGAACGCGCCGCCTTAACCACCAGCCGAATTGATGGGGGAAGCAATGTCCAATAGACGTGGCGGGGCGCGAAGGAAGGAACCATTCTCACACCACGGGCCGCTGCGTCTTCGTAGTAGGCTGGATGGGATTCAACATCATCTCTGCAGAGGGATCACAGGAAGGCAGATAAAAAATCATTCGAATTAACAGACGCACTATTGGACGGTTCGGTGTAATATGAGTTCTGTTTTGGGTAGCGTTGCCCATCCAGGGGGATGAAGGAACGCCCGCTCAGGTTACAGGATACAATTGGAGTCACAACCCCAAAATGATCAACTCGCCTCAGCTCAAGGATTCAGAAATCTCTGCTCTCATTCAGAAGATGGCTGCAGGGAA
>Ga0208980_10000355_pt1 | contig 25259 bp, 22 predicted proteins | sample WetSurMetagenome_3_FD_187993 | JGI IMG/M metagenome (GOLD analysis project Ga0208980, IMG submission 187993) | Wetland microbial communities from Twitchell Island in the Sacramento Delta, sample from surface sediment Aug2011 Site A1 Bulk (version 2) | ecosystem: Environmental > Aquatic > Marine... | reverse complement strand
CGGTTTTCCTGGGATATCTGAATCGTACAATAACAGAGGAAAAATTCCTGATTGAACAAATGGGACAAAAATATATCGACTATCAAAAGCGAACTAATAGATTGATACCGATGATATATTAAAGATGAGTAAGGTCAGAGAATTGCATTCTGATAGTATTCTCCTGAATTCTTCGCAGATTAAAAATCAGTGAATAAGCCACAGTATTGTATTGGTTGTATACTGATCAAAAGTAATTAAATAAGATTCACCATACATTTAAGATCTTTTGAAATCAATAATTTGTATTACTTTTATTTCAGGACCTTATTTTTATGATTAGCGAAAAAAAAATTGCAGTTGTATTGCCTGCTTATAATGCAGCAAAAACCCTTTCCCGTACTTTTCATGAAATCCCTTTAGATATTGTTGATTTTGTTATACTTACGGATGACCAAAGTAGTGATAATACAGTTGAGATTGCCAGAGAGCTTAATATACAACACATTATTTTGCACGAAAATAATTTAGGCTATGGGGCGAATCAAAAATCCTGTTACAATAAGGCCCTTGAGCTGGGCGCAGATATTATTGTAATGCTTCATCCTGATTACCAGTATACTCCTAAACTGATCCATTCGATGTGCTATCTGATCGCAAATGGCCTTTATCAGGTTGTTTTAGGGTCAAGAATTTTAGGAAATGGCGCAATTAAAGGTAAGATGCCATTTTACAAGTATTTTTTCAACAGAATACTTACTTTCATCCAGAATATATTGATGAATCAGAAATTATCAGAATATCATACGGGATACCGTGCCTATTCAAGAGAGGTACTGGGGCAAATAGATTATAATTCCAATTCAGATGATTTTGTTTTTGATAACCAGATTTTAGCACAAGTATTATACAGGGGATATAATATCGCAGAAATTTCCTGCCCCACAATGTATTTTGAGGAAGCATCTTCAATAAATTTCAGAAGGAGTGTTATTTATGGTTTTGGAGTTCTGGCAACATCAATAAAGTATTTTCTTGATAAAACAGGATTTTATCATTTCAGTTTATTCAAAAACAAATTAAAATAAACCTGTTTTCTCGCTGAATTTGTTAAAGGTTACTCACTTATCTTAATTTAATTTTTATGTTCAACGAATATTTAAAGAGGAAAAGCTTTCCTTTCTGGTTAATCACATTCAGTGCAATGATTCTTTTAACCGTTCCTAAATTAATTCAGGATGGAATGTTTTTAGATGGCATGTTATATACTTGCGTTTCACATAACTTAAGTAATGGTATTGGTACCTTCTGGTTCCCGGAGTATAGTCAATCATATTTAAATGCAGGATCATCTTTTTTCCACGAACACCCGCCACTGGTATTTGGCATTCAATCTCTTTTTTTCAGGTTATTGGGTGATAGTATGTATGTGGAACGGCTTTATACTTTTTTAACAATGTGTATTACCGCTTTTTTAATAAACGTACTCTGGCGTTCAATTTTCAACAAAGCGGAAGCAATAAAGAAAATCAGCTGGCTGCCAATTCTAGTCTGGATAACTATTCCATCCTCTTCCTGGTCATACTCAAATAATATGATGGAGAACACCATGGGGATCTTTACTTTGGCAGCAGTTATTGTCATCTTTAAAGCAGTTGAATCAGATAGGAACAGGTTCGGTGCATTGATCATATCAGGTGTATTTGTTTTTCTGGCAACGATGAGCAAGGGAGTGACCGGGTTTTTCCCAATTGCTCTGCCCTTTCTGTATTGGATCATATTCAAAAGAAAGCCGTTCCTGAATGTTATTATTCAGACTTTGCTGATTATATCTGTCCCTGTTATTTTTTATTTTGTTTTATTCAGCTTGCCGCAAAGCCACGAAAGTCTGTCATTTTATCTGACTAAAAGGCTTTTAGGTCGTATTAATGATGACCCGACGGTTGGGAACAGATTTTATATATTAAAACGGTTGTTGACTGAGCTCATACCTCAGATCTTTCTGACACTATTGATTATATTGGCGGCTAAACTGAAAAAAATCAAAGTCCCGTTAGTAAGTAACACCTCACTGGCTATATTGTTTTTCTCAATCGGGTTAGCCGCAACGGCTCCTATGGTACTTACCCTTGTTCAGAGAGGGTTTTATCTTGTTCCCTCCTTCCCGTACTTTGCAATCGGATTTTCAATTCTTATAGACCCGGTAGTCCTGCACTTTACCGAAGAGTTTATTTCTAAAATCCGGAAAATTGAAATTTTAAGGATTCTGAGTATTGTTTTATTTGTTTTTGCGATTGGTTTTTCATTAATGCAGAAGGGGAAAACTTATAGAGACAGGGATATGTTGTTTGATGTTCATGCCATTGGTAATGCAATACCAAAAGGCGCCGCAATTACGATAAATCAGGATATAGCAAACACTTATGTATTGGAGTGCTATTTTATCCGATATTATAATATCAGTTTATTTGTCGATGTGCCAAAAGATTATTTGATGATTACAAAAACAATGGATCCCCCCGATCCGGGAGATTTTGAAAAACTTGATATCCTGACAAAATCGTATGATGTTTATAAGTCAGTAAAAATTAAAAAGGCACAACCATTTTGACCTTTGAGTGTCTTTATAATAAATAAAGTTGCTTACAGAATAGAAAAAATCGAATAATGTCGCATCAGGATGCATCAGTAAAATCAATACTTTTTGCCTTACTGGCAAATCTTGGGATTGCAATTACCAAAACAGCAGCTGCTATTGTAACTGGTTCAGGTGCAATGTTGGCGGAATCAATCCACTCTTTTGCTGATTGTGGTAATCAGGGCCTTTTGTTTCTGGGTTTAAAAGCGGCTAAGAAAAAGCCTGATCAGGAACATCCGCTGGGATACGGTAAAGAAATCTATTTTTGGTCGTTTATTGTTGCAATAATTTTATTTAGCATGGGTGGTTTGTTCTCGATTTATGAGGGCATACATAAAATCAGTTTACACGAGGGTTTGAAAAATCCGATAATTGCAATTGCTGTATTATCAATTAGTATGGTTCTGGAATCTGCTTCACTTTATGGATGTCTGACCCAAATCAATAAACTGAGACACAATGTGACCCTCTGGGAATGGATTAAAAACAGCCGTAAAAGTGAATTAATAGTAGTCTTGGGTGAGGACGTTGCCGCATTGCTTGGTCTGTCATTTGCATTTATATCAGTTATGCTCTCCATAATAACCGGAAATACTGTTTTTGATGCAATTGGAAGTATTGGGATTGGTATTTTACTGATCATTATTTCATTTCTTCTTGCCATAAAAATCAAAAGTTTATTGATAGGACAAAGCGCCGATGATGAAACAAGTGCTGACATAAAAGCTTTTCTGGAAGCCAGACCAGAAATTGACAGGATACTTAATCTTATCACATTACAACTGGGTGCTCAGATAATGGTTGCGGTAAAAGCAAAAATGACAGGCGTTGATTCTGTTGATCAACTTATTGAAAACATTAATACCTGCGAAGAAGTACTGAAGAAAAGGCATCCTGCTATTCATTGGGTATTCTTCGAACCTGATATTAAGGACTGATCATGCTTGTCCGAAATCCGATAGGTCAAAAGCGATACTGGTTGCGGGTTATGACTTCGGCACACATACGGAAAAGGCAGTTAGCCGTGCTCTCGATTATCAGCTCAAATGGCTTTGTAACATTCTCCCACTTGACAAGTACAAAATGAATTGATATATTTATACTTAAAAAAGTATGATAAATTTCGAGGCACTCTTTAAGATTTCATACGGTTTATATATTGTTTCTTCGGGAGACAAGAATAAAGGCAATGGATTTATTTCAAATACAGTGTCTCAGGTAACATCTGAACCCGCAAAATTTGCGGCATGTTGTAATAAAAATAATTATACTTCAGAGGTAATTCAAAAATACGGAGCATTTGCTGTTTCTGTCTTAAATATCGACGCTTCTCCAGGAATCTTCGGCACATTCGGTTATAGGAGTGGAAGGGATTTTGATAAAATGGCTGGAATGAATATCAAATATGGAAATACAGGCGTACCGATTGTTTTGGATGAATGTATATCTTTTATTGAATGTAAAGTTGTTCAGACAGTTGATGTTGGAACACATCTGATGTTTATTGGTGAGCTGGTAAACGCTGAAATATTGGATGAAACAAAAGAACCATTAACCTATTTATATTATAGAAAAGTAAGGAAAGGTGTTGTTCCTAAAAACGCTCCGACATATATTGACAAATCAAAACTTGAGCTGCCACTCAAAGATTTATTATTTAACAAGTACCAGTGTCCTGCATGCGGATACATATACGATGAAGCAAATGAAACCGTAAAGTTTAAAGATTTGCCTGAAGATTGGATCTGCCCTGTATGTGGCTCTGATAAAAGTGATTTCATTTTAGTTTAAAATATATTAATATCTAACGCCATGACAAAATCATTAAAAGGATCGAAAACAGAACTGAATCTGTTAAAATCATTTGCCGGAGAATCACAAGCCAGAAATCGGTATGAGTTTTTTGCAAGTGTTGCAAAAAAAGAGGGATACGAGCAAATAGCAGCTATATTCCAGGAAACTGCAAACCAGGAAAAAGAACATGCAAAGCGATTTTTCAAATTTCTGGAGGGTGGTGTAGTTGAGATTACAGCAAGCTATCCGGCCGGAGTTATTGGAACAACCAAAGAAAACTTAAAAGCAGCTGCCGAAGGCGAAAATGAAGAATGGACAGATTTGTATCCTCATTTTTCTGAGACAGCAAAAGAAGAAGGATTTCCGGAAATTGCTGCTGCATATAAAATGATAGCAAAGGTTGAAGCTGAACATGAACGAAGATATCTGAAACTATTGCAAAATATTTCAGAGGATAAAGTGTTCATGAAAGCCGGGAAAGTATGGTGGAAATGCTTGAATTGTGGTTATGTTTATGAATCAGAAAAGGCATTGGAGAGCTGTCCGGCATGTTTACATCCCAAATCTTTTATGCAGGTCAGGGAAGAAAACTATTAAAAATAATCCTGACTGCATGATAGGTGGAGAGGGGTTTCCATCTGCTGAATGACAGAATGCAAAAAGCTGTTTATATATTGTTATTTTGTCTTTTCGAGATCATAACATTGAATTGTCCTGCACAGGACAGCCTGAGTTTTAAAGGTCAGCTTTCTGCATGGATACTTTACAATGGTGGCAACGACCTGCCTCTCTATTCAGGGGGCAGATATATTCCTCAATTGAATTATGACCGGCAATTTAAGAAAGATAATCATATCGATTTTGAGGCTTCATTCAACATCAACGGGAGTGCAGGATTTCATCCATTCGACTCTCTCAGAACAGACTGGCAGTTAAAACCTTACAGGTTATGGGCAAGGTATTCATCCCGGCAATTTGAGATCCGTTTAGGTCTGCAAAAGATAAATTTTGGATCTGCATCTATCTTAAGGCCACTAATGTGGTTCGACCAGGTAGATCCGCGGGATCCATTAAAGTTTACAGATGGCGTATGGGGTGCTCTGGGAAGATATTATTTTCTGAATAATGCAAATATCTGGCTCTGGTGTCTTTATGGAAACAAAGATCCAAAAGGTTGGGAACTGGCTGGTACAAATATTAATTATCCTGAACTTGGAGGAAGGATCCAGATGCCTATACCTAAAGGTGAAGCCGCATTATCTTATCATCACCGGGTAGCCGATACCAGGAATCTGGAAGGTATTGTCCCCTCATACAGTGAGGCTCCTGAAAACAGGATAGGCTTCGATATAAAACTCGACCTTGAAGCAGGGTTATGGTTCGAAGGTTCATGGGTAAAAAACAATAAAGATCTCGGTATTTACACCAATCAGGAAATCTTTAATGCCGGGATAGATTATACTTTTGGTGTCGGTAACGGATTATATGTAATTTATGAACAATTATTTGCTGCCAGTGATGAAACGGCTTTTAATTTTCAGAACTCAACATCATTCTCTCTTGTTTCCCTTTCCTATCCTGTTGGCCTTTTTGACAATATCAGCGGAATCGTTTATTATGACTGGAAAAACAGCACTCTTTATAATTTTTTGAACTGGCAGAAACAGTTCAAAAATATTACATTATACATTATAGGATACTGGAATCCTGAAGATTACAAAATTCCTGCCCAGGACGGCAATCAAAACCTTTATGCCGGGAAAGGAATTCAGATCATGTTTGTTTTGAATCATTAAAATAGAATCCAATGGAAAATGCTTCAATTATCAGAATTGAAAAACTTGTCAAACGCTTCCCGGTTGGGAAGACCGAATTTACTGCACTTAATGGTATCAATATCAGTTTTGGCACAGGCGAGTTTGCCGGACTTGTAGGGCCAAGCGGATCAGGAAAAACGACACTCCTGAATATTATAGGTTCCCTTGATTCGCCTTCAGAAGGAGATGTTGATGTTCTGGGCAGCTCAGTCTCCTCCCTGAGTCATAAGCAATCTGCAAAACTCAGGAACCGTCATATCGGCTTCATCTTTCAGACATTTAATCTGTTACCTGTATATACCGTTTATGAAAATGTTGAATTTGCTTTATTGCTGCAAAAGTTATCCGGTTCCGAAAGATACAAGGCAGTAATGGATTCTCTCGAATGGGTAGGTCTGACAGATAAGGTAAAATCAAAACCTTCAATGCTGTCAGGAGGTGAATGCCAGCGAGTGGCTATTGCACGATCGATGGTGAAGAGGCCTGAGATTGTACTTGCCGACGAACCAACTGCCAACCTCGATTCTAAAAACTCCCATCATATTCTTCAGACGATGAAAAACCTTAACAGGGAGCTAAAGACAACCTTCATTTTCGCTACACATGATGAGAAGGTTATGCAGTATCTTGACCGTATTATCACATTGGAAGACGGCAAAGTTGTAAGGGATAACCTTGAAACGGCTTTAAAAAACTAATATCATGTTAGCTTTAAAATTGGCATTTAAAAACCTTATGGGTGCCGGGTTAAGAACCTGGCTCAATGTTTCAGTCCTCTCTTTCGCATTTGTCATTATCCTCTTTTATAACGGTATGATCGACGGATGGAACAGGCAAAGTCGTCGTGACACAATAGAATGGGAAACAGGGAAAGGGCAGTTCTGGCATCCGGAGTATGATCGCTATGATGCCTATACTATCAAAGATGCACATGCTCTGATATCGGATGAGATAAAAGCAGAGGTTAAGAAAAAAAACCTTGCACCGGTCCTGATCTCTGAGGCAACTGCTTTTCCTCAGGGGCGGATGCATGGTGTTATTCTCAGGGGTGTCGATCCTGAACAGACTGTTCTGAAACTTCCGACTTCAAAACTTGGCATCTCCGATGATACTGATTTGGCTATAATAGGGAAAAGGATGGCTGAATCATTAAAACTTTCGGTAGGCGATAAAGTGCTTATCAGGTGGCGTGACAAGAACGGTACATTTGATGCCAGGGAAATTCAGATTGCTTCAATATTTAAATGTGACGTTCCGACTGTTGATAAAGGACAAATTTACCTTCGGCTTGATGTGCTTCAGAAAATGATGGGAATGGAAAATGAGGTGACAATGCTTATTGCAGGAAATGGATTTGTTGATAAACCACTCAAAAACTGGGAATTTAAGGACACAGGATTTCTGCTGTCGGATATTGATAAAATCATCAAGACAAAAAAGGCAGGCGGATCAATTATGGAAGGTCTTTTACTGATAATTGCCCTGATCGCTATATTTGATACGCAGGTTTTATCAATCTTTCGGCGACAGAAGGAAATTGGAACATATATTGCCCTGGGAATGACCCGGCCTCAGGTAGTTGGAATTTTTACTGTTGAGGGTGGTGCTCATAGTATCCTGGCAACCTTACTTGGAGCAGTTTATGGTATCCCACTGTTTTTGTTGCTTGGCAAGATGGGTATCTCTATGAAATCAGCTCAAATGACAGACATCTCAATAGCTGAAAAAATCTATCCGTATTACAGTATCCGGCTGATTATTATAACAATTGTTCTGGTGGTTATTTCAGCCACAATTGTCAGTTATCTGCCAGCCCGCAGAATCTCGAAAATGAAACCAACTGATGCACTAAAAGGTAAACTGCAATGATAAAATTTTTAGTAAAAGGAATCCTTAGAGACAAAAGCCGTAGTTTGTTACCGGTAATTGTAGTAGCCACAGGTGTATTTCTGACAGTATTCATGAGTGGATTTCTAAAGGGCATTTTCAATGATGTAACCGAAGTTAATGCGAAATTTACTACAGGACATGTAAAAATACTGACCAAAGCCTATGCTGAAAACAAAGACCAGATGCCAAATGACCTGGCATTGATGGATGTAAAAAAACTATTAAACCAGCTAAAAGCCGACTATCCTGATATGGAATGGGTTGAACGTATACATACAGGAGGCCTTTTGGATGTGCCTGATTCATCGGGCGAAACAAGGGGACAGGGTCAGGCCATTGGAACTGCAATTGACATTCTTTCCCCCGGCACCAATGAGGTGGAAAGGATGAACATAAAAAAATCCATTGTGAAAGGCTCTTTGCCGGTCAGAGAAGGGGAAGCATTAATAAGCGACGATTTTGCTGAAAGATTTGGCGTATCCATCGGTGAAAAAGTTACTTTATTTGGTTCTACAATGAATGGAAGCATGATGTTTAAAAATTTTGTGGTTTGCGGCACCCTCAGATTTGGCAATTCAATTCTCGACCGCGGGGCTATTTTCATGGACATTCAGGACGCACAACTGGCACTAGACATGGAAGATGGTGCAAGTGAAGTGCTTGGTTATTTTAAAGACGGTGTCTATGATGACATGAAAGCAAAACAACTTCAGGATTCGTTCAATAAAAAATATGGTGTGGAAGGTGATGAGTTTTCACCTGTTATGTTCAGGCTTGTAGAACAGGAAGGATTGGGGGATTATATCAAACTGGCCGATAGTGCTGAAGCTATTATGGCATTTATTTTTGTAATAGCCATGTCGCTTGTTTTGTGGAATACTGGTCTGCTTGGCGGTTTAAGAAGGTACAGTGAATTTGGTGTCCGGCTTGCTCTGGGTGAAGAAAAGAAACATATTTATAAAACAACAATTTATGAGGCTATCCTGATTGGTATAATAGGTTCTGTATTTGGAACCGGATTGGGTCTGGGCGCAGCATTTTATATGCAGGCATATGGACTGGATATTTCAAGTATCACAAGTAATATTGGCATGATGCTTCCTTCTGTTTATAAGGCCGAAGTAACTCCCGTTCTGTTCTACATTGGATTTTTCCCGGGAGTTCTGGCAACAGTACTTGGAAGTGCTCTTGCAGGATTTGCTATTTATAAAAGAAAAACTTCTCAATTATTTCATGAGCTCGAGGTGTAAATTCTTTCTGAAAGAGTTGCAGTATTTAAAGAAGAGGATTTTAATTTAATAATAATGTGATGTTAAAAGCAATAATAATGTTTGTATCGGCTGTTTTGTCAATGAGTTTTACCGGCCCCGATGCTGATGAAATATTGAATAAGGTCGACCAGAACATGTCATCAAAGAACAGGATTTTTGAATCGGAGATGATCATTCACGGTCGCCGGAGCAGTCGTACAATTACCTCTATCTCATATTCAGTCGGTAACAAACAATCCTTTACCGAATACCTTTCTCCTGCACGAGAGCAGGGGACAAAAATGCTGAAGCTGTCAAATCAGTTATGGATCTATTCCCCTTCAACAGACCGGATTATTCAGATATCGGGACACATGTTACGTCAGTCTGTTATGGGTTCTGACTTATCATATGAAGATATGATGGATGACCGGAAACTTACCGAGATCTATTCAGCTAAGGTCGCAGGCAATGAGGTTATTAATGAACGAAATACATATATTCTGGAATTAATAGCAAAAGTTGATGATGCCTCATACTATTCCCAGAAGATCTGGGTTGATACAGAGCGATTTGTTCCATTGAAACAGGAAATGTATGCCAGGAGTGGTCAGCTTCTTAAGAGAATTACCCTTTCAGACGTGAAACAGGTACAGGGTAGATGGTTTCCAATGAGCATGATTTTCAAAGATGTGCTTAAGGACGGAAGCGGAACGGAATTCCGGATTACCAGTGCAAAATTTGATCAGGTCATCCCTGATTATATCTTTTCGAAAGCGGCTTTGAAACAATAGTAATATAGCAGTTATGAAAAAGATAATCTTTGCAGTTATCCTGATTCTTTCAGGAATAATCAATACTTCAGCACAAACAAAAGCTGAAAACAAATCCTTCACCGAATCACTTTTACAGGAAAGTTGCCTTTTTGCTACAACGGGGAGGAATACCTATTTCATTCTTGAAGCTGGTTACCAGCAAATCCTTCAGGGCGTTGAAGGCAAAGACACTACAGCACTTATCGTTACAGTACTGGGCGAGACAAAGAAGATCGGAAATGTGGAAACAAGAATTGTTGAAGAGAAGGAAATGATAAACGGAAAGCCCATTGAAATTTCAAGAAATTATTTTGCTTTTTGTAAACAGACAAACACCGTTTATTATTTTGGCGAAGAAGTAGATATGTATAAAAACGGTAAAATCGTGAGCCACGAAGGAGCCTGGTCTGCTGAAGGAAAAAATATGGCAGGTGTTCAGATGCCTGGACTTATTTTGTTGGGATCAAGATACTATCAGGAAATTGCACCTTCTGTTGCAATGGACAGGGCCGAAATTATAAGTATGAATGAAACAATGAAAACCCCCGCAGGTAATTTCATTGATGTTTTAAAGACTGAAGAAACAACACCTCTTGAACCAAAAGCAAAAGAATATAAATATTACGCACCGGGAGTTGGTTTGATTAAAGATGAAAATTTATTGCTGATGAAATATGGATATATTAAATGAAACAATAAATACATCTTCCATCAGCTTAAAAGCTGAAAATCTGCGAAAGACTTTTAACGGTTTTGTTGCAGTAGAGAACCTCTCCCTTGAGATTGAAAAGGGAGAAATTTTTGGATTGCTCGGACCTAACGGTGCAGGCAAGACAACTACAATTAAGATGATCACGGGTTTACTGAATCCAGATTCAGGAAGAGTGATAATCAACGGAAAACCTGCAGAAAGAGAAAAAAGCAGACTAAATGTCGGACTATGTCCTCAGGAACTGGTACTTTGGAACCACCTTACCTGTTTTGAACAGCTGGTCTTTATTGCTGAAATGTACAACGTCCGGCATTCCGTTGCCCGTGGAAGGGCAACGGAACTGCTGAAAAAAATGGGACTATCTGAAAAAAGCAAAAAACTTGTTAAAACACTTTCAGGTGGTATGCAAAGGAGAATGAATCTGCTGATGGCTCTTATGCATGATCCTGAAATTTTAGTTTTGGATGAGCCTGAGGCGGGTCTTGATCCACAGAGTCGTATTATGGTCAGAGATTTTATTCACTCACTATCCAAAACAAAAACAGTGATTTTCACTACTCACAACATGGACGAGGCTGATCGTTTATGCGATCGCATTACTATAATGGACCAGGGCAGAATGTTAATTACTGATTCCCCTGAAAATCTTAAACGGAAAGCAGGGAAAGGAGATAAGCTTGAAATTATATTTTCCGGGTCTTCTCCTGTGCTTCATGATATTTCAAATCTTGCCGATGAGGTTGAACTGAAAGAATCATCTGTATATTTCAGATCAAAAGCGATTGTTGATAAAATTCCGTTCATACTCGAATCGTTAAAAAAAAGTGGCATCACGGTTACCGGTATGAACCTGAGTGAAAACTCACTTGAGGATGTTTTTATTTCATTGACGGGAAGAAGGTTAAGAGAATAAGGTATGAGGATATTATCAATTATTAGAAAAGCCCTGATTATGCAATTCCGTGATTACTGGGCACTGTTACTGACAATTTTGTCGGCGCCTTTTTTTATTTTCATTTATTATATAATGACAGGCGGCAGTTCGACAACCTATTCTGTAAACCTCTATTATGCAGATAAAGAAAGCTTATTAAACATCAAATCTGAACTTGTGAATGAATTAAAATCAGTTAAATATGCAAATGGAGAATCAGCATTGAATGTATTTGAAACAGAGGACACAGCAAAAGTAAAAGAGCAAATAAAAAACCGTAAAGTTGATCTGCTTATTACAATACCTGTTGGTTTTGCAGACAGCCTATTGACAGGAAGTACACCTGAATTTATGCTTTTTGGTGAAGCGAGTAATCCAAAATATTCGGTTGGGGCAATATTCACTGTGACAGCCATGGAATCGCTAGTAAAGAAGTATACAAAAAGTAAACCTTTGTATACATTTAAGGAAAATTTCATGGGGAATTCCATTGCAAAATCGGAATTTGATATTTACGCCCCAGGGATATTTATTTTTTCCATTATAATGCTCATACTTTCAGCATCGTTGTCAATTATCAGAGATATAGAAGATAAAACTATGATCCGGCTGAAATTGACCAGAATGACTGTTTTTGATTATCTTCTGGGAAACACCATTGTTCAATGGTTAGTAGGAGTTTTTTCATTCGGATTGACAATGTGGCTGGCAATACTGCTCGGTTTCAACAACCAGGGATCAATTTTCCTTGTATTATTGGTCTGCTCATTAACTATCCTCTCAATAATAGCAATCTGTCTGATTCTTGTATCATTTTGCAAGACTGCAACAATGATAATGATTGTTGGCAATTTTCCCCTCTTTATCTTAATGTTTTTTACAGGTTCAATGATACCATTACCCAGGAATGAAATTATAAAAGGATTTGCTATTAATGACATTTTACCACCGACACATGCTGTTATTGCCTTAAATAAGATTTTTACATTCGGAGCCAGCTTAAAGGAGATACGTTATGAGATATTCATGTTGGTTATACTTACGATAGTTTATTATTTAACGGGTATTTACTTTTTTAAAAGAGAACATCTCTTAAAAGAATAGAATTTCTGAAGTATAAGGCTTTAAGGCTTAATGAATCTGGGAATAACCTTTTCCTCCGAAAACATGGTTGCAGTATTTATCAAAGCCAGGTGGGAGTAAGCCTGAGGAAAATTCCCAAGAAGCCGTTTTGTTGAAAAATCAATATCTTCGCTGAAAAGGCCTAAATGGTTTCCACAAGCCAGTAGGCTTTCAAATATATTTTTTGCATCCTCCTTCATCCCTGTTCTGAAGAGAGCCTGAATTAACCAGAAGGTACATATTGTAAATGATGATGTCGGCTTGCCAAAATCATCATGGTTAATATATCTATATACCAGCCCATTGTAAAAAAGTGCATTTTTTACAGCCATCACCGTTTTTTGATATTTCAGATCATCATAAGATATAAAACCATAATCAGCCATAAGCAACAAAGAAGCATCAAGCTCTGAATTGCAATATGTTTGGGTAAATGTCTGCAAATCCTCGTTCCATCCATTCTTTAATACATCTTCTTTAATATCATTAGCAATTCCTCTCCATGATTCAACATAGTAAGTTTTATTCAGTGCCCCTGCAATTTTAGCAGCTCTGTCCATAGCAACCCAACTCATTACTTTTGAGAAGACATAGTGTTTCTCGCCAGATCGTATTTCCCATATACCTTTGTCTGGTTTTTCCCAGTGAGTAGAGATAGTGCGGGAAATATTGCGGACAATCTCCCACATATCTTCAATTTCATCTAATGTTCCCGGGAAGAATTCGTAGTACTGGTAAATGACATTCAGTAAATATCCAAAGACATCATTTTGTCTTTGAGAATATGCAGCGTTACCAATTCTGACAGGCTTTGAATTTTCATAACCGGAGAGATGCGGAAGTTCGGTTTCAGTAAGTTGCCGTTCACCTCTTATACCATACATTATCTGAAATGAATCGGTCTTTGATTTAAGAATGCCCTTCAGGTAAACAAGGAAATGTTTGGCAGAATAGAAATGGCCCATTTTAATCAGTGTTTCAAGCAACATTGATGCATCGCGCAACCAGCAAAAACGATAATCCCAGTTTCGTTTATCACCAATACTTTCCGGAATACTGGTTGTCAAAGCTGCAAGTACGGCACCGGTAGGTTGATAAGACATGATTTTTAGTACGAGTAAACTCCTGGTTATTTCTTCGTAATATTTCTCATACTTCTTCGACCGGTTTGTCCAGTTAAGCCAATATACTTTCGTACGTTGAAATTCGAGATACACCCTTACAATATCTATGTCAATCAGTTTTTGGTTGTATGAAAGTAGAAGAAACTGGTGTTGCGTTAGTGAAATCTCTTTTGAATTTAAAACATCGCTGAAATTTAAACTGGTGTACAGATACATACAATCTGTAGGATTTACCTTTGAATATGTCCTTATATAATTATCCTCAGTTACATTCGACACTTCCTCCCTGGCATAGTTGAACCTGGGACAATATTTGACTTTAAAAGTGGGATTACCAGAAATATACTTTATATAACGATAAATTTCAGCTGGTGCAAAATAGTCATCCTCAACTATTTTGTAGCGTGGCATAAAGTCAATAACTTCAAAAATACCCTCACCTGATTTAAACTCGGTGCATAACACATTTGTCCGTATAATATACTTTTGAGTGATGGTATAGTTATCATCAACAATAAAACTAAAGAAGCCACCGTTTTCATTGTCAATAAGCCTGGCAAAGACTGAAGGTGAATCGAAATCGGGAAGGCAGCACCAGTCAATACTTCCCTTATCCGACACCAGGGCTGCACTTCTGCAATTACCTATTACACCATAATTAAGATTATTCATATGAAAGTTTCATTAATGGTTGCAAAAACGCTTTATAAGGGAAATATGGAAAATTCTTCCCATAATCAATAACAAAGATACTAATGAATTTTTGTGTAATACGACCCTGGCTCTCAGCAGATGATTTTAAAATTTCATTCCACCGCAAACATTTGGTAAATTTGTATTTGCTTAAGATCTGATTTGTATTTTAACAGACTAATAAGCTAAGTCCTTCATAGACAGATTATTTATGAATAAATCAATAAAGGAAGAAATTTCGGGAAAGTATAGAAATGCAAATAGCAGGCTGATTTTGCTTGACTATGACGGAACACTTGTAAATCACACTCCGATACCTTATACAGACAGATTATCTGAACATTTATTTGATATTCTTATAAAAATAGTTGATACTCCTCATACAGAATTATTTATAATAACTGGAAGAAGCTATAAGGATATTGACAAAATTTTGGATCATCTTCCAATTAATATTATTGCAGAACATGGAGCTATGATCAAAGAAGGTGGAATCTGGAAAGTTCAGATCAATGATAATGGCTATTGGAAAAAATCGATCCTCCCTATCTTAGTTCAGATTACTTCTGCATGCCCGGAATCATTTATTGAGGATAAAGCATATTCTTTGACATGGCATTACAGAAATGCTGAATTTCAAGCAGGGCTTTATCACTCGAGAGAATTAATCAGGATCCTGGAAAGTATAACCGATTCTTATAGCTTAAAGATACTTGATGGAAACAAAGTAGTGGAAATAATGACAAAGGAAGTTGGGAAGGGGAATGCGGTAAGAAAAATATTTGAACAAAACAATTATGATTTTACTTTATCAATTGGAGATGATGTAACAGATGAAGAGATGTTTGAGTATTTTTTGAATATTAAAAACGCATTCACAATCAAAGTTGGAAACGGAAATAGTTTTGCCAAATATAACTTTCCCGGTATCAACAATGTAATATCTCTTTTAAAACACTTATCCGCATGAGGCTGACAATCGCTTTCATACTGTCAATAATTCTTGCTGTTGGGCTGGTCGCATTTGGATTTACTTTTTACCAGAGTTCAACTGAAAGAAGTAAACTGGTCAGTGAACTTGAAATCCGGACTATGAAGATTTCAGGGGAAATTCTTCATGGCGATTCAACTCATCTTAAGCAAATCAACAGAAAAAACATCAATCGTTTTGCTGATAGTATCAACAGACAGCATAATTTGTTGGGTATTGCAATTTTTTACAATAACGATAGTATTCTTAGTAATAATTCTGTCAGCAATTTAATTAGCAATTCACTTGACTTTTTTTCACGATCTATAGCTGCAGATACTTCCGTTGGGAATTTCTTTACTATTGAAGAAAGAAATCTATATCAATATATCAGACCAGTTAACAGAGCAGATATATCTTACAAAGCAATTGCTTTATACACTGATGCCGGATACATTGATAAGGAAATTGGCAGTATCTGGTTTCGGAATTTTATAAGATGGTTTATTCAGGCATTTATAATATCTCTGGTTACCTTTCTTATTATTCGGTGGGGAATCTTTAGTCCAATAAATAAGATAGTAGATTGGGCAAAGGCAGTACGCAGTGGAAACATAGGTCAGATAAAACCGAAACCATATTTAAAATTTCTTGATCCTTTGCATAAAGAAATTGAAAACATTGCAAAAGCTATGTATGAAGCCAAAGCCACTGCTGAAGAAGAAGCAAGGTTGAGATCGAGCGCAGAAGCCATCTGGACACCTGAGAGACTAAAAGTGGAAATGGAAAATCTTTTGCAGAATAAGAAAATGATTGTTGTTTCCAATCGTGAGCCGTACATGCATATTCATGTGGGTAAAGTAATTAAATGCATAGTTCCTGCAAGTGGAATGATTACAGCTATGGAGCCTATATTGAAAGCATGTAGTGGGTTATGGATTGCATCTGGCACAGGTGATGCAGATAAAGAAACCGTGGACAAGAATAGCAAAGTGGAAGTTCCCCCGGAAGAACCAAAATATACTTTGAAAAGATTATGGCTTACAAAGGAGGAGGAAAACCATTTTTATTATGGATTTTCAAATGAAGGACTGTGGCCGCTTTGTCATATTGCACATACCCGCCCCACTTTCAGAAAAGATGATTGGCTGTATTACAAAAAAGTTAATGAAGATTTTGCAAGAGCGGTGCTCGAAGAGACAAAAGATGAAGAACAACCATTTATTTTAATTCAGGACTTTCATTTTGCATTGCTGCCTGAATTGATAAAAAAAGAAAAACCAAAAGCTAAAGTTGCCATATTCTGGCATATTCCCTGGCCAAATCCTGAATCATTTGGCATTTGTCCATGGCAGAGGGAAATTATTCAGGGTATGCTAGGTGCAGATTTAATAGGATTTCATACTCAATATCATTGTAATCATTTTCTTGAAACTGTAAATAAAGAACTTGAATCAAGAGTTTTATGGGAGAATTTTTCTGTAAAGAAGAGTGGCCGGACAACTCTTGTCAAACCATTTCCGATAAGTATAGCGTTTACATCAAAAGATTTCGACCATAATTTACCTAAAATAAGTCCATCCCAGTTGTTAAATGAGCATAATGTAATTGCCCAGTTTATTGGAATAGGCGTTGACAGGATTGATTATACAAAAGGCATTATCGAAAAATTTCTGGCCATTGAACGATTTCTGGAAAAGAATCCTGCTTATGTGGGGAAATTTACTTTTGTTCAGATTGGTGCCCCAAGCCGTACCCTGCTTAAAAGTTATTCTGACATGGTAAATGCAGTTGAAAATGAAGCTAACAGAATCAATATCCGTTTCAAATCAAAAAGCTGGAAACCGATACTCCTGTTGAAACGGCATCATAGCCACGAAGAAATTGCACCTTATTATTCTTCTGCAGATTTTTGCATGGTCACATCCCTTCATGATGGAATGAACCTTGTAGCAAAAGAATTCGTCGCCTCACGAAATCAGAATGATGGTTCTCTTATCCTGAGTCGCTTTGCAGGAGCATCACAGGAGCTGCAGGGTGCAATTATTATTAATCCCTATGACATAGAAAAGTCAGCTGATGCAATAAAATTAGCTTTGGAGATGTCTGCGGAAGAACAATGCCAGCGTATGACACAAATGCGACTGGTAATTGTCAGACACAATATTTATTCTTGGGCAGCAACCTTATTAAGAACTATGGCAGCGATCAATTGATCGGCTTTATCCAGTCTTTGAACTTTACAGCCGGACGTTAAAAAATTCAGGAATACTGATTAACACTTCTGACTCCATTCACCATATCTCCAATCAGGAGACTTGTGTGGATGGTTTTTGTTTTAGATATTTCCGGATCTCTTATCCTGATAAATTAGCATTTAGTCAAAATTTCATATTTAGAAATAATAGAGGATAATAAATAGTTATCATCTTCTATTGTGCTGGTATTCTATATATTAGCTTCTTTTATTAATCTGATTGTTCAAAATTGCCTGAATTTGATTGTAAATTTTACCCGATTTTTGACGAATCAACATTGTTTGTGTATCAATCTTGGATTATTGTAAATGTTCAGCCGGATTTTAACGACAATAAATATTTAACAGAGCTTATTTGGCCTGTAATTGGGCATCTGACACTTGACTGCAATACTTTTAACCTGTAAATTTACCTCATAATTAATCACCTGGGAAGGGGAGTATTTTTAAATCTTTTAATCAGGAGTAATGAAGGATATAATTAAGATGGATATAATTAAAAGGAGACTCTGAAATGAAAAAGCTTTTATTTTTGGTATTAACAGGTATAATCTTCTCATGCAGCACAACAGAAAAATCTTCTTCGATTCTTCAGGAAGATCAATTCATGATAACAAGAAAATATATTGGTAATTTCGTGGATTATTGCCATACAGGCCCGGAGGTGACCGGAGGCATTGATCTTATCTGGATAAAAACTACCATTTACAATACCTTTGGCAAAATTTCAGTGTATGGTAAAACCTGTAGTTTTTCACCCGGTGATAAAATCTATTTAAAACCGGTATATTCCACTCCTGAAAGTTATGGGAACTGGCTTTATCAGATTGAAAATGATTCTTCGGTTATTTACAGGGTTAGCGATGTTCGGTTTGAAAATAACATTTTTACGAGGACCGGGTCGTTATAGATAACCTTCTATATATTTATTTATCAAGACATTTTATATTTTATAAAATCTCAGATTCAATATTTTTAACCAAATATGTCTGGCTTATTGATACCTAAGCGGGCTGGACATAATAACCTTTCTTAAATTTTAAATTCATTAATAAGCTCTTTTCGTGTGCATTAACTCCATAATTGGTCAATTGTATTTACTTTTATCAGACATATAAACAGGTGCGTAATTTAAATATCCAAAAAATTCCTTCTATAAATGTTTGGCACTTTTTTAGTCTCAATAGCTGTTTTATTAAGAATATTTTCTAATCCATTAGGAAACGTTTTTCAAAAGCAACTCACAACAAAAGGGATCCCCCCTTTATTAGTAAATTTTCTGACTTATTTTATATTATCAATTGTTTGTCTCATTATTTCAGTATTTATTCATTGGCCGGTATTACCACGACAATTTTGGGTCTATTCTGTTTTAGGTGGAATCGCAGGAGCATTTGGGAATGGATTTTTGATTAAGGCTCTTCAATATGGAGAACTTTCGGTACTTGGCCCTATAAATTCCTATAAATCGGTTGTTGGAATTATTGGCGGAATTATATTGCTTGGAGAGATACCTGATTTTTGGGGATTGCTGGGCATTGCGTTAATTATTTGCGGTAGCTATTTCGTCCTGGATACGACTGAAGAAAGGTTTACTTTAGCCCTGTTGAAAAAAAAAGAGATCCAATACCGTCTGGCGGCGATGATACTGACCGCGGTTGAAGCTGTATTTTTAAAGAAAGTTATTTTGGCCTCATCAACGACCATTTCTTTTATAAGCTGGTGTGGCTTTGGAGCCATTTTTTCATTGGTTCTGTTATTTGTTTACCGGATGGACTTAAAGAAGGAAACAAAGAAAATTGGCAACAGTGACATTGGAAAATTTGCCTTTCTTGTTGTTTGTATCGGAACAATGCAGTTTATGACCAATTATACTTTTAAACATATGGCCGTTGGTTATGCTTTATCACTTTTTCAACTTTCTGCTATTGTTAGTGTACTGCTTGGATACAGGTTCTTCAAAGAACGGGATATTAGCAAAAAGTTAATCGGTTCAACCATAATGATAATAGGATCTATTGTAATAATACTTTTAAAAAAAGGTTAAAACAATAACCTGCACGCGACAAATGGTATTAGCAATTTAAATTGCAATCATTGCTATTGATAAGTTCTCGCCTGCCGGCAGACAGGTGCCAGGCATGAAGAAGCAATTTTAATCGACATTAGTTGTTTTGCCTCCCTTTTTACACTATTAAAAACTAAAATATCAAATTTTATATAACATCATAAAACTATTTGACAGGTACTTTGTTATATCAACTAATAATGAATTTGAATTTAATCTGATTTTATAACAACTTATTTTTATATAAATAGTATTTAATCCACATGGTAACTTCAACAATATTGTTTACAGGTACTAGTGGATTTTTAGGGAATATTATATATCGTCAACTGAGGAAGAGACTTTTCTGAAGTCAATGAATGTCAATTTGATATACTGATATTTTGAAAATAATGTTTAATTTAAATTTTAAAACCATGAGAAAAATTAAAATTTTATTAATTATCACATTAATTGCTATGGTAGTTAATTGTAAAAAGGATGAAAATGCTGCAACTTCAAGAAAAGATTTGCTTTCCGGAAAAACCTGGATTATGACTGCTGAAACAATTTCTCCGGCCATGAATGTAAACGGTACTCTTATCACAGACTTTTATTCTCAGGAACCCAGCTGTACCAGAGATGACATAGCTAAATTAAATTCTAATGGAACTTATACTCTTGAAGAAGGCGCGACAAAATGCTCTGCAAATGATCCTCAGGTTTACGAGACAGGGACATGGACTTTGAATTCAGATGAAACTGTTTTGGTTTTGACTAGCAATGGCACTGTCACTAATGCCAAAATTCAGGAATTAACAGCAACAAAGTTGGTTATTATTGAAGAAGAGACTTTAAATGGTATTAAATATACTCTTACTTCAACATATAAAACAATTTAAGTGTTGCAATATACCTAAATTAAAACATCATTATTAGCACAAATAATACTCGATCTATATATCAGCATATTAATTATATAACTATTAAGCCTGGGATAATAAGACCAGGCTTTTTCATTTGTGCCAGTCATAGGTGATACTAAAAGGTGAAAGACCTGAATACATTTGACATCAGGAAGTGTCAGCTATTTGTCTTCTCTTTCATATTTGAAATTTTTGGACTAATTTGCTATTTCAAGTAAACCCTGATCCAAAACTGATAACTATGAAGATAATTCCGGTTATATGACATGCATGGCAAATTGCTTTCCGAACAGAAAAATCAAGTCAGTCTGAATGCTCATGATGTTATATTATTGAACAAGATCATGCTCTCTAGGGGTAACAATGAGATTTTCTTCATCCGGTTACAGTTGATTGACATTGATAAGGTTATTGATGAGAATTTGTACTGGCTGTCGAACAAAATTCATTCATATGAAAAACTGAATGAGCTGGAGAAAGTGGTTATTAAAACTGATGTTAAAAAGAGCGATGAAGGTCACTCAGTCATTGAAATTTCAAATCCGACTAGTGAGACAGCATTTTTTATCCGGTTAAAAATAATGAATGCAAAGGATGAGCTTGTGCTGCCATCATTTTTGACTGACAACTATTTCACATTACTGCCGGGTGATGAAAAACAGATAGGGCTCGATCTTACAGAAACTATCAACCATCCCAGACGGGATGAATTAAAACTGGTCATCGAAGGATGGAATGTTCTTCCGGCAGAAATAAAATTCTGAATCCCCACGAGAGCTTTCTCTGTTGCTTGATGCGGATTAAGGCTTAAATAAAAGTTTTACAATGTTCGCTATTCCGGACCCCGAAAGGACAAAAGTTGCAACTTGATAAGTAATGTAATCATTCAACTGCTTTTCCGATATTCTTTTGGAGAAATACCTGCACGTCTTTTAAAATACTTGCCAAAAAATGATTGAGATGGGAAATTCAATTCGTCGCTGATTTGTTGAATGGTTTTGTCTGTAGATTTGAGTAAAGCCTTTGCTTCAAGCATTACATGATCCTCGATCCATTCTCCTGAAGATTTACCGCTTCTTTCCTTGATTACTCTTGACAAATGTTTCGGTGTGAGGAATAATTTTTCTGAATAAAAATAAATCATCCTCTGTTTCCTGTAATTTTCCTTCACAATAGCCAGGAACTTTTCTACTAATATATCCTGTTTCGACTTTTGGGATTCCTCACTTTCCAAGTGAAAACGATAACCGGTACCATAAAAAAACCCAAGTGTAAGATGTTTTAATGTCTCACGCAGATTGGGATTTTCTTTTTTTCGGACGGTTCTTTGTAGGAGGAAGAAATACTCAAGCATCGAATTCAGTTCTTCCTGATTCAGTTTGATCCACGGATTATCCAGTACAGACCGGAATAGGGGCATTGATACCTGAATTTCAACAAATGAATCCTCAAGAAATGATTTGGACATTATTATTGATAGTCCTGTGAAGTCATCACTGAAGTAATCACATTGCAGGATCTGATCTGCCAGAACAATAAACAAACATGGTGCTTTTGCTGTGAACTTCTTCAGGTTGAGAGTAACATCCATATGACCTTTTATGCAGATGATGGACACAACCGCATCCAGCTTTACAGGATGATTTACAACAGACCAGTAGGCCGGATTTTCAATCAATGTAAATTTGTCTTCAAAATAGTCAATTATAGTACTATCATCTTCTGTAACCCAGTTTAATGGATTTGTGAAATGCCTCGATATTTCCATTTTATTTAGACTTAATTGGCAAAAATACTACATATTCCGACTTATAGTCCAATAATCCGGTAAAATTGGCCTTTTCTGCTTCATCTTCCTGAAGTATCTTTGTTGTCAGAATTTATTAGGTAGAATTATTAATGTAAAAACAAAAAAGTATGAAAAGGACAGGTTTATTAATTACAGGATTATTTTTATTCATTTTCGGTATGAGCGTGAATGCTCAAACCAAAACCGGTTATGATTTTTTTGCCGGGAAGTGGAATGTAATTATCATGGGAGCACCACAGGGAAATGTTAAAATGGTTGTCAATTTTGATAAAATCAATGAAGTTGTATCGGCGACTCTGAAGGATTCAACAGGGGAGGATCTTTACAAAGTAACAAAAACAGAGGTCGACAAAGATCAGGCTACAATTACTTTTATTGGCAGCCAGGGCGATGTTCCTCTTATTCTCAGGAAGAAAGATGAGACAAGTATTGCCGGAGATATTATGGGAATGTTTTCGGTTGAAGGCAAAAGATTGATTATAAATAAGTAAATTGTAGGTTAACTCCGGGAAACTGGATTCTTAATAAGGTATAATGAAAGGAACATTGAAAATAACTCAGTGCTATTATGAATAATACCTATAGATTTTTAAAATTACTGATTCTTCTGAATCTGATATTTTCATATATAGCAAAAAGTCAAAACAAAGAACCAGAGCGTGATCGTTTATTCAATAACGGATGGAAATTTATCAGGGATTCAATAGATGGAGCGGAACAACCAGGTTTTGATGATTCGAAATGGATGACAGTTGACCTTCCTCATGATTATAGCATAATGCAATTAGCCGGAGAAGACAGTGCAGATAAAATCGGACCATTTTCAAAGAAATCTCCCGGCAATGGTAATTCAACCGGACATGTCATTGGTGGTACTGGTTGGTATCGCAAAAGTTTTATGTTGGAAAAAGCTGATGAAGGTAAAACAGTTATCATATATTTTGATGGTATTTACATGGAATCAGAAGTTTGGGTAAATGGGAAAAAGGCCGGCATCCATAAAAACGGCTATACTCCCTTTTGGCTTGATATTACTGCATTACTCAATCATTCCGGAAAAGATAATGTTATTGCTGTTAAAGTTGAGAATACCGGACGGAACTCACGCTGGTACAGCGGTTCCGGAATATACCGTAATGTCCATCTCACATTAACTCAACCAATACATGTGGCAGAATGGGGAGTATACGTAACTACTCCGTTAATTCAACAGAATTCAGCACTTGCTGATGTAGCTGTCACAACCCGGAATGAGAGTGAGACTGAAGCCATTGCAACAGTCACTATAAATATTAAGGATAAGAACGGACGCCTTGCAGGCACTTCAAATTATAGCATTATAATATCAGGGAAGTGCGAAAATACTACAAAAAAGCAGATTGAAGTAAAAAACCCACTCTTGTGGTCTGTTGAGAACCCAAACCTATATAATGCTGAAATCCTAATTAAAGTGAATAATAAATTACAGGATTCATACAACCAGACATTCGGTATCAGGTCTTTAGAATTTTCGGCTGAAAAAGGTTTTCTGTTAAATGGTAAACAGGTAAAGCTTAAAGGTGGTTGTTTACATCATGATAACGGACCCCTTGGTTCAAAAGCATTTGACCGTGCGGAAGAACGAAAGGTTGAATTATTAAAAGCCAGCGGCTATAATGCTGTGCGATGTTCCCACAATCCTCCTTCCCCGGCCTTCCTGAATGCTTGTGACAGGCTTGGAATGCTTGTTATTGACGAGGCCTTTGATATGTGGAAGGATGCAAAAAACCCGGACGACTACCATCTGTTTTTTACCGACTGGTGGCAGAAAGATGTGGAAAGCATGGTAAAAAGGGACAGGAATCATCCCTCGGTGATCCTGTGGAGCATAGGAAATGAAATTCCAAATCGGCATACACCCGAAGTGGTGGCCATGGCAAAAACACTGGGGGATTTTGTCAGAAAGATTGATCCAACAAGACCTGTAACTTCTGCGGTTAATGATCTGAAACCTGACAAGGATCCTTATTTTGCTACCCTTGATGTGGCAGGATATAATTATGCTTCAGGCGGAGATCATGGTCAGCAGAATATATATGAACAGGACCATACCCGGGTTCCCGGAAGAATAATGCTGGGCACTGAATCATATCCCCTTGAAGCCTTTCAAAGCTGGATGGATGTGATTGATCACCCCTGGGTGATTGGTGACTTTGTGTGGACAGCCTTTGATTATATCGGGGAAGCCAGCATCGGCTGGAGAGGATATTGGCAGGAGCAGAATTTTTTCCCCTGGAACCTGGCCTATTGTGGTGACCTGGATATCTGCGGATGGAAAAGGCCCCAGTCATTTTATCGGGATGCATTATGGAAACAGGATCAGCTATCGGTTTTTGTTACACCGCCTTCGCCGTCTTTCGCACAGAATCCCAACAGGCAATCCTGGTCGAAATGGCATTGGTTTGACGATGTAGCTGACTGGAACTGGAATGGAAGTGAAAG
>Ga0208980_10000354_pt1 | contig 25295 bp, 26 predicted proteins | sample WetSurMetagenome_3_FD_187993 | JGI IMG/M metagenome (GOLD analysis project Ga0208980, IMG submission 187993) | Wetland microbial communities from Twitchell Island in the Sacramento Delta, sample from surface sediment Aug2011 Site A1 Bulk (version 2) | ecosystem: Environmental > Aquatic > Marine... | reverse complement strand
CGCTTCGTCGGTGTGGATGTGCGTTTCCTTGCTGGTAAAGGTCATATACAGGATAACCCCACCACCAAGCAATCCATAAAGAACGGCGGTAAGACTATACCCAAGAGCATTGGTCACCATAGGGGTTAAGGCAATGCTGATGATCATGGCGACCAGCTGAAAGGCTTGCCTGAGGGCATTTACATTTGCCCGGTTGGAATCCTCTCGGAAAAGTTCCGGGAATAGGGCACCATAATTGGCGTTAATGACCGAATCCAACGTGCCGGTGAGCATATAAAAAAGCATGCAATAAACAACCAGAGAGTTTTCTGTTAGAAATGCAGGAGGGCTATAAAAGGCGATGAAACACAAGATTAATAATGGAGTACCAATCACCAACCAGGGGCGCCGGCGTCCCCAGCGCGTGCGCGTCCGGTCCGAGAGAAAACCATATATCGGGTTATCCAAAACATCAATGAAGGTATAAATCAACAGCATGAGCGAAAATTGGACAGTCGTCATTCCCAGGCTGTCCACGTAATAGATTGCCGCATAGGTTTTCAGCATATTGATCGGGATGGAAGTGCCAAACATGCCAATTGCATAATTAAAGGACTTCAGGCGAGGATTTTGCATCGTGAAAACCTCCGATTATGAACTGTTGACTCGTTTAGAAAACTGTTCCAGTGATTGGTATGCAATGATTATAGTACAGAACCTGATGCGATCTTCTAGGTGGTGAAGGATAGAATATGGTGAATTAAAAGCAAGGATTAAACACCTGGAGCCAGTACGGAATTCGTGAACCGTTGTTCTTCAATGGCACTCCGGGTAATTTCATAACCCCGGTCTATTAATTCGTCGGTATGATGAAAATCCCAAATGGGTATCGGGGTTTCGCCCAGTAAACCAAGGTAAAACACCGGTATGCCGCGCGCCATAGCCAACTTCAGCTCGAGGTCAACTTGGCGTTTCTCCACCGTGCGGATTAACCGTCCAAAAAAACCACGCACCCCATCTCCCGTCTCCTGTAACTCACCCGAATCGAGTAAATCGAGGGCAACAATTTTCGTCGCACCAACATTCATCGCTGGCTCAACGGGCAAATGACTCACCACTGCTCCGTCCATCAGATAGCGGTCCTGTTTTTGTTCCGGCATGAACCAGGGAGGCAAGGCAGTGGATAGCAATAAGGCGTCCAAAACTTTGTCGTCCGGTTGCGCCCCATGTAAAATGGGTTTCCCTGTGTTCAAGTCTGACGAGACCAGGATAAGCTGAGGCTTTCTTATTTCGGCGAAACTTAATTCTGGGGTTATCCCTTGGGCAATCAAAAACTCTTTCAGGTGGCGGGATGGATCCCTGGAAGAACGTCCAAACATGGCGCGCACCGTCAGCCAGATATAGTTAGCCGGTAGCAGATCGTTGCTGCCAGCCTGGTGCCATACTTTTACCAGCATATCCAAGGATTCTTTCGAAAAGCCTTTCAGTGCTATATGGGTGGCATTGGCAGCTCCGATTGACACTCCAATCAGCAGATCGGGCTGGAGGCCATACTCCAACAGGGCATACATTGCCCCCACCTGCAACGCCCCTCGCGACCCACCCCCGCTCAATGCAAAAGCCAGTTTGTTTTCCACAGCATTTCCCGTTTTCTTTATCATACCTTATCTGGCTGGATTTCCTTGCCGGTCCTGGCAGATTCAAGTGCTGCCAGGCTGAACTGGAGTACCGCCTTACCTGTTGGACCATCCAACTTGGGTTGATTGCCAGCCTTCAGCTTCTCGATGCAATCCTGTGTGGCGGCGATAAAACTGTCGTGCCATTCCACGCCTTCCAAGGGGATGGGTGTGGTCCTGCCATCCTTGAATAGCATCAGCACGGGTAAATCCAAAGTTTTAGCAGTGTAGCGATTGATGAACAAGATGCCTTTCTCACCGATAATCTCAATGCGGTCATCATCGGCATAATAGAGCGAGTTGATGCGCATCTTGGGGGTGTGTTCAATATCCAATGTTCCATAGCGGCGCGCTGCCTTGTATTGGAACATGATCACAGCCGGAGCATCAATACTGACCATTCCACCTGCCTGCAAGACAGGCGTTTTTTCGATCCAGGCATAGACCCTTTCCACCGGACCACCCAGAAAATATGCCACCGAGAAAAGGTGGTAGCCATGGTCAAAGACAAGCGGCCCGCCACCACATTGCTTCTCATTGAAACGCCACAGCCACGCAGAGAGCGGCACGCTCCAGGATGTATCCGCAGTCCCGGTGGAAACATGTAAGCGAATGTAGCGAATGTCTCCAATCTCTCCCCCTTCAATCATCTGACGGGCACGGATAGCCGGGGCATAATAGACAAAGTTCTCATACACGCGCAACATCACCCCGGCTTTATTGGCTGCACTGATCATTTCGTCCGCCTCGCTAGAGGAGAGTGCCATCGGCTTCTGCACGGAGACATGTTTGCCAGCCCGACAGGCTTCCACAGTCATGGAACAGTGCAGGTGGTGGGGTGTCAGCAGCTCAACCAGGTCGATCTCCTTGTTCTCCAACACCTGGTGGTAATCGGTATACACTTTATCAGCGCCCCATTCTTTGGCTTTGTTACGGGCGCGAGTTTTATTGGTATCGCATACAGCTGTGATGCGAGCATCCTCACGACCTCGATAGCCCATCTGGTGCAGGTCTGAGATACGCCCGCAGCCAATCATCGCAACGCGGATCGGGTTCATGCTTCTTCCTCCATCGCTATAGTGGCTGGACCGGTGTGTCTTCTTCCGCCGTGTTATTTCTGTCCAGCGCTTCCAGCTGCCGGCGAACCTCGGTATGACTTTTCCGTGTGACTGGATACTTGAATAACAGCGGTAGGGAGATGATGATAATTCCCGCTGGTACCAACCCGAAGAAGAGGCGGATGCCGAGTAAGGCAGTGGGGGTTTGCTCTACATTCGCGACATACCCAAAACCAGTCAGAATCCAGCCGACGGCAGCCAACGCCAGCGCTTCAGAAATCTTGGTCGCCAATCCCCACACGCCGTAGTACATTCCGCTGCGCTGCTGGCCTGTTTCAAGACGGTCATAATCAGCAACATCAGCCACCATCGCCCATGGGAAAATCCACTGGGCAGAGAAACCAAAACCAGCCAATGCAGCAATGATATAGATCACACTGCTGGAAGCATGAGGAAGAAAGAAGGTCAAGATAATCGCCAGCGCACCAACCGCCATACCCAGAGCATAAGCCGGCCCCTTATCCATCCTGCGGCTGACCCACTGCCAAAATGGCAGTGAAATCGTGACGCAAATGAGCATCAATCCCATGACCAATGAAGTTTCTGCCTTCATCAGCAATTGGTATTCGATGTAATATACCATCAGAATTTTGATGAAAGCAAAAGAGATATTAATGACAAAATACGTCAGGCATAGCCACACAAAGGGTTTGTTCTTAAGCGCTGCCCCCATAGATTTGAAAGGGGAGGGTTCAGGTTTGATCTCACTGAACTTCTGCCGTTCACGAAACCCAGCCGCAGAGATGAGTAGCGCGGCAGCAGCCAGGGCTCCATAAGCTATACCGATGAAGGCATATCCTGTGCGCTGGAGGGCAAACAGACCTACAATCGCCGGGGTGAGGGCCGCACCCACAAGATAGGCTGGAACCGCCATAACCATGCGATAGGTTGTCAGGCTGGAGCGTTCATCATAATCGTCCGTCAACTCAGAAGTCAATGCGTAATAAGGGACGTTGGTCAAGGTCCACAAAGTGTCGAAAATGATGAAGGTGAACGCTATCCATGCAAAGGTAGCCAAACGAGCTGAAGTGGGGACAAACCACAGCAAAGCAATGGAAATGCCCAGTGGGATGGCTCCAAAGATCATAAAGACCCGCCGCTTCCCAAAACGTGATTTCGTCCGGTCGGTGAGCCAGCCAAAAAGTGGGTCATTGACTGCGTCCCAGAGCTTGCCGATCAGCAAGGCGTTCCCAGCCAACGACGGTAGGATCAGGGCTCCATCCGTGTAGAATTTCATCAGAAAGAATTGAATTGCCGAATTGACCACCGCATTGCCGATATCACCGATGCCATAAAATATTTTTGTCTTTCTTGAAAGCTTTTCAGGTTGGGATGTGCTGGTCATTTTCTGGTCCTCCTTTTATCTGATTCCATCCGGGTTACACAAGGCATTAAAATTGCGCCTTTATCGGCCTGGGAAACTGTTTGCCGGTAAAGTTTCAGGAAACCATCGGCTATCTCAGGAAGATGTGGTTCCCAGGTTGATAAGCGGCGTTCAAGTTCCTCTTCGGTGACGAGTAAATTCAACTGCCGGCCTTGAATATCGATCTCGATCAGGTCTCCCTCTCGTACCACTGCAATCGGACCTCCCACATAGGCTTCAGGGGCAACGTGACCGATGCAGGGTCCCTGCGTCGCCCCAGAAAAACGCCCATCCGTGATCATCGCTACCGAGTCATTGAGTCCCAAACCGGTTAACATCGCAGCAGGGATGGACAACTCACGCATGCCTGGTCCCCCGCGTGGTCCTTCGTTGCGAATGACCAGCACGTCCCCGGGTTGGATGCGTTGATTCTGGATGGTATCCTGCAGCGCTTCCTCGCTATCGAACACCCTGGCCGGGCCTGTATGGCGCATCATCCCAGTGACGACACCGCTCTGCTTGACTACGGCTCCATCGGGAGCCAGGTTTCCATGCAGAATTGCGATGCCTCCCTCGGGAGACAAGGGTGATTCCAGTGGATGAAGCACATCAGGGCGTGAGGGTTTTCCACGGGCAGCCCGTTGTCGAATGGTTTCATCACTGACCGTGGGCAAGTCAAGATGTAACAGAGGTGAAAGGATATTAAGCACTGCTGGAATACCCCCGGCATTATCCAGGTCTATGACGGTGAACTGGCTGGCTGGTTTGAATTTCCCAATCAGCGGTGTCTGGCGACTGAGCTCATCAAATACGTCCAGCCCCAAACCAACCCCAGCGTCATGAGCTATGGCCAGGATATGCAGAACTGCATTGGTTGAGCCACCCAAAGCCAGGAGCACACGGATGGCATTCTCCAGGCTCTGGCGAGTGAGCATGAGGCGGGCTGTAAACTGCTGGTGCACAAGGTCGACGATTTTCTTCCCGCTATTGATACACAATTCCTGGCGCATTGGATGAAGTGCAGGCAGGGTGGCGCAGCCAGGCAAAGAAAGTCCCAAGACCTCCGTCACACAGGCCATTGTGTTGGCGGTCCCCATAAAATTACAGGCACCCGCACCAGGGCAGGCATAGCTTTCAATATCGAGGAATTCCTCCTCAGAAATTTTTCCTGCTTGAAGCTTTCCCATCCCTTCTTTAACATCGCTGGTCATGATTTCCCGCTCGCCAATCCTACCGGAAACCATCGGGCCACCGGTGATGAACAGGGTGGGCAGATTCAAGCGTGCTGCTGCCATGAGCATTCCTGGCACGATTTTGTCGCAATTGCACAGCATCACCAAGCCTTCGAACTGGTTGGCTCCCACCATGAGCTCAATCGAAGCAGCAATCACATCACGCAAGGGCAGGCTGTTGTACATACCTTTTCCCTGTGCGATACCATCACAGGGAGCCACGGTATTAAATTCTGCAGGGGTTCCCCCGGCACCCCTTACCCCTTGCTTTACCCATTCAGCCAGGGACCGGAGGTGAAAATGTCCCGGGTTAACCTCGTTCCAGGAATTGACAATGCCAATGAGGGGTTTGTTAAAATCGGGATCCTGGTATCCCATCGCCCTGTAAAGGGCACGTGGATAAGCACCGTGCAAACCTTCAAAGATTCCACGACCGGAGGTTTTCATAGGCCAATCTCATGTCTTAAGCTTTGAGTCTCCTCAACCCAATTGCCCACATTCCAGCGACCGAAAACGCCCATCCCTCCCAGTTCATGCGCTCCAAAGTAGACCGGGAGGTGTATCAGCGATAATCCGGCATAGCCTCCCGCCTGGTGGAGCGCAGTTATTAACCCCTCGGGTGTCCGTCCACCATCCAAATGCAGCAAACCTGGGATCGAACCAGCCCAATCGAGGTAATTTACTTTAATAGTATTCCAGGTGGCAAAGCCAACCCCGTATTGAGCCTCCTGCAACCCGGTAATGGCACCCATGCGACCATTATCCAGGATTAAAATGCAGCCACGCGCTCCGTGCTCAATGCCATCAATCATGATCTGGGGGTTCATGCTGAATGAGCCATCTCCCGTCAATGCAAGACCATAGAATGGATGCTGGCTAGCTGCGGTTGACAGTAACGCTGAGACAGCAAAGCCCATGTACGAAGCTCCCGTCTCGGTGAAGGTCTGGCCAGGTTTTTCGTCCTCCACAATCTGAAAACCATTGGCTTGAACATCCCCCGCATCAAAGAAACACACGGCTCCATGTTCCTTAGCCCAATCCGTGACAATTTTGATGGCTGCCGGCTGTGTCAGCACTGGCTCACCCCAGAATTCATCTAACAGGACCGGTGTTTTATAACGCAGCTGCTTGTATTCCTGCCAGGCTTTTTTCTTTTCAGTGCAGGCTTGCAGCCAGTCAGATTTACCCAATCCGGGTGAACCAATAACCTGATTCAGCTTCTCGAGTGTGAGACCCACATCACCCACGAGTGCCAGCGTGTGGCTGTAATGGGTGGCATCATCCAGATCAGCGTTTAGGTTGACTATCCGGGAAACATTCGGATATCCGGTGCGCGAGCAATCCGACTGGCAGACTGCGCGCGTCCCCACCGCAATGAGCAGGTCGGCATTTTCCATGGCATAATTTCCACAGAGCGAGCCTTTGGAGCCTCCCACCAACATATTCTGCGGGTGGCTGTAGGGAACGCAACCGGTTGCAATGGGTGTATGCACGAGCACTCCACCCGACCGCTTTAGTAATTTCACCAGCTGTGAGCCGGCCGTGCGGCCGCCCCCACCTACCTTGATAATGACCCGTTGGGAAACTCTTATCCATTGTGCTGCTAAGGTATAATCGCCCGCAGCCGCTCCCAGGCGAGTGGATTGACCATCAGGCAGCTCATCCAGGTTGAAATTAGGCATCCAGGCCGGCTGTGTATTCATCGGCATCAGCAGGTAGAATGGTCCGGGGCGGCTGGGATGATCCACAGTCGTTGCTCCATAGTGTAAAGCGGTCGGAAGGGCGGCCGTTGTGTGCAGCGTGTAGGCTCTTCCCATGGTGGCGGCCAACTGCAGGAAAAGGCCTTGTTCGTGCTTCGGCACCTGTTGCATGTTGAAGCCCTCATCCTCAGTCGTCTCATCTCCGAAAAGATACCAGACCCCAATGCCATCTGAGGCAGGGACGAGGGAAGCAGCCAGTGCCTGCAGTGCCCCCGGTCCAATAGAGGTAACCACAGCTGCCTTTTCACCCCGAACCCAGCGTAATGCCGCCGCGGCATGCGACGCTTCGATCTCACTGCGTACGCCGAGCACCCTGACCAGCCCTGCTCCTTGGTAGATGCGTAACACTTCTCCCACTTCTGTAGAACCATGGCCCAAAACCGAAAAGAAGACTTTCACGTCCTGCTTGAGCAGCCCGAGTACCAAGGCCTCTGATAGCGTCAACCCAACTCTTTTGGGTAGCATTCCCTGCTCAATGGCAGCTGAGAGGCTGCCAATGCGCGCAATCACAGAGGCACGCTGGATCCGTTGTTGAGTCAGGTCGCTATAGGATGGTTTTGCACTTTGATTCATCAGTTCGTGCTCCCATGACTAAAAAAATTATGAATGGGTAAAGGACATGCGTCCGGAAAGTGCCTTGCCGATTTCCACTACGATGACGGTCAACTCAGGCAATCTTTCCGGGGTAATTCGTGAAGCAGGGCCGGATATGCCCATTGCCCCAACAACTTTACCCCGAAAACCATAAACCGGGACAGCAATACAGCATACACAGGCATCGAACTCCTCCTTATCCAGCGCATAACCTTTCAGGCGAACATCTTCCAGGTGGAGACGCAACGCTTCCGGTTCCGTGATGGTATTGGGCGTAAAGCGCTCAAGTGCAGGGGGTATATTACCATTACTGAATGCCAGCAACACCTTCCCCAGCGCGGTGCAATGCAAAGGGGCCATCGTACCTAACTGCGCATTGACACGCAGGGTAGCCGGTGATTCAACCTGGTCGATGTAAAGTGCCTTATCCTGAGCCAGAATGGCTAAGTGTGCACATTCACCAGTCCGCTCCATCAACTGCCTTAGAAATGGTTTAGCTGATTCATGGAGCGGCATACGCGTCAGCAAGACTCCGCTGAGCCTGATGATTTGAGGGCCGAGAATGTAACGTCGGGTGATGGGGTCTTTTTCAGAGTAACCATGCTTTGCCAGGGTGGACATCAGGCGTGAGGCACTCCCCTTATCCACCCCCAGGATTTCAGCCACTTCAGTGATGCTGGCACCTGCCTGGGATTGGCTCAGGATATCCAGTATGGTCAGACCACGCGCGAGCGATTGGATCTCGGTCATTGTTGCTAATTATACAACAGCATTGCATGATACGCATCCGTTTTTAATAGTTTTGACGTCTCTGCAATTCACAGCCATTGCTTTGAAGAAAAAGACCCGCGATTCCAATAAATGGGGATGTCACATTACACAAGAGGCATGCATCCATGTCCAGAACTTTATTAGGTCAACATTCACCTTCTAGCCACCTTATCTGAGATATTTTAACCAGCACACCTGTATAATTAATCATCGTCTTGGGAATCGTCGTGCCCTGGTTCGTCCACTTTTGCCAGAACGTAGTCATATTTACCTTTTGGGCGACAGGTGCGATCGCGTAATTGAGTTGGATCTAATCAACTTATCTTGGAACGATCGCTATCCAACTTCCGAGACCAGGTTAGGAAATCACGAAAGGTCAGCAAGATCGATTATTCCCCCTTCCAGACCGCCTTTCGCTTTTCCACAAATGCCTGCATGCCTTCTTTCTGGTCTTGCGAGGAAAAGAGCAGATAGAAAGAACGGCGTTCATCCATCAGCCCGTCACTCAGAAATGACTCGTAAGCATGGTTGATGGCTTCTTTTCCCAGGCGAACTGCCAACGGAGCACGAGCGGCAATATCCGCGGCAAGCTGCAAAGCTTCGCCCAGGTAGCGCTCAACGGGTACCACCTTGTTGACCAGCCCATAACTCCGGGCTTCTTCAGGATTGAGGGTACGGTTGTTCAGCACCATCTCCATGGCGATGGCTTTACCCACTGCACGGGTCAGGCGCTGGGTGCCGCCTGCCCCAGGGATCACCCCAAGGTTGATCTCCGGTTGCCCAAAACGGGCAGTTTCAGAGGCAACGATCAAGTCACAAGTCATCGCCAGCTCATTCCCGCCCCCCAGACACCACCCCGAAACCGCTGCAATGATCGGCTTGTGGATATTGCGAATCCGATCAAATTGGGGAATATGGCTCTGAGTCAGCATTTGCACAGCCGTCGCATCAGCCATTTCTTTGATATCAGCCCCGGCCGCAAAAGCCTGATCATCACCGGTGATGACCATTGCGCCGATGCTCGGATCAGCATCGAAGATTTCCAGGGCAGCATTTAACTCGTGCAATACGGTGCTGTTAAGCGCATTGCGTGCCTTAGGGCGGTTGATTCGCACAAGCCCGACGTGTTCATGCGTTTCAACCAATATCGTTTCATAAGATGTGGACATATAGTCTCCCTGGTCAAAATGATGAGTTGATTATCTGATTAAGAAAAGACCTTTTAAATTATAGTACATCGTGGAATGTCAGATGCTTACGAAGGCACTAAATCTAATAAATGCTTGTGGAAATCAGCCAGCTGCAACTCGACCCACCACTGGAAAGTATGCACCCCCCACCATGGATGTCTGGCAGTTAAGCTCCAGCTATCCTGAGGTAATGCCCTTAACCACATAACCTCCTGCCTAAGCGAACGCACAAACTCCTCCACGATCACCTGAACTGGCTTAGCAGGGTTATAGAGGCTTTCTATCCAGTCATGGTCATCAAAAAGCGGCAACAAAGTAGCACCACTGCTCGTTATTCGCCGCAGCAGGGTGTTGAAAGCCTGGGCTTCGAACTCACACAAATGAGCCAATCTGTAATGGAACGTATGCGTATCGGTTTTGTTCTGAAGCTGCCATTCTTTGGGTGGTATTGCTGCCACTGTTTTAGAAAGCTCAGGAACCACACTCTCCAAAGCTGAGATTAATCCTTGCCGGTATGCAATTAATTCATCCATGGGTCAGTCTGCCTGTCATCATATTAACTCAACGCCTCAAGGCCAACAGATATCACCTGTCCGCTCAGGGAGGAAGCAGCATTGGAGCAAAGGAATAATACCAGGCTGACCAGGTCTGGATGATCACCCAGACGCAAATCTGGATAGGTTTCTAGCCACTGATGAAGGGTATCAATGTCCCAGCTTTTTGAAAGGAACTGCCCCTCATCAATGCAACCTGTGCACACGGCATTTACCCGAATTTTATACGCAGAAAATTCGTTGGCTGCTGCGCGTGTCAGACCGATCAGGCTGGCCTGGCTGGCGATGTGAGCAGCAGATCCCTTTTGTGCTTGCCCCTTCCCAGATGGGGAGATAATATTGATGATCGAGCCGCCTCCATACTCCCGCATCGACCGCCCCACCTGCTGCATACAGAAGAATGCTCCGCCCAGGTTCACATCCAATGTGCGATGAAATTCCCACTCATCCATTTCCAGGATGGAGGCATCAGGTTCCACCGATGCATGATTGACCAGGATGTCGATATGGCCGAAATGATCCAGTACCTGGGCGATCATACCTTCAATCGGCATGCGTTTGGCAACATCAAAAACACATGCGATGGCGCTACCGCCCTCATGCTGGATTTGACGGACTGTATCATCTAAATTGATTGGGTTGATATCATTGGCAGCCACAGCCGCACCCAAGGACGCCAAAGCCAGGGCAATCTCCTGCCCTAAACCCCGACCGGCACCGGTGATCAAGGCAACTTTACCGACAAATTCATCCATCACCCATCTCCTTTTAATTTCCTTTATTGCCCCTCACTTTGAGGCGTGCAAAGCACAATCTCACCCTGATAATGGCCGGCATTGAGCGAGAGACCCAGGTACGGTGATGGGTCAAGCGTGTTCTCGATCTTCAGCTCATTGAGGAAGCTGCCCAGTCCATCATCCTTAACGATGGAAAAGTGCAGGTGAACACCCACAGGATTATCGGGATCACCCGAGAAATCTCCCTGGTATCCCAGGAATGTACCCTCTTCCACAAACACTTCACTGGTGCCGGGCGGGAACTCGGGTGAGATATATGATCCGCCATCTTTATCCGCCATATGCGTGTAATAGGTCCAGATTTGATTCCCGGGATTAATTGGATCTGACGGGATACGCATAATGACGGTTGATTTCCATTCAGGCAAACGAGTAAGATAACCAGGATATGCTGCCAACACTGGCGTCTTACCGGGTAATTCACCACCAAAAATATCAATACCTTGATGCTTGTGCCCCGGGCGGAAGGAATCCCCCCAGACGAAACCAACGTAACCACGTGTAGGCAATATAAAAGGTGCATCCCCACAGCGCTCACCTGCTGGTATCGTCCAATCCAAATGCGCTGAGGGATTATTCATCCACTCACTCAGCCGCCTCATTCGCCCAACCCGGGTGCGCGCCCACGGATACGCAAAGTAAGCTGCGACAAGAACGATCACGATCAACAATCCCAATATCCAGCGAGACATCGCAGATCGATCCTTAACCATCATCATCAGACATCCAGACGCTTAAACCATGACATCTGTGAAGAGACAGTATCTTGGCATTTATCAATTGCTTGTCGCCTCCATTCCGAGCATTATTCCAAACCCGCATCCAATAATTAGTACCAAATTATAAAGTATATATATAATCCACATCTGACCGTATAATGACCAGTGCACGAGCATCTATAAAATTCACTCATTAACCGTGTGTTACTTACAGGATAACCGATGGGTAGCGTACATCCAGAATTCCCAAAATATTATGAAAGTATCCGATTATATATGCGCAGCTATCAACCAGGCGATGGCAAATGGTATTTTGCCATGAGTTTGAAGAACCACGAACATCTCCGACAATTTGAATCAGAGAATGTCGCATATAACCTCGCCAGTGTAGAAGCTGCTGAAGCATTAATCCAGGATCTTGCCAATGAATGGGAAAAACAATCTTGTTTCTTTATTGGTGCCTTTGATAAGAAAACGGGGGAATTCGTTGCCCAAGTATACATAGGAGTGGTTGATTGGATGCTGCCGGAATTTCAGATCGGTTACTTCGTAGATATCGCCCATGAAGGAAAAGGGTATGTAACCGAAGCCGTTAAGGCTACCTTGCAAATCTTATTCGATCAACTGAATGCCCATCGCGTCTGGCTTGCCTGCAATGAAACCAATCTACGCAGCATCGGGGTTGCTGAGCGATGCAAGATGACTAGAGAAGGCCGCTTGCGCGAAAACAAACGCAACCCGGATGGCACATATAGCAGCTCATTGATATATGGGCTATTACGAAGCGAATATCAGGCTGATTGACACAAAGCTATCCAGCCGATTGGGTTTTGGGCGGAGGTGGCTCTTGTCCTGTTTCAGCATCCTTCTTTATCCGGTCGTTTGCCAGGCTGACATACTCCGCGTTGAGCTCATAACCGATATAAAACCTGCCTGCTCTAAGGGCTGCAATTGCAGTTTGACCGCTCCCAACGAACGGGTCAAGCACAACATCGCTCTTGAAAGAATATAATTGAATCAAGCGATAGGGTAGCTCAATGGGGAATGGAGCCGGATGACCGATTTTTCTTGCCGGCTCAGCCGGGAATGTCCATACGCTTTTGGTATATTCAAGAAATTGCTCATCGGTGATCGTGCTCTCCCTGTGGGTAGCGTCTTGCCGTTTGAATGTGCCCTTCGAAAAGACCAGGATATATTCATGTACATCGCGCAAAGTAGGGTTGGTAGCTGATTTCCAGCTTCCCCAGGCGGTGGATGGGCTGGCACTGGCAGCTTTATTCCAAATAATCTCGCCGCGCATTAAAAATCCCAACCGCAGCATGCTCTCAATGATCCATGTATGCAGCGGGATATAAGGTTTGCGTCCCAGATTGGCAATATTAACACACGCCCTCCCTCCTGGCACCAGTGACCGAAATACCTCCGCCCAAACCTTTTCCAACCACGCCAGATACGCTGGCAAGGTCATATCTTCGTCATACTCTTTGCCAACGTTATAAGGTGGGGAGGTCACCATCAGGTGGATGCTGGCATCAGGCAGTTCAGACATATTCTCAGCAGAAGCACAAAATATGTGGTTTAGGCAATTGGAAGGAACGGGGGTTTCCACACCATCCACAACGATTTCCTGGGGCTGGTCTTGATATAAACTACTTGCATAAAATGGTGTTGCGTCGTGGTTCTCGCGTCCAGGTATCCCAAATTTGCTCGTTTTGGTACTCTTAGTTTTTTTACCCATAAGCTATGCAAGCAAATCCAACACTTTGGCATGGGTCGCCCTCAGGATTTCTTTAGGATTGAGACGCACCAAGACGTTCTCAGCCCCACCCCCGGCATACGATTCGGCAGAGTCAAGTACCTTCGGGTCGATCAGCGTCATCAGCGGTTGGCGATGACCGAACGGAGGCATCGCCCCCACTTCATAACCACTAATCTCGAGCACCATTTCCGGGCTGGCGAGTTTTACCCTTTTTTTGCCTACATGATACAACTCAGCTATGGCGCGGCGCTCGATGCTTGATCTTCCACAGGCAATCGCCAACACCGGTTGTTCATCCACCATGAACAGGATGGATTTGATAATTTGCTCTGGTAAAGCCCCCACCGCCGATGCGGCTGTATCCACAGTAGGTGTGGGCACATCCAGGTGTAAAATCTCACCCTGAATCCCATGTGCCTGCATATATTCAGCTAATTCATGCACGCCCAGTTTGGCTGTTGGCATCCTATTCAGCTTTCCTGTATTTACGGATATTTTCGATATCATCCTGGCTGTGATCGGCAATAAGCAGCTTTACCTTCCCGCTGGTCATTTCTTGCAACAACCTGCCTGCTTCCATGCCTGATGCAGACGCCAACCCGGCTTTTAAAGCTGCCAGAGAATCAAAATACAGCTCGTGGATCAAAGCATATTGCACATCCCCAAATAATATCTGGTTTATTCGGCTGGTAGATTCTCGTCGCAAGCCAGGAATATTTTCGGCGGCATGCAAAAAACGAGGCCAGAAATCATGAAAGCCGGGAGTTGAGGTCGATTCAATCAGGATGATCAATTTATGCACGCAAACATTATACCCTTGCCAATCGAAGTATTAGAAATCGAATAAATATATTATCTTTCGTGGTATGATTCCGAAAATGAGGAAGTTTTAAATGGATGATAAGATCACGATCATCGAGGGCCCACCCCCTAATTTTGAAGATGTGCACGAAGGCTGGCCTTTGGGTTTGAACGAAAGCCCATCTTTGCACAAGCTGGCGCTAACGCGCTTACGCACATTTAATGGCCCATCATTGGTTGAACGGTGTTACCGCACCTGGCGAGATCAACACACCATCCACCTGGAATTTCGTGCCGCCGATGGCTTGATCCACAAGACCCCTATTGTTGCTACGCGCACAATGGAAACAGATGATGGGCAGCTCATCTTCCTGTGGGTGCGTCTGACCGAACAAGAAGCATTGCTGGAACTCGGTGCCGATGAAGACCAAAATGACCAGGAAAATGATGATCCAGAATCACCGATCTAGCTCTTAGTTGCATTCAAAGTGATGAGGCAGGTTGAACAAACCTGCCTGTTTTTTTTAATATAGGTATAAAATAATCACGGGAGGAAATATGATGACTGGAATTGTTCATACTGAATTTAAAGAAGGTATTTTTATCATTTCTTTGGATCACCCGCCGGCAAACGCCATCAGTTTGGAGATGGTTAAGTTGCTCCAGGCAGCATTTATACAGGCTGCTCAACATAAAGGGGCTCGAGCGGTTCTTCTCAGAGGCGCTGGGGATACCTTCAGTGGTGGACAGGATGTGTATGAAATCCTGAAGGCAGAGGGAGAATCCTACCGCAAACACTTGCTGGAGAGTTATAACCCGCTGGTGATTCAAATCCGCCGGCTAGGATTACCTGTTCTTGCTGAAATACGTGGCACGGTGGCTGGGGCAGCTCTGGGGCTGGCTCTGGCGTGTGACCTGCGCATCGCCAGTGATGACGCACGTTTCGTGGTTGGGTTTTTAGGGATTGGGTTGGCGCCTGATTCCGCAGTTTCATTGTTCCTGCCTGCGTTAGTCGGCTTAGGGCGTGCTACTGAAGCAGCATTTACCAATGAACCGATCACAGCTCAGCAGGCATTGAGCTGGGGGCTTGTCAATCGCCTGGTTCCACCTGATATGCTGCAGGCAAGCGCCTTTGAAATGGCTAAATTGTTAACGATGGGACCAGTTCACGCCATGGGACTGGCCAAGCGCGATTTCAACAACGCCATCTACCCCCATCTTGAGCAAGTTTTGGATTATGAAGCCCATATCCAAGAAGTTGCCCGCATGGGAATTGAGCATAAAGAAGGCGTCGGGGCCTTTGTGGAGAAAAGGATACCTAATTGGGGGTAATACTACCTGCTTCGCAGGAACATCGTTGCGATGGTGAGGAAGAAAAACAACCCTCCCACACCAATGCCTGCGATGAGCACTTCACGGTCAGTACGTGCATCTTTCATGGTGTAAGGGGGATAGAAACCTTGTCTCTGCAATAACGGGCCACCAAACCAGGCAAACAATGTCCCCCCGATTAGCCCACCGATATGTCCCCAGATATCGATGCTCGGCGTTGACAGGCCAATGACCATATTAACCGCCGCGATCATGATCACCTGAGATAAAGCCCGGCGTGCTACATTACCAAATACCTCCCGGTTCTGAAACAATAGCACTCCCTCTGCTCCTAGTAAACCGAAAATTGCGGTGGATGCTCCAAGAGATGGATGTGGGGAAAACATAAAAGACATCACGTTCCCGGCAAATCCACCCAATAGGAACAGCAGCAAAAAGCGGCCGTGCCGATAAAACCTTTCCAGGGTTGAACCGAGGTAGAACAAAGCGTACATGTTAAAAGCAATATGAAATATGGAACCATGCAAAAAGGTTGGTGTAATCAGCCGCCAAACCTGTCCTTGTAGAATTTGATCATTCGCTTTCATCCCCCATGTTGATGGAATATCGGTACCTAAGAAGCTCTGCGTAGCTAGCTGAAGGAGAAACACCACCACACAGATACCCAGGAGAGTATACGTTACATACGGACGATAAACTCGATACGCTGCCAGCTGCCCGGCAGGCGCTTCTGATGGCGGCTTTGTGCCGTATGGGGTAGGGTTATCCTGGTTCATAATGTGACTACCCGCTGCTTCACCCGGTGATGTTCTGCCACGATGATCGAAACGATGCTATCCACCGTTTCATCAAGGTGGTATTCGCGATTGAGAACCACGTAGTCGAATGAATCAACCTGAGTCATCTCCTGGCGGGCGGTGGCAATTCGCAATTTAAGCCCTTCAGGTGTCTCCGTTTTTCGTTCTTGAAGACGTTTGACCATATCTTCTTCATCCTGGACGGTCAGGAAAATCATCACTGCCTCCGGACATAGCTTGCGTATCGTCGCGGCTCCTTGCACATCCAAGCGCATGATGACATCTTTACCGCTCGATAATGCGTCCTTTACCTGTGCCTTTGGGATGCCCTTATAATCGTTATACACAATTGCATACTCTAATAACTCGCCTTTTTCGATCATCTCTGCAAATTCATCGTGTGAATAAAAGAAATAATCTCTCCCATCGACTTCATTGGACCGTGGTAGACGAGTAGCCGCCGTCACAACGAAGTAAAAGGGTAGATTTCGCTCTTTCATCCTCTGGATCACCGTATCCTTACCCACTCCCGAGGGACCTGAAATGACGATGATCAATGGTTCTGGATGTGGTAAGTTATATTCGAATTCATCCATAGAAATCTCCGCTGACACGCATTATAATTCAGCCTTGCTAAGCCTGCGAGTATAAACCAACTGGCATCTTTGAACGGAGACCATTTATGCCAATTTATCAGTATCGGTGTTTAAATTGCAAAAAAAGATTTGAAATTTTCTTGTCCTACAACGAATATGGGGTAAAGGTTATATCCTGCCCACACTGTTCAAGCGATCAGGTTCAGAGGCGTCTTGGTCGAATACGGATCGCCAAATCGGAAGAAAGCCGGATGGATAATCTTACCGATGTATCAAACCTGGAAGGACTTGAAAATGATCCTCGCGCTCTGGGTAGAATGATGCGGAAAATGAGCAACGAAATGGGCGAGGAGGTTGGACCTGAGTTTGACGAAGTAGTCGACCGTCTAGAGGCTGGGCAAAACCCAGAAGATATTGAGAAAGCAATCCCAGACCTGGAAGGGGGAAACGGTAATTTCGGGGGGGATGAAGATTACTGATCTCCACCCATCTATTTACCTAACTGTAACCTTTCGGTTACCACCTGACGAATCTCTTTCTGCACCTGGATAGGAGACCGCGAAGCATCGATCACTTCCCAACGTTCTGGCTCGGCTCGCACAAGTTGATGGTAACCCTGTCTTACCCGCTGGTGAAATTCGAGATTATATGCGTCCAGGCGGTTCCATTCACCCTTTAATTCCTTTCGCCGCAAGCCGATTTCGACGTCCACATCCAACAAAATCGTCAGATCGGGTTTCAATCCTCCTGTCGCAAAATTGACCAGCACCCTTAACGACTCAATATCAACTTGATGACCATATCCCTGATAAGCTAATGTCGAATCGGCATACCGGTCACTGACTACAATCCCACCCCGAGCAAGGTGAGGCCGGATGACCTGCTCTACAAGTTGAGCCCGCGAAGCTTGAAACAGCAATATCTCTGTACGCGGGTTCATCTCCTTGTTTTCAAGGTTATGCAAAACCGTTCTGATTTGTTCGCTAATGGAAGTGCCTCCCGGTTCGCGAGTGGTTAATACATCAAAACCGGATTGGTGTAAATAATCAGCCAGCTTTGGGAGCTGTGATGTCTTTCCGCTACCTTCAGGGCCTTCAAGTGTAATGAACATATCATTAATCCCTGAAAATCCTCACCCGCCGGTAGGGTTCCTTCCCATAAGAATGGGAAGTCAGATTTGCTTGACGCGCCATCTGGTGTTGCAAGCGGCGAATATAGGCTGTGGCTGGAGGTAGTTCCACATACCGCTCACCATTTAGCACCGCATCGATAGCAGTTTGAGTATTTTGCATGGCGGGATCAAGGCCTCGTTCTTCTGATACTGAAGTAGAAAGGCTATATAAATCACTCAAAAAGTGTTGCATCTGGTTAACCGTGTTTGCCCGTAAAACATAAATGGGCATACCTCGGTTCTCCGCATCAATTACTGGGCGCTGGCGGTTGCGGTAATAGGATTTTAGCGTGACCAGGGCCTGTGCTTCCTCCAACTCATTCACCACCACGGCAGGTACACCAAGCCACTTGGCAGCCTGAACTAACCTGTTCCGTGCCACTCCATACGGATAAATACGCACAGCTTGGAGCGTTGAGCCGCTTTGCCTGGCATTCTCATCCTCGCCACCTCTTTGCATCTCCTCTGAATATGCCCGGTTATCCGCTGGTGGAAGACTACGGTCTTTACCAAACTCCATCGGCTGCCGGTTGAACCCCTGTGTGCTTTTACCATGTTTTGCAGGTGGAGCTGAATGCTCGATATGAATTTCACCACTTTCATCACGAAAACGGATTTCAGGCGGGGTAGGATACCCGCGCAACAAAGTATCTACTGAGGCGCCAACGTCCAGGTGAACTGCCAATCGGTCACGGGTTTGTATCTCAATCAATATATCAAATGTTGGAGGAGAACGGCGCTCGAGAACGGTCTTCTGTGTGCCACGCCGGCGTGCTTCCTCATCGGATAAGGTAACCGATTCAATGCCTCCCACTAAATCTGACAGGGTTGGATTAAGTAGCAAGTTTTCCAGGGTATTACCATGCGCTGTGCCGATAAGTTGTACTCCACGCTCAGCAATCGTACGAGCAGCGGCAGCTTCCAGCTCGCGACCAATCTCATCGATTACAATTACCTCAGGATTGTGGTTTTCCACCGCTTCGATCATCACTTCATGCTGTAAAGCCGGGGTGGAAACTTGCATGCGCCTGGCGCGGCCCACTGCTGGATGGGGTACATCACCATCCCCCCCAATTTCATTGGATGTATCGACAATGACCACACGCTTTTTCTCCGCCAGCAGACGGGCAGATTCACGCAGCATCGTTGTTTTCCCAATCCCAGGACGCCCCAATAGGATTATGCTCATACCGCTTTCGATCAAATCCTGAATGATGTCCGTAGTGCCATAGACAGCCCGGCCTACTCTGCATGTCAAGCCAACGATATTGCCACGGCGATTGCGTATCGCGGCAATTCGATGTAACGTCCGCTCCATTCCAGCACGATTATCCGTGTCAAAGGCGCTGATACGTTCAACGACATAATCAATATCCGTATGGTTGACTTCTTGTTGGCTAAGTGTTTCCTCGTGGTCTAAAAAACGCGCCGTCGGAATCCGCCCAAGGTCAAGGATCACTTCCAGCAAATCATCCGACCGATTTATTACGGTTAGTTGGTGAGCCACCTGTGGCGGTAAAACATTTAATAGTACGTCCAGATTATCAGTAATTCGTTTTCTTGTCATATATATCCCAAAGGAACCCGTTAATCAATGAGGTTCCTTTAATAATTAGGTTACAGAATCAATTCTTGGCTGGTTTTCAATATCCGAAATCTCCAAGATGTGGGCATCTTCAATTTGAGCCACGGGTGCAGTGGGTTCAACATGCTTGCCGTTAATCACGGGTAGCTGGTTGGTCTGTTTCACCCGGTCTACTATGGTGAGATGTCGTACCATTATCGCCTGTTGTGGGCCAGGTTTAGCTCCAATTGCTTCAATGGCAGTTTCCAGCCAGGATTGGTAGGACCGTATGCATACAAACAAAGGACGATTACGCCTGCCAGGCAAACCATTCATAAAATGTACCAGCTGGCGGTTGAAATTTTCAACATCCGGATGAACATAAGGTTGGACCCATATCCCATACCGCCCATATTTAAGTTCAACATATGCGCGTATATCGGCATTTTGGTAATGTACAAAACCCTTTAGATTTTTCTTGGGCAGGGGTTCCACCTGTTGAACCAAACCAGGCACCACATTACAATACAGAGAACGTATTCCGATCACATCAGCGGAGCTTATCGCGCTCCATGTGGCTACATCACCATCACCAGAAGCCTGTCCATCCAATCTCCAAATACGCTGCCGGGCATAAATTGCAAATCCAGCCCGACGTAATAAGTGATATACCTGGCTGCTCTCATCAACATCTGCCAGGATATGGAATGCCCCTTGCCTTCCGATCTGTAAAGCCATGTATTCTAACAAAGTAGCTAAATCAGACATCTCCATGGTATTTTCAGGGGCAAGATATGAAAGCCGGGCATAGGAAGCACCCGTTGTATAAGTTATTTGCCCAATAAGTGGGGTCTCAGAGGGTGAGCAGTCCTCACATCGATAGGTATAGCTCCTGGTTGCAGGTCCTAAGTAGGTGAAAAATGCCCCCAAAGGGATTAACCTTGTTCCATGGATGAGGGCGCGGGTGCTATCCAGGTATAAACCCTGATTGCGATAATTATTCAGGAGTGGAAAATCACGCCATTCAAATGGGCGAATATTCATTCGGCTAGGTGTAAGAAATAACGGTGAAAGCGGTCGTCTTTGGTCAGCTCAGGGTGAAAGGCAGTCGCTAAAAAACGTCCCTGTTGGGCTGCTACGATGCGACCATCCTGTAATCTTGCCAGTATACAAGCCTCGGCCTGCACTGACTCAATCAGAGGGGCACGGATAAAAATCGCATGAAAAGGATTTCCAGCCGGATCAATTTTCTGCAGCGCAGCGACGTCCAAATCTACCTCGAAACTATTCACCTGGCGTCCAAAAGCATTCCGCTCCACAGTAATATCCATCAATTGGAGCAAAGGTTGGTCACGATGTGCATCCTTGGATAGAAAAATTGCCCCTGCACAGGTGCCCCATATCGCCTTGTCCTGGCCAAATTTACGCAAGGGTTCCATCAACCCATAACTCACCGCCAGTTTGGCAATTGTGGTCGATTCTCCGCCGGGAATGATCAAGCCATTCAAGCCTTCAAGCTGATTGGGTAAGCGTACTTCTACGACCGTGACGCCCATCCGAGCGAGCATCACCCTGTGCTCGGCAAAGTCACCTTGTAAAGCCAATATTCCAATGCGCATTTACCAACCGCGTCCAGCGATTCGCTCCACTTCAGGCATGCTGGAGACGTTACGCCCGACCATGGGTTCGCCAAGGTTTCTGCTTACTTCAGCCAGGATGTAGGGATCATTGTAATGCGTGACTGCCTTGACAATTGCAACCGCGCGTTTAGCCGGCTCACCCGATTTAAAGATACCCGAGCCAACAAACACCCCGTCCATACCCAACTGCATCATCATGGCTGCATCCGCAGGGGTTGCCACACCACCAGCCGCGAAATTCACCACCGGTAGGCGACCCTCCTGGCGTGTCTCAACCACCAGCTGGTAGGGTGCTCCAATCTCTTTCGAAAAAGCCATTAGCTCTTCATTGGGCAGGTTCTGCAAATGTCGAATCTCCCCCATCACTGCCCGTGCATGTCTGACAGCCTCGACCACATCACCGGTTCCTGCTTCACCCTTGGTACGGATCATGGCGGCACCCTCCCCAATCCGCCGTAAAGCCTCACCCAGGTTTCGACAACCACATACAAATGGTACTTTGAAGTCATGTTTATAAATGTGATGCTCTTCATCTGCAGGGGTCAAGACCTCTGATTCGTCAATGTAATCAACTCCAATGGCTTCCAGTACCTGAGCTTCAACAAAATGACCAATTCGGCACTTTGCCATCACCGGGATGGAGACAGCATCCATGATTTGGAGAATTAACTCCGGATCACTCATGCGAGCCACGCCTCCCTGGGCGCGGATATCGGCAGGCACCCGCTCCAATGCCATCACTGCAACCGCACCAGCATCTTCAGCAATTTTGGCATGCTCAGCTGTGACTACATCCATGATCACACCCCCCTTGAGCATCTGGGCTAAACCCTTCTTCACTGTAAATGTATTTGTTTGTCCTTCCATTCCATAAACCTCCTAAAAACGGGAAAAGACTCCCGTGCTATACCAGCAACGCCAGTCTCACAATAAAAATGTCTAAATTTACCTTTCTCACAGCATTCTACCACGCCCCATGGGACGTGGCAATCCGTCGGGTATTTCATTGAAAACGAATGGCTCTTGAATCCTGCTGATAATTTTGATACAGTTAAGCAAATTCCAGATCAGCTACTGGCATAAAGCCGAATGGAGAGAATGTGATGAACCTGATCAGCGTAAGAATCGAAAAGCCCGAGGAGATAAATTTTATCCTGGGTCAATCTCACTTTATCAAGACTGTGGAAGATGTACACGAAGCATTGGTAGGTGCAGTGCCCGGGATTAAATTCGGCGTTGCTTTTTGTGAAGCCTCAGGAAAATGCCTGATCCGTTGGAGTGGCACCGACGAAAGTATGATTGACCTGGCCCGCAAGAACGCACAGGCAATCGGTGCCGGTCATAGCTTTATTATCTTCCTGGGGGATGGTTTCTACCCCATCAACGTACTCAATGCAGTCAAAGCCATTCCAGAAGTCTGTCATATTTTCTGCGCATCTGCCAATCCGGTGGAGGTTCTGGTTTCTGAAACCGAACTGGGGCGGGGTATCCTGGGTGTGGTGGATGGCTCATCACCTGTAGGGGTTGAGGGCGATGAGGATATTGCCTGGCGTAAGGGATTCCTGCGGATGATTGGCTATAAATCGTAATCAATAACATACAGCACACGCATGGAGGCTGCGCCATCGGTCTCTTCGTCAGGTTATCCTCCACCAGCATCAATAGACCCGGGGTACTATGGTCGCCATGGATGCTGTTTTAGCGGAAAAGTATCGGGGTTCTATTTTACCCAAGGTTTTCTTGGTTGCGTCCTATTTATATTAGAGCTGTTTGTAAATCGTTGATTATTAATTCTAGTATACTATAGTACTATATTAATAGTATAATATGTATGGGTAATTTCTATGAACCAAGATATCCATATCGACAAAAACACCATGATCCCCTTGTATCAACAGATCAAGAACCAGATCACGGGTTTGATTCAAACCGGGAAAATCAAAACTGGAGATCAGCTCCCCACCATCCGTGAGTTAGCCATGGCATTATCGATTAATGTCAATACAGTGGCTTTAGCTTACCGCGACTTAGCCAGGGAGCAGGCCATCATCACTGTGCGCGGTAAAGGTACTTTTGTTGCTAATACCCCAGGTGAAGCGGAAATGCAGGCGATCCGCTATGAAAAATTAAAAACAATGCTTGCTACACTTGTCAGAGAAACTGACCGCCTCGGTTATGACCGTGATGAGCTAGGGCAAGCCTTTGTTACACTGGCTATCAAAAAAGGGGAATGAGCCAGGATAAACAGAAAGCATCCGTGAACAAAGATCCTGTTCATTCCGTAATGAGGTAATGATGGCGATACTCATGGACGAGATTCAAATAATTTTCTGGGAATAAAATGCTCCCGAAACTGTGGTTTTCTGCGTCCCAATGCATGGCGTTTTAAAACCATAAATACAAGGGGGTCGATTATGGATATATTTGAGCACTTGTTGTCTCGAGCAGCGATTGAGAGCTTGGTAAAAATATTCCCGAGAAATGCCCCTACATAACCAGCTGCGAAAGATAAGCATGCAACCCAGATTACCTGATCACTGATCAAAAATTGATGGGTGGGTCTTCATTGAGTAGCAGGCAGAGATAATATTAACCGGCTGAAGCGTATTGATCGATATGCGCTGATTGCTGATGTTTTTATTAAGGCCTTTAGGAACAGACGAGCCATAAGAAAAGTGCAACTACTCACTACTCATTCTTATTTTGACAATCCTTACGTTATACCCAGCAAAGGAAAAAAATAAATCCCATACATCGTAGCAATCTTCTAGGCTGATATACAGGGAACGATGACGGGTTTTTCAATAAAACATCCTCTTTTTTTGTCATTGCGAGGAGCGACTTGAGCGACGTAGCAATCTTTCATAGAATCACAGGTCCATTGTGAATGTAATATTTGTTGAGCAATGGCAGAATCCTTAATTCCCCCAAAGAGAAATACTCACAGGGGCGAGTAGTTACAGAAAAGTAATCGCGATTAAGCCACCTCATGGAGAATTATATTGCACCGAAAGATCCAAGCGGCTCGCCAAAACGTCCGTTGCAATAGTCAACCGGGGATTTCATTGGCCGGCTCTGTATCATCCAAAAATAGGGAGCTGCATTATATGGATTTGGGTAAAATTATGCCTTATCTTTTTTTATGCAGACCTCTGGTATGTGCCACGAAGTGACATAAATCCTTATTCCAGGGCTTTTAAAAATTCTTTACACGCCTGCAAATCGCCGATGAGCTCATCAACTTTACTGATGGCATATCTTAGCGCTGCCCGTGAATATCCACCCGACTTCGTCGTGCCAACGATCTTACGCACCGTTTTGCGAAGGATTTGCATCACCCCCAAAAATTCCTTGACTGCGGTACCAAATTCTTGATCCTTAATTCTTTTATCATCTTCCCGGAGCGATTGATTATCGGGCGCAGTACTCACCTTTTCCAATTCGACCCTGGCAATGGACCGGCGTAATATATCTGCAGCAGTATCACTCGATAAGACCGGAGAAGCAATAATTTGTTGTTTAACCTCGGGCGTTGGCGCATCATGATACGCCCGTGCAATCTCTGTGGTTTGGATCTGCGTCAAACCTTCCGCAGACACTTTGGCGGCAACTACTTTTTTAGCCTCCAGGTCATCACCAAGCGCCTGGGCAATCTTCACCGTCTTGATCACCCCCTCATCCTTTCCCTGATTTTGTACGTGCACGTACACGCCAGCTTCTTTTTCGCGCCGGTATTGCAGCCACTGGTTGATTGTGCCGATGGGAATGGAGGTTCTGCGCGCAATCTCATGTTGGCTGAACCCCATTTCCACCAGCCTTTGTGCCCATTCCGCTTTGTCATCCGCAGTCATATCCTCGCCGGATAGATTTTCTATACCAGAT
>Ga0208980_10000353_pt1 | contig 25297 bp, 18 predicted proteins | sample WetSurMetagenome_3_FD_187993 | JGI IMG/M metagenome (GOLD analysis project Ga0208980, IMG submission 187993) | Wetland microbial communities from Twitchell Island in the Sacramento Delta, sample from surface sediment Aug2011 Site A1 Bulk (version 2) | ecosystem: Environmental > Aquatic > Marine... | reverse complement strand
GTTGGTTAGACCTTTTGTCGATCCGAACTTTCTTCCCTGGTTAATGGAGAACATGGGCAATATCTATTCGAGAAAGGATTTATTCTCGGTTTTGTTCTTTTATAAGTTACCCTATCTTTTTGTTGACTTGGGGATTGCTTTCTTATTATCTTCGCTTTTTTCGGATGAAAAAAAGAAAAAAGCGGCTTTCATTTTATGGATTCTTAATCCGGTTACCCTATATGCGACCTTTATGATCGGACAACTGGATATCTTGGCCGTCTTTTTTACCGTTTTGTCCGTCTATTTTGCCCGGAAAAATAAATATACCTGGTCGTTAATTTCGTTAGGGGTTGGCGGATCATATAAGATGTATCCGCTCCTTTTTATTATTCCGGCCGCTTTTCTTTTTGCCACCAAATTCAAAGACCGGATAAAAAATATCGCTATTGGCTTCTTGCCTTTCGTTTTAACGGTTGCTCCTTACCTTGGATCAAGTGCCTTTAGGACGATGGTTTTATTTCAACCCAAAAGCCAAAAAATGCTTTATATGAATTGGCCCGTTTCGGGAGCCGAGGGCTTATACCCGTTTATATTAGGGGTAACAATAATTTATCTGATAGCCTATTATTCGGCCAACAAAGAAAAACTGGTTAATTACTTTTTATCAATTCTTCTTTTGATCTTTCTTCTAACGCATTATCACCCGCAATGGTTTGTCTGGTTGACACCTTTTTTGGTTATTAAAATGGTTGAAGAAAAAAACAAGATTATCAACGTTGTTATTCTTCTGGCCTGTTGGTTCGTCATCATGCTTTTGTTTGAGCCGTCGCTTTCCGTCGGGTTATTTGGACCGGTTTGGCCGGCAATCAGGGGCTTTGGCGGTTATGCCGATATTCTTTCCAAGTACACCGATATATTTCGATTTAAAAGTATGGTTAGAAGTGTTTTTGCCGGCGTCTCCCTTTATTGGATTTTTGACATGTTAAGAGGAGAAAGGCTACTCGATAGGGATAAATGAAAAAGAATCTTCTTTTTTTTCTGGTTTTGTTGATCTTAATTATTCCCTCCTTTAAGTCGCTGTTAAGACCTGGTTATTTTCCGATGCAAGATGACATGCAGGCCTTCCGGTTAATGGAAATGAATAAATGCATTACGGACGGACAAATACCCTGCCGTTGGGTACCCGACGCCGGATACGGTTATGGTTACCCGCAATTTAACTTCTATGCCCCCTTTGTCTATTATGTTGGTGAGGTTATTCATCTGACAGGTTTCCAGTACATCGATTCTATTAAGATTCTTTTTATTCTTGGTTTTGTGTTGGGCGGGGTATTTATGTATCTTCTGACTTCGGAATTGTTTGGTCCCTTTCCGGCTTTGGTCTCCTCCGTTCTGTTTACCTATATTCCTCTTAGAGCCCAGGAAGTGTATGTCAGGGGAGCTCTAAGTGAATTTTGGGCTACCGTCTTTTTCCCTTTGATCCTTTGGGCCTTTTTAAAATTAGTAAAAGAGGGAAAGAAAAGATACTTAATTATAAGTGCCGTGTCGTTAGGGGGGCTTTTTTTAACTCACAACTTGTTATCGTTTCTTTTTCTTCCAATTGTGGTTCTTTGGCTTGTTTATCTTTTTTTTGCTTATAAGAAAACCTTTAACTGGAAGAAAATTATTCTTTCTTTTCTCTTGGCTTTAGGAACGGCTGCGTTTTTTGTTTTACCGATGCTACTCGAGAAGAAGTTTGCACATACCGAAACGATGCTAGGGGGGTATTTCGATTATCGTCAGCATTTTGTTAGTTTAAAACAACTTTTTCTATCCAATTATTGGGGCTATGGATCTTCAACTCTGGGTCCAAATGATGACCTTAACCTTTCCGTTGGGATACCTTACTGGATTTTTGGTGTTATATCCGTTATCACGGCTTTTATTTATCGAAAAAAAGAAAAGAAACTGTTTTGGTTATCATTAGTATCGTTTGTGTTATCCCTGATAATTTTGTTCTTGGTCCATGAGAAGTCATCATTCATTTGGAAGGTCATAACTCCTCTTTCTTATTTACAGTTTCCCTGGCGCTTGCTTATCTTTCCCTCCTTTATCTTTTCGGTTTTGGCTGGGGTAGTTTTAACCTATTTTAAAAAGTTTCAGTATCCTGCCGGTGTTTTAATAATTATTTCTTTATTTCTTCTTCAATTAGGCTTTTTTCAACCAAAGGCCTGGTTAAAGATAAACGATGAGGAAAAATTGACAGGAATTAACTTGGAGAAAGAACTAACGGCCAGCATTTTTGATTATTTACCGATTTATGCTAAGTTTCCGCCGGAAAAGAAGGCGCCCGATCTTCCCGAAATTTTATCTGGAAGAGCTGAATTTAGCGATTATTATAAGGGCAGCAACTATCAAACAGGAAAACTAGAGGTTTCAAGCGATGCTCTTATTAGATTGCCTTTGTTTGATTTTCCCGGTATGAAGGTCTTTCTTAACAACGAGGAAGTAAAGCATGCCAACAATAACTGCGAGGGTGAGAAGTTCTGCTCCGGAACGATTACTTTTATGGCTCAAAGCGGAGAATACGATTTTAAAGTAAAATTAACTGATACACCAATAAGGACAGCAGGGAATATCGTTTCGGTGGTTAGTGTTTTATTCCTTATTGTTTTTGGCTTTTTCAAAAATGAAAAACTTTTTAAAGAAAAATAACAGAAAATTAATGTTAGTGTTTCTCTTGCTGGCACTTTTACCGAGTGTTTTTTCTTTGTTTCATAGTGGTTTTTACGGTGCATCGGATGATATGCACGTTGCCTGGCTTTACGAGATGGACAGAGCCATTGGTTCGGGACAAATTCCTCCCAGAGTTGTTCCTGATTTAAGCTATCGCTTTGGTTACCCCCTATTTAATTTTGTTTTTCCGTTACCTTTCTATCTCGGGGAAATATTTCATACTGTCGGTTTCAACTTTGTTGACAGTATCAAAATTGTTTTTGGCCTGTCTTTAATTCTTTCCGGATTTGCGATGTATCTTCTTTTAAGTGAATTTTTGCCTTTGGTCTTTAGTTTTGCCGGAGCACTTCTATATGTTTTTACGCCTTACCGGTCGACTGACGTTTATGTTAGAGGCGCTTTAGGCGAATCCCTGTCTTTTGTTTTTATTCCACTAATTATTTACGCTTTAATCAGACTATTTAAGAAAGAAGAATATAGTTTAAAGAATATTTCGCTTTATGCTCTTTCCTTAGCCGGATTAATATTAACCCACAATATTGTTTCCTATATGTTTTTCCCGTTCGTTGTTGTTTTGACGGTTCTTTTATATTTGATAAGTAATAAAAGAAAAGTTTTTCTTCTTTCGGGACTTTGGGCTAATTTATTGGGTTTAATTGTTTCCGGTTATTTTTGGTTTCCGGCAATCGTTGAGAGTAAGTTAATGAAATACGATGCCGTTTTTAATTTTGTCGATCATTTTCCGACAATTAAACAATTGATTACACCCTATTTTGGTTATGGCGCATCGGTGCCGGGCCCGGGGGATGGGATGTCGTTTTTCATGGGGGTGGCAAATATAGTGATTATTTTAACCGGATTTGTTGTTGCTTTTCTTTTTCGGAAGAAATTTAGTCGATTGGAAAAAGTTATTTTTGGCTGGTGTGCTTTGATTTTAGCCGTGAGTTTTTTCATGATGAACTTCCGCTCTTCTTTTCTTTGGGCCAATTTACCACTCTTACCTTATTTCCAGTTTCCATGGCGCTTTTTAACTTTAGTTACTTTTGTGTCACCTCTTTTCATATTGCCTCTAAAATATTTACCGAAAATTGGGAAATACGTTGCTTTTGGCATGGCAGTTTTATCGGTTGTTTTAAACGTTAATTACTTTAAACCACACGACTTTTTGGAGAGGAAAGACAACTACTTTTTGGAGCGCTATATTCCCAAAGAAGAAAGCCTGGTTAAATATCGGGAAATCATGGAGGAGTATTTACGTCTGCCAAAGGGGACTGAAAAAAGGCCCGACCGGCTTTTTCCTGAGCTTTATTCAACCGTTGATTTTACTTTTGAAAAGGTAAGCCATAAGGGAATGGTTGATAACTATCAAGTGATAATGCTTGAAAATGGGGAATTAAACGTCAGTAAATATTACTATCCGGGTTTTTATGCCAAAGTTGACGGTCAGAAAGCGACAATAATAATCGGTAAGCCATACGGACAAATCGCCCTCAAACTTGATAAGGGGATTTATAATTTGGAAATAGGTTACAGGGAAACAAACTTCCGTTTGTTTTTTGATTTATTGTCCTTAGCCGGTTTTACCTTTGCGGTTTTGTGTCTTTTTAAAGGCCATGGTAGAAAAAATAAGAACTAAAGTTAAAGAATTATTCAAAAACAAAAACCTCGTTTTTGTTATTGTTGTAGTTTTGTTGGGGGTATTGGCTTCAATAACCCTTTTTAAGAATAACTATTTCTTTAACATGCATGATGATTTGCAAATGATGCGTCAGCTGGAAATGGAGAAGTGTTTTCTCGATAAGCAGATTCCCTGTCGTTGGGTACCCGATATGGGTTATGGTTTTGGTTTCCCTCTCTTTAACTATTATCCGCCACTTCCTTATTTGGTCGGGGAAATCTTCCGGGTGGTCGGGTTTTCTTTTAACGAAACGGTTAAATTAAACTTTGCTTTAGGGATAATTGCCTCAGGTTTGGCGATGTATTATTTGGCGAAAGAATACTTTGGCCGCTTGGGTGGATTGGTCTCGTCACTTTTTTACATTTGGGCACCCTACAGGGCTGTTGATGTCTATGTCAGAGGAGCGATGAATGAATCCTGGGGTTGGGTTTGGTTTCCGCTCATTTTGCTATCTTCGTATAAATTGATTAAGAAACCGTCCCTTAATCGTTTTCTTTTTCTTGCTTTAAGTTGGTCTTGTCTTTTTCTGACCCACAACCTGATGGTTTTTATCTTTGCGCCGGTTTTTCTTGTTTGGGTGTTGTTTTGGTTAATTAAAGAAAAAGCCTATCGGGTTATCCCGAAAATGGCGCTATCGGGAGCCTTGGCTTTAGGTCTCTCGTCCTTTTTTACTTTCCCCGCTATTTTTGAACAAAAGCTGGTTCATATTAATACCTTGGTCTCTGATTATTATGAGTATTTTGCCCACTTTGTTTCCTTTAACCAATTGTTTATCTCCCGCTTTTGGGGTGATGGTCCATCAGCTTTCGGGACAAATGATCAAATGGCCTTTCCTGTTGGCCAAGTCCACGCTATTGCTATTCTTCTGGTCCTGATTTTACTGACTATCAAAATAATAAAAACTAAAAAACTGCAAAAATTAGATTTATTAATATTCTTTGGTGCAGCTTTAGGAATCCTCGGTGCTTTTATGGCTCATTCCCGCTCAACTTTTATCTGGGTAATGATTCCGTACTTAAAGTTTGTTCAATTTCCATGGCGCTTCTTAACCCTGAACGTTCTTGGTTTTGCCTTTGCCATGGGGTCAATTTTTTATCTGACGGATTCCTTTAAGAAGGTAAAAAACATTTGGAAAATCATGTTGGTAACGTGTGTTTTTGCGGCTCTGATAATTTTTAATTGGAATTATTTTAAACCCGTTCATAGTGGTCCGATGACTGACGAACAGAAATTCTCAGGAGAAGCCTGGAGACTTCAACAGCAAGCCGGTATTAGGGATTACCTGCCGATTAGTGCCAAAAAAGATCCGGAAAAACAACGCCAGAGCTTAACAGAGATATTAAAAGGAAAGGGAGTGATTACAAATGAGGCCAACGGAACCAATTGGGCTAAATTTGAAACTAATTTAAGCGAAAAAGAAAATACCATCAGAGTTAACATTTTTCAATTTCCTGTTTGGAAGGCCTATCTTGACGGGCAAGAGATACCGCTTTTTATGGCCGACGATGAAGCGTGGGGGAGGATTTATCTTAATTTACCCGAGGGACAGCATCAGGTAACCTTAAAACTTTTTGATACGCCTTTAAGAAAGGTTTCAAACGCAATTTCCGTGGTGTCTTTCTTGGTATTGATTTCGCTTCTTTTCTTTAAGAAGAAAATAAATGCCAGATTTTTTTAAGAAACATAAAAAAGTATTACTTTTAGGGTTAATTCTTGTCGTTGCCTTTATTCTTCGGTTATTTTTGGTGGATAAAATAATTGTTGGTGATTTGTTGGCCTATCTTGAATGGGGTCAAAGATATAGGGATTGGGGAGGGGAAGCCTTTTATTTCGGAAAACACCCTTGGCTATATTCGGCTCCTAATTATCCACCCATCTCAACCTGGATTTTTGCCGGGTTATCATGGCTTTTTGAACGCCGTTATTGGACAGCCCAGCTTCACAATCTGATTAAGTTTCCACCGGCCGTCTTTATTATTTATTACTATAAATATGGCGAGATCCTTCTTTATAAGCTTTTACCTATTTTTTCTGATCTTGGACTTGGCGTCATTATCTTTGCCGTTATTAATAAACTAACCAAGAATTACACCAAGGCAATCTGGGGAGCAGCTTTTTTTCTTTTAAATCCGGTAACCATCTTTTTATCCGGCGGTTGGGGACAGACGGATAGTTTCGTGGCCTTGGTGGGAATTATCTCTTTTTTACTTTTATCATCAAAAAAATATGCTCTTTCAATGCTCTTATTTTTCTTTGGGATGTATTTTAAACCGACCTGGGGGTTAATGGTTCCTTTTTACCTTTATGTTCTCTATTTGAAAAAGCCGCCTCTGAAATCGGTTTTACTCGGTTTATTGTTAATGACAGTAACACTGGTTATAGTCAGTTTTCCTTTTGCCGAAGGAAATTTATTTCTCTTTACCAAGAAAGTTTGGTTTGACCGCTACTTTTTACCGATTAAATCGGCCGGTAGGGCTTCATCTTCGGCTTTTAATTTTATGACTATCTTTTTGAAAATTGATCGGGACTTATTTAACGCTAAGATCTTAGGGCTTATTCCGGCTAATCTTTTTGGTTTGCTTTCCTATTTGGTAGTTAATGTTTTTGCCTTTAAATACGTTAAAGAACATCAAAACCAACTTCTATCAATTCTGGTTGGTCTTTTTGTTATCGGTATGGGCAGCTTTCTTTTTATGAGTAATATGCTCGAGCGTTATTTCTTTGCTGCATATGTACCGATGATCATTGTTATGTTTTGCGAGTTTAAAACTTTTCTTTGGGGTTTAATTCTGAACCTGATTTTAACGGCCAACCTATTCTGGTCTTTTTACAGGCGGAGCTCTGATGAAATTGATCACCCTTTCACCAATAATAATTTCCTTCTCATAAGAATCCTTTCGACGATGGGCGTAGTCTCCTTTATTAAGTTCTTTTTGACCCTCAAGCGTGTTAAAATTTAAGGGTGGACAGTCTTGAACAGGAGCATTTAAACCCGAACGAAGAGATAAGTATTGATACCGTTAAAAGTCGAGCCGTGAGGGGAGTGGTTGTTTTAACCGGCAGAACCTTCTTTATAAGCTTAATTTCCCTCTTTGCCACGGGTTTTTTAACTGTTTTTCTTGAACCGGCACAGTTTGGTGTTTTCTGGATTGTTTCGGCCGTGGTTAACTTTTTAGCCTACTTTGCCGATATTGGTCTGGCGGCAGCCCTGATTCAGAAAAAAGAAAAACCAACCAATGTCGATTTAAAAACAACTTTTACCGTTCAACAGCTTTTGGTTGGAGCAATTCTTATTGTTATTTTCCTTGGTTCGCCTTTGATTGCCAAATTTTATAATCTAACGCCTGATGGGAAATATCTTTTGTATGCTTTAGCGGCCTCATTGATGTTTTCCTCCCTAAAAACCATTCCCTCGGTTTTAATGGAGCGTGATTTGGAATTTAGCAAATTGGTTTTTCCTCAGATAATTGAAACCTTAATCTATAATCTGGTGGCCGTTTTTTTGGCTTGGAAAGGTTTTGGTATCAGAAGCTTTACCTATGCCATTCTTTTAAGAGGAATGGTGGGATTGTGTTTAATCTATATCCTCAAGCCCTGGGTGCCCGGCTTTGCCTTTTCTAAAGCTTCTTTAAAGAAGCTGCTCTCCTATGGTCTACCGTATCAGGCCAACTCGCTTTTGGCTACCCTTAAGGATGATGGGATGACGGCTTTCTTGGGTGGAATTTTGGGACCGGCCGGAATTGGTTTTTTGGGTTGGGCTCAAAAATGGGGCTATGCACCTTTAAGGTTTTTCATGGACCATGTGGTTAAGGTTACCTTTCCGGCTTTTGCCAGGATGCAGGATGAGAAAGATCAATTGATCAATGCCGTTAACCGTTCCATCTTCTTTATCTGTTTTTTGGTTTTCCCGACACTGGCAGGACTTTTAACTCTGGCTCCCTTATTGGTTAACATTATTCCCCGGTACGGTAAATGGGAACCGGCCTTACTGGCCTTAGGTTTAATTGGTGTTAATACCGTTTTTGCGGCTGTTACAACACAATTAACCAACTTACTTAATTCAATTGGGAAAATAAAAGTTACCTTTAAGTTGATGATTATGTGGACCGTTCTTTCGTGGGTGTTTATTCCGGGATTGGCTTATAAATTTGGTTTTAACGGGGCGGCTTTGGGCTACAGCATAGTCGGATCGAGCTCGATTGTGGCCATTTATATTGCCAAAAAATATGTCAACTTCTCTTTGGGGAAGACAGCCATCAAGCCGGCTATTTCGGCTTTATTAATGGCTGGGGTTATCTTTTTGGTCAAAAGATATTTACCTCAAAACTTTACCTCGGTGGGAATATTAATCGGCACGGGTATTATTTCTTATTTTGTTTTTTCATATATTCTTATTGGTTCGTCAATTGCCAATGATGTTAAAAAAAGCATTCAAACTCTTTTTTCAAAATAAGCTTCTGGTTCTGCTTTTAATTGTCGGAACCGTTCTTTGGTCCTTAACTATGGTTAAAAGCGGGCTTTGTCTGGAGAAAGGCTGTCAAACGGGAATTGGTTTCTGGGGGCCAAACGGCCATGACGCTATCTGGCATATTTCTCTTTCCGAAAGTTTAGGCAGGGCAACTTTGGAAATGCCAGTTTTTGCCGGGGAGAAAATTAAAAATTACCATCTCGGTTTTGATTATCTGCTTTCCTTTTTAAATAAGGAGACGACTCTTTCAACCTCCCTTCTTTATTTTCAAGTTCTGCCGCCCATTTTCGCCTTCTTAATAGGCCTTTTAACTTACCAATTGGTTTATCTTTGGAAAAAATCAAAAGAGGCTGCCCTTTGGACTACTTTCTTTGTTTATTTTGGCGGCGGTTTTGGTTGGATAGTAACCCTCTTAAGAGATGGACAAATAAACGGAGAATCGCTTTTCTGGGCCCAGGGATCTTTCTCAACTCTGATTAATCCGCCTTATGGTTTATCTTTAACTCTTATCTTAACAGGTCTTATCCTTCTTTTTAAATTTAAAGAAAAGCCCAGTCTTATTAATGGTTTACTCATAGTTGTATCTTTTGGTGTTTTGGCTCAGATAAAAGTTTATGCCGCCATTCTGGTTTTAGCGGCTTTGTTGGCAGTGTGTGTTTATGAATATTTTAAAAATAAAAACCTAAAATTATTCTTCGTTTTTATTGGGGTTTTAGTGCTAACCCTCTTTTTAACTTTTTCTTTTAATAAAAACATTGGAAGTATTCTTGTTTTTAAACCCTTCTGGTTTTTGGAAACAATGGTGGGAACGGTTGATCGATTTTACTGGCCAAGGTTTTACTCGGCTATGACCACTTATAAAATGGGGAATATTTGGCTTAAGTTAATTCCGGCCTACTTTCTGGCCTTTACCATTTTTTTGATCGGGAATTTGGGAACCAGGGTTTTGGCTTTTTTTGAATTAGTAAAACTGGGGAAGAACTTTAAAAAATTATCCTTCCTGGATGTTTTTATTATAACCGTAGTCAATTTAGGGTTAATTATTCCACTTTTCTTTATTCAAAAAGGCACTTCCTGGAATACGATTCAGTTTTTTTACTATTCGTTGTTTTTCTTAAGTTTCTATGCCGGCATTTTTGTTTCAGAGCAAAAAAACAAAATAACCAAATTATTATTACCTTTAATTGTTTTGCTTATGGTTATCCCAACAACGATTGCCACCTTAAGGCACTTCCTGCCGTCAAGACCGCCGGCCAAGATAACCGCTTCGGAAATAGAAGCCTTAACCTTTTTGAAAAGTCAGGCAGACGGAGTTGTTTTGACTTATCCGTATGATGCCAAGAAAGCTAAAGAGTCGGAAATTAATCCGCCACGGCCTTTGTACTTATACGAATCAACGGCCTATGTTTCGGCCTATTCGGGAAAGATCTCCTTTTTGGAAGATGAAGTTAACTTGGATATCACCGGCTATGATTGGAAGCAAAGACGGGCCTTGGTTGAAGAATTTTTTGCCCAAAGCTGCAATTGCACTAAAAACTCCTTTTTGACCACCAATAATATTTCTTATCTCTATTTGGTTAAAGGTCAAAATCCGGCTTTTGAGTCGGGAAAACCGGGCTTAACCAAGCTTTTCGACAATAAAGAGGTGGTAATCCTCAAAGTTCTAAAATAGCCTTTTTAAGGCCAATTCGTGCTACAATTTGATAATGGGTAGTATATCTGTGGTCATAAATACCCTCAATGAGAGCCGGGCTTTGCCCAAAGCCATAGCTTCTATTAAGTCTCTGGCTGACGAGATTGTCGTTTGTGACATGCAGTCTGATGACGATACGGCTGAAGTCGCCAAAACCCTCGGGGCGGTTGTTTTTAGTCACAAACGGCTTGATTACGTCGAACCGGCCAGAAACTATGCCATTTCCAAGGCTAAGGGAGATTGGATCCTGGTTTTGGACGTTGATGAGGAAATCCCCGCTAAACTGGCTAAAAAGTTGAAGGAAATTGCCAAAAAGTCTGAGGTTGATTATTGCCGGTTGCCTCGGAAAAATACCATCTTCGGAAAATGGATGAAGCACACCGGTTGGTGGCCCGATTACAATATCCGTTTTTTTAAGAAAGGTAGAGTCTCCTGGAATGAGGTTATTCACGCCGTTCCCATGACGACCGGAAAGGGAACCGATTTACCGGCTGAAGAAGAGTTAGCGATAGTTCATGATAATTATGCCTCAATTGGGGAATATCTGGAGCGGATGAACCGCTACACTACCGTTCAATCAAGAAATCTGCTTGACTCGGGCTACCGGTTTATTTGGAAAGATTTGATTAATAAGCCTTTTTCGGAACTTCTAAGCCGTTTTTTCACCCTGGAGGGCTATAAAGATGGTGTTCATGGTTTGGCTTTAAGCCTTTTGCAGGCTTTTTCGCAAGTAGTTTTGTATATCAAAGTTTGGGAGCAGGAGAAATACTTGGAACAGTCAGTCTCTTTTGGGGAAATTAACAAGGAGATTGTTAAAAACAAGAAAGAACTTGATTGGTGGATATTGGATGCGCGAATAAAAACCAAGAACATCATCGCTTCGATACCCTTACGGATAAAAAGGAAGATCATTAGAAGCCGATATGACCGAAAGTAAACCCAGGGTTGCCATCATTGTTTTAAATTGGAACAGAAAAGACGATACGGTTGCTTGTCTTAAATCGATTGGCCGTCTTTCTACCTTTGGTTACGATCTGTCGGTGATTGTTGTTGATAACGCTTCAACCGACGGCAGTCTTGAGGAATTCAGTAAAATTACCAATCTCGAATTTCGGGTGATTGAAAACGAACAGAATATTGGTTTTGCGGCCGGAAACAATGTTGGAATTAAAGCGGCGATGGATTTAGGTGCCGATTTTATCATGATTTTAAATAATGACACTTTGGTTGATCGGGGATTGGTAGTTTCCCTTCTTAAGGCCGCCGATAAATATAAAGATGTGGGCATCTTTGCTCCGAAAATCTATTTTGCCCCGGGGTATGAATTTCAAAAAGACCGTTATCCTAAATTTGTTTTGGGAAAGGTCATTTGGTTTGCCGGGGGAACAATTGATTGGCCCAATATGTTGGGCAGTAACTTTGGCGTGGATGATGTTGACCGGGGACAATATGATCAGGAAAGGGAAGTTGATTTTGCGACCGGAGCTTGCATGTTTCTTAGAAGAAAAGTGATTGAGAAGGTGGGCCTATTTGATGAAAAATACGGACTTTACCTTGAGGATGCCGATTTATCGCAAAGGGCCAAGAGAGAAAACTTTAAAATAATTTTTGTACCGGGGGCTTATCTTTGGCATAAAGTTGCCCAAAGTTCAGCTATCGGCAGCAATCTTAACGACTACTTTATTTCCCGAAATAGACTGCTTTTCGGATTTAAATATGCCTCAAAAAGAACAAAATTAGCTTTAATTAAGGAAAGCTTAAAACTTCTTTTTAAGGGTAGAAAATGGCAAAAGATTGGTGTTCGTGATTTTTATCTGCACCGCTTAGGAAAGGGTTCGTGGAAATGATTGAATCTTCAAAAATCTCAGTAATTATTATTGCCAAAAATGCGGAAGGGCTAATTGCCGAATGTTTGGAATCGGTTAAATGGGCCAATGAGGTTATTTTAATTGATTCCGGATCAGAGGATAAAACAAAAGAAATTGCCGAGAAGAAAGGAGCTAAGGTATTTGAAATCCAAACAGGGTCATTTTCCGAATGGCGCAACTTAGGGGCTACTAAAGCTTCCAATCCTTGGCTTTTATATGTTGATGCGGATGAAAGGGTAACACCACCACTAAAGGAGGAAATTGAAAGAACAATAACTGCACCAAAGGATAATGCGTATGCTATCCCTCGGAGAAATAATCTTTTGGGACATGATATGAAGTATGGAGGATGGTGGCCGGATTATGTTTTAAGACTAATTAAAAAAGAAGCTTTTATTAAATGGGAAGGGGATCTGCACGAACAACCGCAGATTAAAGGCAGTGTTGGGAAACTGCAAAACTACCTATACCATATCACCCACAGAAGCTTAACCGAGATGATGGATAAAACTAATGTTTGGTCGGAAGTGGAAGCAAAACTTTTATTTGATGCCCATCATCCGCAGATGACCTGGTGGCGCTTTTTCTCGGTTGCAGGAAGGGAATTCTGGTATCGGGGAATTGTAAAACTAGGTTTTCTTGACGGACCGATTGGGGTAATTGAAATCAACTACCAAATGATTTCCAGGATGATAACATATGCCAAGTTGTGGGAGATGCAGATAAATAATAAAAAAGCGTAATCTTATGAAAAAGATTTTCTATAACAAATTAATAAGAGATAAGATTCCGGAAAGGATTGAAGAAAGCGGAGGGGAATATCTGGTTAAAAAGTTAAACAATCAATCTTTCTTAAAGGAGTTAATTAAAAAAGTCGGTGAAGAATCCGATGGCCTGGTTAAAGCCAAAACTAAAAAAGAAATTATTGATGAAATGGGCGATGTTTTTGATGTTTTGGACGAAATTAAAAAAACTCTCAAAATAAAAAGTTCAGAATTACTAGTCTCAAGGAAAAATGCTTTTAAGAAAAAAGGAGGATTCAAAAAAAGGTTATTTTTAGTTTGGTCTTCCGATACCGGTTATAAATCAAACGAAAGAAAATATAAAAATAAAAAATGAGAGCAGCTATTTTTAATCCATATCTAGATACTCTTGGCGGAGGGGAGCGTTATACGATGTCCTTTGCCAAAGTTTTATTGGAGAAAGGTTATGCGGTTGATGTTGAATGGAAAGATAAAACGATTAAGGAAAAACTGGAGAGCCGGTTTGGTCTTAATCTTACGGGTTTAAATTTTGTTGACAATATTAACCGGGGAGATGGGTATGACTTATGCTTTTGGGTGTCGGACGGTAGTATTCCAGCCTTAAAATCTCGGAAAAACATTCTTCATTTTCAGGTGCCTTTCCATGATGTTAAAGGCAAAACCCTTCTTAATAAGATGAAACTTTTTCGGGTTAATAAAATTGTCTGCAATTCGGAGTTTACCAAAAAAGTAATTGATAAAGAGTTTGGTGTGGAAAGTATGGTTTTATATCCTCCCGTTTCGGTTGAAACGATCAAACCAAAAAGAAAGGAAAACATCATTCTTTTTGTAGGTAGGTTTTCCCAACTTAAACAAGCTAAACGACACGATGTTTTAATCGACGCTTTTAAAAAATTAGTTAAAGATGGTTTAACCGATTGGAAATTGGTTTTAGCTGGAGGGAGTGACGTGGGAACAGGAGAGTATCTAGAAGAATTAAAGGAAAAGGCACAAGGTTATCCGATTGAATTTCTGACAAACGTTCCCTATAAAGAGATTGTTAGTTTGTATGGTATTTCTAAAATCTTTTGGTCGGCGGTTGGCTATGGTATAAATGAAGAGAAAGAACCGGAAAAGATGGAACATTTCGGTATGGCGGTGGTTGAGGCTATGGCGGCCAAAGCTGTTCCTGTTGTATATAATGCCGGAGGACATAAAGAAGTTATTAAAGATGATGTTAATGGTTTTTTGTGGAATAGTGTTAAGAAATTATTGAAGATGACCTCAAAATTGATAACCAATAAAAGTTTAATAAATAAAATATCAATAAAAACAAGACAAAATTCGGAAAAGTTTGGCTATACAATTTTTAAAGATGAACTTTCAAAAATTATTTAAAGTCTGGCCTTATTTATTAATTATTAGTGTTGTACTTTGTTTTTTTTGGAAAGTTGTAATAAAAAAAGAAGTCCCTCTTCCTGGTGATTTTATTGTCGGTGTTTATTATCCCTGGCTTGATTATAAATGGGGTTATTCTGTTGGCGTTCCGGTTAAAAATCCGATTACTGCTGATGTCGTCTCGCTTATTTATCCGGAGCAAATTAAAGCAATTGAATTATTAAAATCAGGTGAACTTCCCCTGTGGAATAAGACAATTTTAACCGGTGCTCCGCTTTTTGCCAATCTTCAAGCTGCTCCCTTTTCACCAACAAACTTCGTTTATTTTCTTTTTGATAAGTTAACTGCATGGAGTGTACAGATTATTCTTCAACATATTTTAGCTGCCTGTTTTACCTACCTTCTCCTAAGGTATTGGAAAGTGTCAAAAATAGGGGCAGTTTTTGGGGGAGTGGCCTTTTCTTTTTCAGGTTTCAATATGATTTTTTCCCAGTGGAATGGACATACCTTGGCGGCAGCTTTTCTTCCGCTTATTATCCTTTTAGAAGACAAGCTTTTAAGATCGGGAAAATTAGTCGACGGTGCTTTACTGTCTCTCTGTCTTGTTCTTCAGCTCGTCTCTGGCTATCCGCAAATATCACTCTACACGGCGATAGCCATGGGCGGCTTGTGGTTAACGAGATTTGAGAAAAAGCGCGACTTTTTTGTTAAAACTTTAAAATTGGGAGTGTTTGTTCTTTTGGGATTTGGTCTTTCGGCTTTTCAATTATTACCGACGTCAGAATTATGGGCACTTTCACAAAGAAATTTTGAACCTCATCCATTTGAATGGGCCTTTTTACCGTGGAAAAAAGTTATTACTTTCTTGGCGTCTGATTATTTTGGAAATCATGCTACCAAAAACTATTGGGGTCCACAGGACTATACCTCTAATACTGCCTATTGTGGGGTTGTTGCAATCACGCTATCTTTTTTGGCGGTTTTAAAAGGGATAAGAAGGAAGAAGGAAATTCTTTTTTTGGGTTTTCTGTCTATATTTTCTTTGATACTTTCCTTTCCCACTCCCGTTTCGCTGTTTTTGTGGGAGCATAACATCTTAGGCTTTCAAGCTGCATCCGCCCATCGAGCCACCATTTTATTTTGTTTTTCAATGACTGTTCTTGCGGGCTTTGGTTTTGATGAGTTATCAAAAGCAAAAACAAAGGATTTGTTTAAATCATTCTTTATCCCTTTTATTATTTTGTCGGGGTTTGGTATTGTTACTTTTTATCTTTATTGGACAACAAAAAATTTACCCCTGCCCGACTTTTATCAAGGGATACCGAGATATTATATTGGTTTAAGAAATTTAGTTTTACCGTTCTTTGTGTTCTTTTCTTCTTTTGTTCTTTGTATTCTTTTGTTGAAGAGAAAAGGGCTGTCTAAAATAATTCCGCCTCTTTTGTTGTTTTTAATGTTTTTTGAGTTGATGCGTTTCGGATGGAAATTCACACCATTTTCACCAAGAAATCTTATTTTCCCGACAACCCCCATTCTTGATTTTTTAATATCTCAGGAAAAGCCGTTTAGGGTAACTGGTAATAAAGTTATCCCTGTCAATATGTGTTCCCCCTATGATTTGGATTCTTTGGAAGGTTACGAAACGATTCATCCTTTAAGAATTTCTCAGTTTTTAGCAGCCCTAAATAGTGGCATTGTCGGTACCAATCCTACTGGAAGGTATGGAATAGTTGATAATGACACCTCGCATCTTTTAGATTTGGTAAATATAAAATACTATCTTGTTCATAAGATAAATACATCTGGCGGACCAGATCCTAAGGGTAATCTGCCCGAAAAATATCTTGATGGTAAATATATCAAGGTGTTTGAGGATAAGTCCGTAGCCGTATTGACAAGTAAAAATGTTCTTCCCCGGGCCTTTATGGTTTTTGATTGGGATGTCGAAAAAGAGAACGAAAGAAATCTTGCTTTGCTTCTGGATAAAAATTATCCGTTTGCCAAGAAAGTAATCCTTGAAGAAGAGATAGGCCTTAAAAAGGAAACCCTTGGGGTAAATTCCTTTAAGGTGAAGATTATTTCTTATGGTGATAATCAAGTTGTTATTGATGTTGAAACAAATAAGGCTGGCGTATTGTTCTTATCTGATGCATATTTTCCGGGTTGGAGGGCTTATGTTGACGGGAAAGAGACAAAAATCTTCAGAGCCGATTTTGCTTTTAGGGCTGTTGTGGTAGAAAAGGGGGCGCATACGGTAGTTTTTGATTACCATCCGGCCTCTTTTTATCTGGGGGTAAAAATTAGCCTATCGATTATATTGGGAATGATACTTGCTTTGGTACTTAAAGCTCTTGGAAAACTGAAATAGTCAGTTTATACTTGGACGAAAGATATGAAAAAAGGATTGATATTTTTATTTGCCGTTTTTGTTTTTGCCTTTATCTTAAGGGTCATGTTTCTGAGGGATTCTTCACTGACTTTTGGCTATGATCAAGCAAGAGATGCCCTGGTTAGTCAGCAAATCTTGGCTGGTGATTGGAAAATTCTTGGACCACCCGCCTCAACCCCTGGACTTTATCATGGTGTTTTTTATTATTATCTTCTTTCGCCTTCATATTTAATTGGAAACGGTAGCCCGATCGCTGCTGCCTACTGGATTGCTTTCCTGAATAGTCTCACGGTCTTTATCGTTTTTTATCTGACTTTTCTTTTAAGTAAAAAGACCCTGCCTGCAATTGTTGTTGCCGTTTTATTTGCTGTTTCTTTCGAGTCGGTCCAGTATGCCACTTGGCTTTCCAATCCAACTATCGGTGTTTGGACTGTTCCTTTAATGTATCTTGGTCTCTGGCTTTGGACGAAAGAAAAGAAATGGTGGGGAGCAGTATTAACCGGGCTGGGTTTGGGCTTAAGTATTCAGGCTGAAGTTTTCCTTTTGTATCAACTGGTGCCGTTGGGAATATGGCTTTTTCTTAACAAAAAACAAATAAATAAAAAGAGTGTAATTATTTTTGTTATTTCCTTGCTATTTTCCATTTCGACAATGATTCTGGCCGAATTTAAGTTTGGTTTTAGAAGTTTTTCTGGTTTATATTCCTTAACCCAAACAGGGGATACGGTTATTGCTGCCAAAGGTTTTGGAGATATCATTCTTCTTTTCTTCAATCAATTGGGGAGAGTATTTTCTTTAAATAGCTATCCGGGCAATGTTGGTTATGGAGCCGGATTGGTCTTTGTTTTAGTTATCTATTCTTTGGTTAAATACGGCAAAAAAGAAAGTTGGCCGATATTTCTTACCCTTTGGCTTTTCAGCCATTTAAGTGTTGTTTCACTTGGGGGAACGAGCACTCCGTTTTTACTGGTAGGTATTGGTCCTGCCGTTTCACTCCTTTTGGGAATTGTTATATATAAACTTTTTACCGATAACAAAAAGGTATTGGCTGTGGTTATCTTTATCATTCTTTTGTTCGGAAGTATCACTATGAATTTAAAACAAAATTCCAAAGGTTCGGTTATCTTTGCTATTCAAAAAGATTTAATCCTCAAAAAACAACTGGCGGTCATTGATTACACATATGAGAAGGGTGGAGGAAAAGCCTTCAGCGTTAATTCTGTAACCTCGCCCTTGTGGATCAATATCGTCTGGTCATATTTATATAAATGGTATGGTCTGCCAAAGTATGGCTATCTTCCTGTATGGCATGGGAAAGATCAGATTGGACAAATTGATGCTTTATCAAAAGACGAGGGGAAGGTCGGGAAATACTTTTTGATAATTGAACCAATGGCGGGCATTCCTCTTCAGTACAGGCAGGAAACATTAGATGAAGAAAACTACTATTCCAAACTTAAAGATACCCAGTTTTGGGGGGAAATTGAGGTTCAGGAAAGGGAAAAGATAAATAGATAATATGGAAACAAAAGATTTAAAAATTTCGATTATCATCCCCAACCTAAATGGGGAAGAGCTATTGAGGAAGAATTTACCGTATATTTTAAAGGCTAAAGAAAATACCGAGAATCAGATTTATGAAGTTGTTGTGGTTGATGACGGGTCAAAAGATAAAAGCGTTGATCTTTTAAAAAATAGTTTCCCTTGGGTAAAAATCATCAAGCATAAAATTAACCGTGGTTTTTCAGCCACCGTTAATATGGGAGTGAGAATGGCCAAAGGTGATTTAGTGGTGCTTCTCAATAATGATATTTTGCCGGAGGAAGATTTTTTGGTTTCGACTATTGGCCACTTTACCGATTCTAAACTTTTTGGTGTTTCTCTACATGAAAAGGATTATTCTTGGGCAAAAGCTGCTTTCAGAAACGGCTATCTTGCCCATGAACCGGGCAAAGAAACCGAGGATGCCCACATCAGTTTTTGGGTAAGTGGGGGAAGCGGAGTGTTCAGACGTTCTCAATGGATAGCTCTTGGGGGAATGGACGAAAAATTATTTACGCCTTTTTATTGGGAAGATATTGATCTTTGTTACAGAGCCGCCAAAAGAGGCTTAATGCTTCTTTGGGAGCCGAAAGCCATGGTAACCCACAAACATGAATCGACGATCGGAACTTTGAAAAAGAGCTATGTGCAAAAGATTCAGGAAAGAAACGAACTCTTTTTCCTTTGGAAAAATATTACTAGCCAAAATATGATCAGAAAACACGTCGGGGGCTTGTTTTTGAGACTTTTGAAACACCCCGGATATATAAGGATAGTGGTGATGGCTTTGTTTAAATTAAAAACCATTTTGGGTAAAAGAAGACAGGAAAGAAAAGAATCAAAAGTCTCGGATGAAATAATTTTTTCCAGGTTCAAATAATTATGACTAAGCTGTCGATTATTATTGCCAACTTTAATACAAGGGAACTTACCCTTAAGTGTCTTGAATCGATTGAGAAAGAAGGAGAAGGTTTAAATTATGAAGTAATTGTTATTGATAATGGTTCCAGTGACGGTTCATGGGAAGCTTTAAATAAATTAAGAGAAAAAAACAAAAGATTGGTTCTTATAAGAAATGAAGAAAACTTGGGGTATGTGAAGGCCAATAATCAGGGGATCAAAAAATCTCAAGGAAAATATATTTTTCTTTTAAATTCGGACACTTATTTAAAACCCAATTCACTTGAAAAGTTAATTGAATTTGCGAGGAGTCATGAAGATGCAGGTGTGATTGGTCCAAAATTACTAAACCACGACGGCTCAGTTCAGGCTTCCTGTTTTCGTTTTCCAACTGTTAAAAATGCAATTTTGCAGTATTGGTTTGGGAAAAAAGGACTATATGATAAATATGTTCCTGATGGGAACAATCCTTCAGAAGTTGATTCACTGGTTGGAGCCGCTTTTTTAATTACCCCTAAGGCTTTGGAAAAAGAAGAAAGGCTTGATGAAAGATATTGGGCTTATTTTGAAGATATTGATTATTGTCGGAGAGTTCATAGGATTGGATTAAAAGTTTATTATTTTCCGGAAGCTGAGGTAGTTCATTATCACGGGGTATCTTTTTCGAAATTGGCAGAAAAAAATGAACAATGGAAAAGACTGATTCCTTCAAGTAAAATTTACCACGGACTTTTTAAACACTACCTAATTAATTTTATCCTTTGGTCAGGACAAAAATGGAGAAATATTTTAAGAAAATAAAAATCATTATTCCGATTCTGCTTCTAGGAATATTGTTTCTTGGCAATCAGTTAAGAGAGGTGCACTATGCTACTGTTCCACATCCGGGGGAAACAGCCGATGAATATGGTTTTGCCTGGGCAGGTTTAAGCTTTATTAAAACGGGTGTACCGGAAAGCTGGACCCTAATTGATAATGTTTATACGCAAGTGAAAGGGGCAAAAATCAACGTTGACGACATTTACGCTTCGGATGAAAATAAAAAACCTTTTACCTTAGTTAAACCACGATTTGATCAGCCACCTTTATTCAATTTGATAATCGGCGGCTATTCGTATCTCAAAGGAGCAAGGGATTATGTTCAGACGGGAGTTGGCATAATAAGAAGACCAGTTCTTAAGATTTCAATTATCACCACAATTTTGATATTTATTCTTGGAATGCGACTATATTCACCCGTGGTTGGTTTGATGTCTGCGCTTATCTATTCCATTGTTCCGACATTTATGATTTCCTCGAGACTGGCCTTAAGCGAAAATGGATATATTCCTCTTTTTTTGGGAGCGGTTATTTTGATGGACCTTTACCTTAAAAAGAAAAGAAGAAAGTATCTCTTTTATGCCCTAACCTTATCGGTGCTGGGTTTTTATTTTAAAACTTCCGCGGTTGCCATAATTTTATCTTTATTTATTATTACCCTCTCTTGGCTTAAAGGTAAGGAAAGAATAATAACTATACGTTGGATACTATTCTTTGGATTAATGGGGGTTCTTTTATACGCTCTCTATGGAGCAATTATTGATTGGCAAACTTTTGTAAAAGTAATTATCGCCCAAAGTAAATATTTCTATGGTGCAGGATCGGAAGTTTTTTACTCTGTTCTTACTAGTTCCAAGGTGGCTTTAAAAAATTTAACCGACGGCTGGGTTCTTTTATCCTGGATAGCTTTTATTTATTTGACTGTAACGAAGATTAAGAAAGATAGAAGTTTTGATATGATTTCAATTCCTCTCTTCTCTTATTTTTTTGTTTTTCTGTTTTTAGGTGGTGAACCATATGGATGGTACCGCTATCCCTTTTTTCCTTTTCTTTCCCTTTCTTTGGGAATATTTCTTATTGAAATGTATAAAAAAGAAAATATTCCGGCCGTTGTTGCTTTAGCCCTTTTACCTTTCGGGACAGCAGTACATCGGATGATTGGACAGGTCGGGTTTCAAGATTATGTTGGTTTATTTAAAGTTTTTATCCTCATTTCCTTGGCGACTTGGTTGTCAGGCTTTATACTTAAAGAGAAGCAAAGCTTTTGGGTTAGAAGGGTTTTTATGTTGTTAGTTTTTGCGTTTCTGGTATTTTTGTCAATTAAAGAAATAATATTTTTGGATTATGGTAAATGGTTTTTTGTGACATGAAATTAAATCTTAAACTGATTATTCTGTCCTTCATTCTGGTTTTGGCAACACTTTTGCGTTTAGTGAGCCTAAATAAAGTGCCGGTTTCTTTATTTGGTGACGAACTTGATCTTGGGTATCAGGCCTACTCGATTCTGAAAACGGGAAAGGATTATTCGGGGAACTTTATGCCCCTTCATTTTCAATCATTGGCCGAATGGCGAACGCCACTCTATTTATATTCAGCCGTACCAACCGTAGCTATATTTGGAATAAGTGCATGGGGAGTAAGACTGCCGGCTGCTATTTTTGGCATTCTTGGCATTTTTGTTTTCTATCTCTTAATAAAACAGATAACCGATAAGGAAGAATTGGCTTTGTTAGGGGCGTTTCTCTTATCAATCTCCCCCTGGCATATTCAATATAGCCGGGCCGGGTTTGAGGTTACAGAGCTTCTTTTCTTTCTTCTTCTTGGTCTTTATTTCTTTTTCAAATCCCTTAAGGGGGGAAAATATCTTTGGTTGTCGGTTGTTTCCTTTTGTCTTACACCCTATATCTATAGTACTGCCAAACTATTTACGCCTCTTTTAATGCTCTTTCTGGTTGTTGTTTGGCGAAAAGAAATACTCTCTTTGGGAAAGAAATACCTCTTTATAGCCTTAGCGGCAACGTTGTTGGTTGGAGGGCCAATTGCCGCCAGTACTCTTTTTGGTGGAGGAGCGGAAAGGTTCGGCTATATTAGTGTTTTTACAGATCCAACTACTGAAGCAGAAGTTGGAGTCTCAAGACAAAATGACGCCAGAATGAGGGGGGAGACGGGTACAGGACTAACACCGACATTGCTTGATCGGGTGGTACACAATAAATACACCTTCTGGGGTTCGACGGTTATCAAAAATTACCTGCAGGCTTTTTCAACCAACTTTCTTTTTGTGAAAGGGGATTTGAATTTAAGGCATTCGATCGGAATCGGAGAATTATACAGAATTGAATTTATCCCTCTTCTTTTGGGAATTATTTTTTTCTTTACTTCAAAGACGGACAAGAAAATAAAATCGTTAATTGGTTTTTGGCTTTTGGCTGGAGTTATCCCTTCGTCAATTACCAGGGAAGGTGGCTGGCATGCAACTCGTCTGATTCTTATTCTTCCGCCTTTAATTTTCTTAATTACCTATGGGCTTTTAGGGTTGTATGAAAGACTTAGGAATAAAGGAAGAATAATTGTCTTGGGCCTTTATGCAATCCTTCTTTTTATCTCCGTTTTTTCATTTCAACATGAATATTGGGTCCATTATCCCTGGAATTCGGAAAGATGGTGGCATGCGGGGTATAAGGAGTCAATAAAAACGATTAAGGAGATAGATAAAGATTACGATAAGGTAATTATTTCCATGGCCGGGGAACCGGTTTGGATTTTCTTTGCCGGCTGGTATGAATATCCACCACAAATGTGGCATCAGGGCTATCCTTTTAAAAAGGTAAATTTAAATGGGTTTGGTGAGATATCATACATCGATAAATATTATTTTTCCCAAGCGGGGAGTATTTATGATTTAGGAAAGATAATCGATTCCAAAACTCTATATCTGGCGGTTGCCAAAGAAATTGGAGCCAATTTAATTATGGAACCGGGAAGAACCCCGCCTGATTTAAAACTGATTAAGGCAATTGCCTATCCTTCTGGAGAGCCGGCTTTCTATTTGTTTTCTGGAACAAAATAACTACTTCACATTTGGGGTTGGTCTTAACAATTCGATAGGCGATGTTTTTATTGGGATATTCAATTTGGGAAATTAAGGTTAAATTATGCTTACTAATTTGATCGGTCGATATTGAGAGTTCATCGCCGATTAAATATTGTTCGACCAATAAGTCCCTCTCCCAATTAATTGGACGGGTTGTAATATTACCAATTACTTTGTTTCTAACCCTGTTCATATTTGAATAGTATTCCTTTGGCGATACTTCAAAATTTTGTTTTTGGTAAGTAACTGGATCATATTTGAGAAAGAACAGGATCTGGCTGTATGGTTCAAATCTGGCGTTATCAACAACAACGGGTAAATTTTGGTCCATTGTTTTTATTACGTCTACAACTTTTTCCCAACCATAATCCCAGTAGTAACCCCGATAATATTCGTTGAGAATGATCACTGAGCTATATAACTTAGCCAAACAATAGATTAACAAGAAAAAACTAAATAAAGCCAACAGTACTTTCTGGTAGTTTTTTCTGACTAAGGTAATAAAACTTTGGATGGCTAGTCCGATAATAATTGTTTGGGGAATAACTAAAGGAAGGGCTCGGATGGTTGAATAAGGATCTCTGGTTACGGCTGCGGGAATCGGCGAAATAAACAATAGTAATAATGTAAAGAATTTTAATTCACCAAGATCTCTTTTTTTAACAAGCAAATACATTCCGTAAATATAAAAAGGGAATTGCCAAACATAAAAGGTAGCAAGATCGGGGAAAGAACTCCTTGGTCCAGAGTCTCCCAAGAGAAACATATTCCGAGGAGTTAAATATGAAATATAAAGTGAAGAAAATTCCTTAACGGTTTGAAAGAGTGGGTTGTTAACTAATATGGGGAAAAAACTTTGATAATTATTAACAAAACCGAAATAACTATTTTCTTTTATCGAAAATATATTTAAACCGACGGCTCTGGCCAGAAAACCGGGCGTTGTGGACACTAATAGTGTTGGCAGAAGAATAATAAAGCCAATAACTAATCCAATTGTTAATTTTTTAAGATGTATTTTGTCGAGAAGAATATCTTTATACCGAATAAAAAGGACGATTAGGGTTAATGGAGTAATAACTCTTTGCGAATGATAAGCGGGTATGGCAATGGCAAAAAAGATAGCCGACCAAATTAAATACTCTGCTTTTTTAAGACTTTTATAAAAAAGAAGTACCCCCACGAGATAAAAAAACAAGGCCACATTGCATTCGAAGTTGGTTCTTCCAAAAAGAATGTGCCATGGAGAAATTGCCAAAAGAATAACGGGAATTAAAGGAAGATAAATATTCGATTTAATGATTTCTTTAATACTCCCCTTTTTGTATTCAATTAAGAGCAGTTCTTTAATAAGTAGATAGAGCAGGGGAATGGTAAGAATACTAAGAATGAAAGACGGTAATCTAACCGTATACGGATTTAAACCGAAAATAGGAATTAGGGGAACCATTAAATAAATATAAACAGGTGTTTTAAAATCAATGAACGATCGGAAGACGACAGGAAATGCTTTGCCATATTCGTCCATCCCTGTTTTAAGAATCGAATAAGCGTTGTAACCTTGTCCTGCTTCATCAAGATAAAGTCCGGCTGGAGCCTGTCCTAATTTATAGTACCTGGTTAAAATAGCTAAGCCCAAGGCTAAGATAAGAAAGAAGATAATAACTAAAGTGTTTTTCTTCATAGGTTAATTAATACCAACCGAGCTAATTGTTGAACCGAAAATATAAGGAAAATCCAGTAATAATATTTTATTTTTTTAGGTAGTTTATTTTCCAGATATTCGATGCCGTTGATGTGGATTAAGGCTAAAGGAAAAAAAAGAACGAAGTCGTTTCTATCAAAATTGTTAAGCACCAATAGATTAATAAACGAAGCAATAAGAATCGGCAGGATAAATTTCTTATTATCATCTTTGTTGAAAAAATATATTCCAAGAAGAAGAAGGGGGAGAGCAAAATACGGGAATTTATCGAGGTTCTGGTTATTTAAATTGTTCTCACGCGGA
>Ga0208980_10000352_pt1 | contig 25323 bp, 44 predicted proteins | sample WetSurMetagenome_3_FD_187993 | JGI IMG/M metagenome (GOLD analysis project Ga0208980, IMG submission 187993) | Wetland microbial communities from Twitchell Island in the Sacramento Delta, sample from surface sediment Aug2011 Site A1 Bulk (version 2) | ecosystem: Environmental > Aquatic > Marine... | reverse complement strand
CGAGCCAGAGCCGGAGCCGGAGCCAGAACCGGAGCCGCTTTCACGAACATATCGGATTTTGAGTCTTGACCTGGTAAACTTTGTGGTTGAAGTGCAAGAGATCAACCCACCGATAAAGGAGGCGTAAGTTGAGATATGGCAAAAACATCGCAGCGAACACCGGAGAATTTCACTGCCGCAGATGGCGTGACGCTGAGAGATTATATCGAGGTGCAATTTGCTGCAATGGAGAAAGCCAACGATCTGGCGCGAGAAGTGAACACGGCACAGCATGAGAGCCTAAACAATTTTAGACAGGCTATGTTAGATCAGGCGAAAAACCTGTTGCCGCGTTCTGAATACGAGATATATCATCATAAAGTTGAGGAGGATATTAAGGCACTCCAAAAATACCAGTCAACGATGGAAGGCAAGGCGAGCCAGAGCAGCGTAAATATAACCCTGCTTATCAGTATTGTCAGCCTGATATTGGCCTTTGTCGGTATTATCGAAAAGATTATGGTCAAGTAATTATCCCTTTCCCCCTTCCCCCCTCCTGACTAAACCCATCGTGTGAACGGTGGGTTTAGTTATATTCGAGAAAGTTTAATTGATTGAATTTTTCAGGAGCTATCAGAGTCGTTTTCTCTGGTAGCAAATGTGTATTAAATAACGGATTGAATATTTTGACTAGTGCATTTTCTGCTGAGGTCATCCACATTTCGTCACCGACGAATGGCGCCTCAAGAACATCTAATCGAATATTATGCCAGTCATTATCGTAAGTGCGAATCCAACTTCCCAATACTTCTTTATGAGCGTTAGTAAAATGACATCGAATTCGATCTGGTATATGCTTGGCTTTCCCCACATAAAGAACTTTCCCCATGTATGCAAGAATATAGACTCCAGAAACATCTGGTAATTGATCTAATTCAGCCAGTGTTATTCGGTATTTTATTGCGGGTGGTGGCAGTTTGTTTTTCATAAATATGTGCATGTAAGGCAAAAATATGATATTATTTGATTTGGATTTTACGGAGCCACAGGACAGTTCCGTCTGGCGTTGTTTCAATAGTAGTTTGGATACGCCACTTAGCTTCTTTGCATTTTAATACCCTGTCACAATAGGACGACACAGAGCTTGCTGCGCCAGCGGCAAGCTTTTTGTCTACTATACCGAACGACATCCATCCATCATTTAAATTTTCTCTTGGAGATTTTACAACAGGCATTTTATCTAATTGATCGTAAATCGGTTGCCATTTATTATTATCCCCTGGATAATGTACTTTTATAGGATGGCCGCTTCCAATTTTTCTAACATAATCATTTAACATTATTTTTTCCTTTTCTGTTTTGCCCTACATGCACATAAATATTTTACCATAGAAAGATTAAAAAAGCACGACAAGATAAAAAATCTCACCGTGCTTTTTTCTTCTCGCGTGACGAACACCTGAATGATACTTATCAAAAGCTATCAGGTTGCACAAAAAATCTCGCCGTGATTCTATATTTTTGCCCCATATAATAACTTACCAAACCGTGCTTAAAAAATCTCGCCTACCCTAAAAAAAACTCCGGCGCAGCCGGACAAGATGACGCCACGTGATAAATACAATGCGATAACGCATTAATGGCGAAATCTTCAGCCAATTTTGAGCGACATAAATCAATTTATCTTGGCTGGATAAATTCATATTTACCACCTCCTTTCTCAAAGATTACTTTCCTCTTTTTGTCACTTCCTCCTTTACATGATTATAGATTAGCTCTTTCATTTCAGTATCCAGCTCTTCCCAAAATTCCACGATATAGCGCAGCTGGGGAGAACGAGATGCAACGATACGGGGAAAACCAAGCAAGTCAAATACCTCAGGCCCCAGCCGTGCTGATAGTTTTACTGCATTACTGAAATCCGGTGTTCTGTTGGCGTTAATCCAGGCATTGAAAGAACCGGCACTCACCCCTAACCATCTTGCAAACTCATTATCAGATACGGGTTTTCTTTTTTGGTTCTGGTATTCGAGAAATTTATCTACCAGAAACATTTGAAATGGAGTCATATTTTCGCGTTCTTCCATCCGATCCTTCCTCTCTTTTATCCAATTATCACATATCAAAACTGTTATGTCAATTCCCTTGACAAAATAAGCATGTAGTGCTTTAATCAGCGTCACTACAAGATTTATTATTCACGGCGAGACGAAAAGAGCTTATGACAATCCCGGAAATTATTAAGAAATACAGAGAGCAGCAAGGACTCAGCCAACAAGCTTTTGCCGATGCGCTTGTCCACATACCCGGCGGAGACCTGACCAAGCAATCCGTCTCTTATTGGGAAAATGGCACGCAGAATCCAGGCTATTATTTTCTTCTGGTTATCACCCTCTTATACGATGACTGGCGGAGAGATATGGCGCTGGAATGCTTGGCGGTTTTAAAGCCAGAGTTATATGCACAGGAGACTCTAGATGCCTAACATAGATGCATTAATCAACCTGCTCCAGGCCGTGGAGCGATGGCTGGAGCAGGAGAGCGAAGAACATGAGTTAGAGGCCATTGCCTCATATCAGAATGTCAACCAGGTTTTAGAAGCAGACCTGGATTAAACAATTTCTCCCCAGGTGGGCCGCGAACCATACCTGAGGAGAAAGGAAAGGTAACTAAATGATTATAACCCAAAAACTTGAACATAAGAATATCTTAGATCATCGGGAGCCATAAAACATGATCGGGCAAGTATCCGGGATTGATCTGGGCATTTTAGCATCGCTGTATATGGCGTTGATCCTGTTTGGCTTTGGATATAACTCTCTAATTGCCTGGTCGGAACGCCGTGGATATACAAAAGGCTACATGAGTCTCTTCGTGGCATTCGGGGTAGCAGTGACATTGGGTGCAACGGTGGTGATTAGCTGGCAGTTCGCACTGATCACCACTGGTGCATTTATCTGCTCAGGTTTACCCATGATTTTAGGGTCGATCTGGCGGCATGTAAGGGAACGGGAACACGAAATTCAGCGATTACGAGCCGAGGCTAAACGTGGCAACGAAAGCCAAACGCTGGCCGAATAATGCTGATTGGGCGAGGCTGGACTGTATCAGCCTGGCGCGGCAGAGTCGTAGATTACTGACAGAGACTCTAGACGATGTGGATAACCCGGAATTACTTAGACGGATGGCAAGAGTGATGGAAGCTCTCAGGGAAATCGAAATCAAACTTAATTCAGTAGGATCAAGGAGTGAAAACAATGAAAGTATCGATAAATAAAAACGGGAACGCCAAAGAGCTGACAAAGGTAAAAGACCTGCTTACCATGCTCGAAGGCGTTTTCCCTAACCAGATCACGCAGCGGGAAGTGCTGGAGATCGAGACCAGCAATAAGATAATCTACCAACTGTTGAACAGCATCACCAAGGACACAAACGCTGAAATGTTTGAATGCCCGCGCTGCCATAAGATGGTGAACTTGATTACCAAAAAAGGTATTTGCCGACCGTGTTTGATGAACGATGCAAACACAAACGCACGTAAAAAGCGTGATGCGGAGTTTGCAAGCATCGACAATCCTATTATGGCGTCAAAGATAGGCTGAATATGGCTATCGAAGTGATCAACGGTGACTCAATCCCCCGGGACCTGTGGCGGCAGTTTACGGTTAGCGATCTCGAGGATGAAATTCGGGCCAGGTTTAGAGCTCTTTATAACCGTGACCCTGAGCATATCTACGAAGTGCATCTTGGCAACAACACATTTATATTAGCCGGTCCAGTCAGGCCGGAAGAGAAAATCAAAAAAGGAGAAATAAATCATGAGTAATCAAACGCAAGTTTTAGACCCCTGGGCAACCGCCTGGAACCCGCCAGAGCAAAGCTCTGAATGGTTTGGGCAGATCACCGTCAACCCCTGGTTTTGCTCGCTCGTTAAGGGTATTGGCAAGAGTCCTTATGACCCTAACCAGCTCGACCCCAACACAGGAAATCCTACTCGCAGATACACAGCCATCGACCTTAGCCTGGCGGCGATCACGGACCAGCCCATTGACCCGATCACGCGCACCTGCATTGCCGAATTTGGCGAGTGGCCGGACGTAATCCTGCCTTCGATGAAGGCACTGGGCATCAACACCCTACAGGAGCTCAACAACGCCTGGGTAAAGTGTGAAATGGTCGATACCGGGCGGACGTACGTCAACCAGAACAACGAGACAAAGCATGCCACCACGTTCAAGTTCACGGCGATCTATGCTAACGAGGCAGCTTGCCGAGCGGCGAAGGGTGGAAATGGGTCTGGACCTTCTGTAACACCTCCTCAGCCAGCCGCAGGCAATGGCAATAAAGAACACGAGACAGCTCTAAAGTTCTTAAAGCCATACGTGCAAAACGCTTGGAAGAAGGCCAACGGCGACGTGGATAAAACCCGTGAAATTTTAGCTCCCATGATCGCACAGCAGCCATTATTAGCTAAATACTTTACGGAGTACAGCACCGAAGTTTTGGAGCTAATTACCGACCAGATACCCTTTTAGACTTTTGGGCAGGCTTGTAACCTGCCCAAATCCAGGAGCCATTGAGCACACTCTTATTTCTGTCAATCTAAAGCTCAATGTCTCCTGGATGGGGAGCTCCCCGGTGTGCTGATCTTTGGAGCTCCCCATCCCTAATGGGCAGGTGAAACCGACCTGCGGCAATGGATCAGCACAAAGAAGATAAGGCTATGTTTTGGGTCGGGTTAATCTTAGGACTTTTTATAGGTGCAAATCTCGGTGTTCTCGTTATGGCCTTATGTTATTCAGCACAAGAAAGAGATTTGATGATGGATGAAGCAATCAGAAAAATAAAAGACCATGATCTTTAAGGAGGCAATATGTTTACAGTGATTGGCATTATCGTAATTTTAGGCTTGACCGCGTGGGCACTTTCCCACACCAAATCCACCGGCGAAAGTTGGTGATCAATGAGCGGCGAAGGAATTTTATTGAGCATCGTGGTGATGTTGTTGCTAGCCTTGGCGAGGATCTGCCGGGGTGGTAATTCGCGGGAGATCGCGGATAAAGCCTACAAGAGCGGGCTTGAAATGATGGACGAGTATTACAAGGTCACCGGGAAGAAGTGATTACTAGGCCAGCCAAACGAGGATATGTGATAGTGGCGAAAAGCGTAATTGTACGTTTGGGAGGATCAGCCATCCTGAGAGGTGAAGCCAATCACCCTGGCCTATTATCAACAATCTTAGGTTATTGCAACCTAAGCGGGGATGTTCCCCGAAATCGTGAGCAAATGGAGAAAAACAACTGAATAGTCTTATCTCCTAGCTCAATGGCAGAGCGCGGCCCTACAGAAGGCTGCATTGATAAAGGTTCGAGTCCTTTGGCGATAGATAGGTAAAGAAAGGTAGGAAATAATGAGCATTCAAGATTATGTAACAAGCCAAAAAATTGCAGCGAAAGTCAATACATTCGGTCCGGGTAATGAGTTTTACTCTCTTCTTATGGCTGCCATCAGGTTTGCGGATACTGATAACCTGGAGCAGCTGGAAGGAGCATTTCCAGAAATTGTGATCGAGCTGCGCAAGCGCATTAATGCGCCAGGCGGCGCCTTGAATCATCAGGAGATGGAGTGGGTCAAGAGGTATTTGTCATGATCACCGCGGTGATGATCGACTCAAGAGAGCCAGCCTGGATCCAGGAGCTCAAGTTTGAGGGTGTGCCAACAGCCGTGATTGCTTTAGAGACCGGTGATATTCAGGCTCTGACCGACGATGGTTGCACGTTATTGATCGAACGCAAGACCCCGGAAGATTTATTAAACTCTTTGCGGGATGACAGACTCTTGCCCCAAATGGCGCGCATGGCACAGATCCGGCTGGATGAGCAGGCCAACGGCTTACTCAATACCTGGCCTTATCTGGTGATCACCGGCGCATTATATCGTGGTCCCAACGGTAAGATAGTAACCGGAGAAAGAGGAATCACAGGTTGGGATTGGAACTCAGTACAAGGTGCACTTTTGACGATTCAGGAAATGGGGGTAATGGTGGTATATGCAGGGGATGACTCTGACTTTGAGTCTTGTGTGATCCGGCTGAGTAAGCGTGACCGTAAAGATATCAAGATCATTCCTCCCCGGCCACCACATATCTTAGGCGCGGGCGCAGCGTTTTTGGCGAGTTTGCCAGGCGTGGGTCCAGAACACGCGCTGCAACTCATGACCTGGTCGGCCAACATCCCGGCACACGCATTATCGGGAATAACTGATTTAGAGATTACCGGCTGCCCACTGGGAATGGCGGCACGAAAGAAAATCAGGAATATGTTGGGATTACAGGAAGGGCAGGACCTGGAGCTGTCAACGAACAGCCAGGATCAGATTATTTTGGATGTATTTCAGGAGGAGGTAAAGTAATGTTTCGTCCAGCAGTACGGAATCAAAGCAGGTTACGGATGACAATCGACGGTCCCGCAGGGAGCGGAAAAACTTATACGGCCCTACGGTTCGCACATGCGCTGGCTAACGGCGGCAGGATCGCTTATATCGACACGGAGCGGGGCAGTGCGAGCAAGTATGTGGGTGAAAGTCCAGATGGTGTGCCGTGGCAGTTTGACGTTGTTGAGCTCACGAGCTTCTCGCCGGAAAAGTACACGGACCTGATTAACCAGGCAGGTAAGGCTGGGTATGCGGTGTTAGTGATTGACTCTCTCTCCCATGCCTGGGAGGGTGTAGGTGGAGCTTTGGAAATTAAAGATAGGCAAGGTGGCAACCAGTGGACGGCCTGGCGGGCGGTGACACCGATACATAACCGGATGATTGACGCGATCTTGCAAAGCCCATGCCACGTGATCACCTGCATGCGGTCACGGATGGAATACGTGCAGGAAATTGATCCGCAGACCAATAAGGTCACGATACGCAAAGTTGGCATGGCTCCTATCCAGCGTCCCCAAATGGAGTATGAATTTGATTTGGTCTGTGACATGGATTGGGCGCATATCATGAAAGTCAGCAAGAGTCGTTGTTCAGTAGTTGCTGATTTACAGGTCGAAAAGCCTGGACCTAGTTTTATGACCCCCGTCCTGGAATGGTTGCAAAGTGGGGAAGCAGCCAAGCCGCCAGTATCACCGATGGTATCCCAACTTTTCGAAACGGCAGCTAAAAAGCAATATAACCTTGATGAGCTCGTGACGGAATTCGGCGTTGACGCGGTCTTGAACCTAAGTGGTGGTGTGATCCCGGAGACAGATGAGAGCATCCAGGTGATTGGGAAGTTATTGCATCACGAGGCGTTGGTGGATGGGTAAGTATGTTTAGTTTAGCAATTGCGGCTGGTCTGTAGCCGTACAGATTGGTTACCGGTTGCAGATATCCAAGAGTATCCAGTCCCGCCAGCCGTTTTGCACAAGCCTGCCTCGCTATACAGATTACGGAGCGTATGACGAGCGACAAGCCGAAAGGATTGGCTGTTCGGCGGGGCAGGCAAGTTGAAAGGATAACGAGATGTACCACAAATACCCAAAGGACTATTTTTTCTCTTTAATTGTCATTCTTTATATGGTCGTTATAGCACTCAGTATTTACATTCTGGTGAGATAAAAAATGAGACACTATCGCACACCCTCCCCTGCACAGCTCACAGAAGAAAATGGATCGCTAATTTTATACAGTTCATATGATCCTGGACTAGTCTCTGCGTTAAAAAGCCAGATCCCGGCAAATGAGAGAAAGTTTGACGGTCTGAGAAAAGCCTGGGTGATCGCTCCGCATCACGGCGATCTGGTTGCCAAGATGGTCTTGTGTTATCTAAATCAAAACATCATGGTGCCGCAGATCAAAGTTGACAACCAACCCGAGATAAAAATCCTAACGATCCACTATGTTGGCCGGACTAAAGATCGACCAGGTTATGACGTGCGCACTGCTTTAGGCTTAGACGACCAGGGCGACTGGTCGGCAGTGTTCCCAGAAAACGTGTTATTGCAATGGTTTACGGGCATGACCGATCAAGCCAGTGCGCTAACTTTATATGGCGTGTTGGGTCTTTCCCGATCGGCAACACCAGAAGAGATCAAGCAATCCTACAGGAGACTAGCCAAACAGTGGCACCCTGACGTATGCACAGAGCCAGACGCAGGCGAGAAGTTTATCAGGCTGAAAGAAGCTTTTGAGATATTGGGCAACGAAAACAAGAGAGCTCGCTACGAAGCTGGCTTGGCATTAGAAGAAAGCCTGGGGAGAAATTATGACTTTGCCCCTGCAATGGATGGGTATAAGCCTATGCTGCGCTGCGGCTATATCCTTGCTGAGGGTATCGAAAAAGTAGGCAGGTTTAACGTGACGAAGATCCTGAATTGGGAAGATATTACAGATCCGCAAGGCAGAACATTAGTAACTAGCTGGCCGATGGGAGCGAGAGAGCCAGACAAGAGGTGGGTGTGAGATGGAAGAAACAAAGATCACTAAAAAGAAACATAGAATAAGCATGATGAAGCAAGTTCAATATCGTAATACTGTTTGCCTTGACTGTCATTACAACCGATATAACTTCCAGAGCGAAGGCGATGCATTAAATTCCCCAACCACCGGTGAGGGTTGCTGGCATCTTAAAGCCATCAAGCGTGGTGTATGTCCTTTATGGCACAAGGATTATTAGTATGGCTCGATACTGGAAACAACCTGACGGCTGCATAATTTTCACGAATGTGCCGGAGAAGCTGCAAAAACCATACGAGATTTATATGCAGCTTCCGCTGGAAGAAAAAGCCCAACTGAGCGCAATCATGAGCATTTTCATGGATAAACTTAGTAATTTTGGACAGAACGCAGCACTGGAGCTGGTTTTCAAGTTAGGGTTATACCTGGCGGGAGGAAATAAGCATGAATAAAAATATCTTAGTACAGCTCAAGCCACAGAAAATGATCTGTCATCAATGCAAAAAGGAAACCACGCATAACCGGGTATGCCTGGGTAACCATATCCATTATCAATGCAAAAAATGTGGTAATTGTCATGGAGGAAAGCATGAATAATAACGCTATTATCACCGGAAGTATCTCAGCAATGGCAAAGACAGCCAACAAAAGCATTGCTGAAACGTTTATCAATGCCGACTGCATCTGCATCGTGGACACATCCGGAAGTATGTCGGATAAGGACAGCCGCGGTGGGCAGAGTCGTTATGAGGTGGCCTGTGAGGAGCTAAAGAACCTGCAAAACAGCCTTCCCGGCAAGATCGCTGTTCTAGCCTTTTCCAGCGACGTGGTCTTTAACCCGTCTGGGCAACCGCAGTATTTAGGTGGCGGGACAGATTTGGAAAAGGCTCTCAAGTTTGCTAAAGTCGCTGATGTGCCAGGCATGCGGTTTATTTTGATCAGTGATGGGCAGCCAGATGATGGTGAATCTGCGCTAAGAGTGGCAAAGACTTATAAAAATAAGATCGATGTGATTTATACGGGTCCGGAGGACTACCCAGCTGGGAGGGAGTTTCTTACCCGCCTGGCGCAGGCTAGTGGCGGCCAGGCGATCACGGCGGACCGAGCAAAAGAGTTGGCAAAGAGCATAGAGAAATTGTTACTTCACGCCTAATCTATGACCTTTATCCGCGTCCTCTTAAACGCAGGCATCGACAGCAATGACGCGCAGACGTTGGAACGTCACTACGCGGCTGAGCCCGAGACTGACTTCTTAGACGGTCTGGAGTGTATCGCTAGGGCGGTGGCTTCCAACCAGCCGGTGAGCCTGATCACGCCCAACGGCGAGCCGTGGAAGAGCATCCACGCGACGATGATCCAGGGTGGAGATCCCAACCAGGCATTTTTGCAAGCGTTAAGTAATTTATCCAGTGACCTGCAGGTAGCAATATCGGGCGCGGTAAGCACACGGGCTGGACAAATCCACCAATACACACAGACCCAGGCGCCTCCCGGAAAAAGAAAAAAGACCGGCGATTATTTAAATATTCTTAAAAACCTGGGCTACAGCTTTAAATATAATCTGTGTACAAACAATATCGAGGTTAATGGCAAGCCAATCACCGACTCGCTAGCTGCGGAGATCCGGGGCAAGCTGCGAGATGCCGGCGCAGAGCATATCAATGCAGCTGAGGATGCCTATATTGCACATGCTTGGCAGAACCGATATCACCCGCTGAGAGATTATTTTGCAAGCTTGACCTATCAAGGGCAAGATGTGATCACGGAGTTAGCTAGTTATTTTCAAGATGCCAATAATATTTTCCCACTATTCTTAAAACGTTGGTTAGTTGGATCTGTTGCCCGAATCATGCAGAGAGCACAAAACCGCATGCTGGTTTTAGACGCGAGACAGGGCTTTGGAAAAGATTATTTTTCCCGTTGGCTCTGTAGCCCGATGCCTGAGTATTACCATGAGGGAGCAATTGACCCAGATGACAAAGATTGTCGGATCAGGCTGATGAGCACCTGGATTTGGACCGTGAGCGAGTTAGGTTCAACAACTCGCACACGAGACCGAGAAAGTCTAAAATCTTTCTTAACTCTAGAAACTGTGAAGGATCGAAAACCTTATGGGCATTTTGATATACAGGGACCGGCGATCGCTAGTTTTTTAGGGACCATTAACAATGAGGGTGGGTTTTTATCTGATCCGACTGGCAACCGGAGATTTATGGTCTGTAAGATGTTGGATGTAGATTGGGCTTATTCCAAATTAGATGTGGAACAAATCTGGGCGCAAGCCTATGATTTATATCTGACCGACGAACCTTGGAATCTAACAGATGATGAGCTCACGCAAGCTAACGAAATTAATGATGGTTATCAAATTGAAGATTTAACAGTGGCAGCAATCAAAAAATATTTTAGGATAGATAAGAATGAAAAAATGTGGTGGGTATCAACTATGGATATTGTTGAGCATTTGGAAAGTAAAGGCGTGAAATTCGGCAGTCAAATAGCCGCGAGTATGGCTATTGGCAGAGCAATGACAGTAATTGATCTAGAAAAACGCACTGAGCGTATTAGAGGACAGCAACAACGTGGTTTTGTAGGACTGCAAATCATATGAGGTCGTCACGGTCGCGTCAGGTCGTAACACAGAATGAGTCACTTTTATATAGAAGATACTCTCTTCTGTGTTACGACTGTTACGACTGTTACAACCTTAAATACAACAAACACTTAAAGTGATACTACTTTAAACCTCCTAGCAAAAAGCCGTAACAGGTCGTAACAGTCGTAACAAAAGAAGGAGAAAAATGATTAAGGCTATCGAAACTAAGTATAAAGGCTACCGATTTCGCTCTAGGCTGGAGGCGAGATGGGCTGTTTTCTTTGATGCACTGGGTATCAAGTGGGAGTACGAGAAGGAAGGATATGAGCTTGATGATGGCTCTTATTACCTTCCTGATTTTTGGTTGCCTGATGTTGGTTTGAGAAATTTTGATAAAGGGGGGAGTTGGATAGAGATAAAGGCAACCGTTGAAGAGATAGAAAAACATACTGAGCGAATGGAAGCATTTGGATTGGATTTGGTTGCTTTTGCAGGTTTACCTCCCGGAGAAGATGAATCTTATACACCATCAGGATATCAAATTTCCCCAGGATGGGATAATTATATGATTTTTTGCATTTGCCCGAAATGTAAAAGGGTTTCAATTCAATATATAGAGTATGCATATCATGAAAAATGCAATATAGGAGCATTCACCACGGCAGATGGATCCCTTGTGGGTAATAATCCTTTAAACGATCATATTAATAAAGCAATAGAAGCTGCTCGCTCAGCTCGCTTTGAGCACGGAGAAACCCCATGAGCAACATCACTTCCGCTACTCAGTTCTTAAATACTGGCATCGCTGTGATCCCCATAAAATACAAAGATAAAAGGCCGGACGCCCAGCTATTGCCAAAAGACGCGGACGGCCACCCAACCTGGGAGCCATATAAAAAGCAGCTACCTACTGAGCAGGATCTTACGCATTGGTTTGCAACTCCACACAATTATGGTGTTGTCGCTGGCTGGCTCAACCTGATGATGCTGGATTTCGATGACGCCAACGAATACAGCCGGTGGCGCATTTGGGCTTATAAGCAGCAAAAATCTAAAGAGATCGCTGAGACAGCGTTTCAAGTCCAGACTAGCCGGGGAGTACATGTTTATCTCAGGTGTGAGACAGCAGGACAAAACCGGAAGATTGGCAAGATTGATATTAAGTTTCGCGGTTATGTGTTGGGACCTGGCTCGATCCACCCAACAGGTGTTGAATATTTAGCTTTAAAACAAGCGATTATCTTGCCAAAGATCTTAACATTATCTGAGGTACTGCCTGCTGAGCTGTTGGTCCAGGATACACCCACACCGAATATTCAGCAGCCAGTACAACAAAATATTACCGATGATCCGTGGGTAGCTGCCTGGCAAGCCCAGCCAGCAGCAGGCAAGGGTGTGGTTGCCAAGATCAAAAAGACTCTGGAGATCCAGCAATTTTTTACCAAGACGCGCAAATCAGGCGGCAGTTATTTAGTAACTCACTGCCCATTTCACGATGATAAAAACCCATCGTTCTGGATCGATACTCAGAAACAGATCTGTGGCTGCTTTTCGGGATGCACGAGCAAGGCAATGGATGTGATTGATTTGTATGCCAGGCTTTATGGGCTGTCAAATAACGAAGCAATTAGGATGTTGGAAAGGATGGTTTGATTTATGGGCCGAAGTCTAAGATTTTTTATCGTGTTTGCTCTTCAGTTCGTGATCGCTATTATTTTTATCGATGCGCTGAAAAGAAGTGATAGCGAGATGGTGATATTCACAGCTGGAGCTGCTGTTATGGTTTTTGTGCTCATGCTCATAATTTTTTTGATGAGCGTCATTTCAAATAAAGATATCAAATAAAAAGGAGATTATCAATATGAGCGGTGTATTTCGATTTTTAGGTGAATGGGTAAAGAAATTCTTCTTTGTAGCAACTGCGCTATCTGTGGCAGGACTAAATTTGCTAATGCTTATGGATGTATTTCGTCAAGACATCCTGTTTGTGATTTTGGGGATGGTGTTTTTTAGTATAGCAACGTGGGTGTATTTGATTACTGCATTTAGCGCGCGGGAAGACTCTAACCGGTCCGGCGCGCAGATCGGGCTAGCGTGGGCCGGGCTAGGGATCAGCCTGGTCGGTGAGCTCAGCATGGCAACTTTTGAGATCCTGCGAATGCAGAGTTTTATCATCACACCTCCGTGGGTCTCAACCGTAACCATAATAGTTATTGAGGCTGCCGTTATCATCCACCTGCTGTTGGGGATTGCGTATTTTGCGGCATCGGAAGATTACAACGAAACGCTATCCAGGATCTTCGAAAACTCCAGGCGGCGCGCTGCCGACGAGAAGTTGCGAGCTGCTCGAGCATCAGCCGAATTGGCAATCCAGGAAGAGGCCACGGATACGGGGATTGAGCTCACCCGCACGATGCTTGCGGCTGCCCTGCCGATCGTGGCGGAGCGGAAGGCAAAATTGATGGCCGAAGAGATTGCCAAGACCTTCGGGATGGATGCGGATCTGGCCATGCAAAGAGCATTTAATCACGAGATTAAAAAGTATCGCCAGGAACATAATACATTGGCTTACCAGGTGATTGATGGTGAAGCCAAAGATGTGGATCCTGCCGTTATCATCACGCCTCCACCGGCAAACCCTACTCGTCCTCGCAAAGCGGCGAGGTAACGGCAGAGTTAAATAATATGCAGCCCATCACCTGGAGTACTTTAACGACAGGTTGGCGGGTTGAGCCGGCGCATAATGGAACGGTCTGGCAGTTGCGCGAGCGCGGCTCCAGAGATAACGGCAGGAAAAGAAAAACGCGCTATTTAGGGACCATCAAAAATATAACCAGAGATAAGGCGGAAGAGTATGCAAACTGAAACGAATGATGATGATATGGCTGTAATGATGCCACCTAAAAGAACAACGAAGATGGTTTGTATCGAACAATCTAAGTTTGATGCAATAACGGCAGTTTTGGAGACGGCGAAGAAATTGATTGAAAAGATGAAAGTTATTACACAGTCACAGGAATACTACGCTGTGTGGAGTTTGGCGTACAATCACGGTATGCCATATAAGGGTGATAAATGGGAAAAGGAATTTAATGACCTTTGTTCCGCCCTCGAAGAAATGGAGCGTAAAGATGCCTCGTAAGATGACACCAATCAATGATGATGAACTTGCCGGCCTGATCATGGCGGTAACGGCAGAGGCCGGTCATGCGGGGTGGAAAGTATTTTATTCGCTTCGAAACGATGGCGGTCTATTATTAGTCATGTATCATCCTGAGAAACGCTTTGGTCTGATAACGGCAGATAACGGTAGCTCCAGGCTTATGATTGAGCCGGTAACGGCAGAAAAGGAGCTGATTGATGCCTGAAATACTAACGACTATTTTTGTGGTCCCGGCAGACCCAAATATAATCTACTGTTCCAGCTGTCACGTTTTATTAGGTGAGATGGTCAAGATCGATAACCTGCCGTTATTTAAGACCGGCAGTTTGATTACGCGGTCTTTGCATGGCTCCTGTATATGCGGACAGGAATTTCATTTTGCTACGAATGATGTGATGCTGGCAAACTTGTTACGAAGATGTCTAAACATCAAAGATGTTTAGACAATGGGTGATATAATAGATATGGGAATTGCCAGCTTTACCGCCTGGGCAGAAATGCCAGGCGGTTTGTGTTTAACTTACGCTTTAAGAAGTAACTATGTCACGAGTTAACGGACACACGGCAGATGAAGTAATCGAAGCGATCAGGGCCAGCCACGGCATTCTAGCTGCAGCTGCGCGCAAGCTTGGAGTTACCCGGCAGACAGTTTTCAAATATGTCGAGCGTTATCCAACGATCAAGGCGGCCACCGAAGAAGAGCGAGAAAAGTTTCTGGACATGGCTGAGGCAGGACTGGCAAAGCATGTGCGTAACGGCAGCCTGCCAGCTATCATGTTTGCGTTAAAAACCGTTGGTCGCAACCGAGGCTATGTTGAACGGCAGGAGCTGGCCGGCGTGCCGGAAGCCCCGATCAGTGTGATCCTGTATTTGCCTGAAAATCAGCGAGATGGAAACAGTCGAGATTAAGCCGCAGCTGGGGCCACAGGAAATATTCCTGAGCTCCCCGGCAGATGTGGCAATATTTGGCGGCAGCGCGGGAGGGGGAAAGACCTGGTCCATGCTGATCGAGCCCCTGAGACATTACAAAAACCCTGAGTTTGGCGCGGTCATCTTCCGGCGTACTTATCCCGAGATTGTCAACGAGGGCGGCATGTGGGATGAAAGTGAAAAGATTTACCCGTTGATGGGAGCCAGGGCATTGAAGGGCGATTTGTATTGGCGTTTCAACAGTGGTGCCAGAGTGACCTTTGCCCATTTGCAATATGAGAAAGACCTGGAGAGCTACCAGGGCTCACAGATCCCGCTAATTTGTTTTGACCAGCTCGAGCACTTTTCAGAGAAAATGTTTTTTTACTTGCTTTCCCGCAACCGATCGATGTGCGGGATTAGACCCTATACACGCGCTACCTGCAACCCGGAGCCTGGTTGGCTAGCTGATTTTCTAAGCTGGTGGATCGCTGAGGATGGTTATGCGGATTTAGAGAGATCGGGCAAGATCAGGTGGTTTGTGCGCGTCAACGAGGAGCTGCAGTGGGCAAATACTCAGGCAGAGCTGATGGCATTGTATCCAGATTTGCAGCCGATCTCAGTCACGTTTGTGCCGTCAACAGTGCATGACAACAAGATTTTGTTAGAAAAGGATCCAGGATATTTAGCAAAGTTGCAAGCATTGCCATTGGTAGATCGTGAAAGACTCTTAGGCGATCCCAAACGTGGTGGCAATTGGAAAATAAAACCATCTGCTGGCAAAGTGTTTAACCGGAGTTGGTTTAAAGTAGTCGAGGCCATACCTGCCGGCGGCATAGTTGCCAGATATTGGGACTTTGCGGCCACAGAAAAAGAGTTAAACAAAGACGATCCAGACTACACAGCGAGTGACCTGATGTTGATAGTTAATGGCAGCTATTATATTTTGGATACCACGGCAGAACGGATCTCTCCGGCAGAGCTGGACCGGACGTATGAGAATATTACTCGTCAGGACCAGACGAGATTTAAAGAAGAGGGACGGCAATATCTCAGCCGCTGGGAACAGGAGCCAGGTAGTGCGGGTAAGCGCGAGAGCTACCGCATAACCAAGCAGATGGCCGGGATCGATGCTCGCGGCATACCCAGCGCAGGAGACAAACTGGTGAGAGCCAAACCATTGGCAGCTCAGGCAGAGGTGGGCAACGTATATCTTTTAGCTGGTCCCTGGAACGAGCGCTGGCTAAACCATATGCACGGGCAGCCGGACCTGCCACATGATGACGAGATGGATGCGGCCAGCGGAGCTTTTGGGAGCTTGACCCACCAGGCAGGAAGAATAAAAGCAAAGAGTTATCAAGGATAATTGTTGCGGATTAAGATAATCATGCTATAATAAGCATGTATAGACAAATTGGGAATAGCGGAGTTTACCAGCCCGCGCCGTGTTGAAAACCAGGTGCGGGTTTTTTGTTTAATGGAGAGTTGATATGAGTGCAACGCAATTAGCATCTTTGGCGGGTATTGTTTTATCGTTGGTGTTTAGTTATTTCCCTGGACTAAAAACCTGGTATGACGGATTGGATTCGGCAGCGAAAAGCCTGGTGATGGCGATTGCCGTGGTAGTTGTTGGCGTGGCAGCTTTTGGCCTGAGTTGTTGGCCGGCTTTTCCGTGGCCTGTTTTCACCTGCGATATGCCTGGTTTCTGGGGCATGGCGGCTGCGGTGGTCGCTGCTTTGGTAACCAACCAATCTACCTATGTAATCACGCGCAAGCTCAAGAAATCGACCTCTTAATAACCTATGCCTGACAGCGATTTGAAGCGCGCTTTCGACGCACTAACCGGCAAGCTAGCTGATTACAACAGACTGTTTTCCTATGCGGAAGGTGATCAGCCATTGATCTATTCTACGGCGCGGCTGAGTGAGGCGTTCAATAATATCAATGCCCACTTCGAGCAAAACTGGTGCAGCGTGGTAATCAACAGCGCGCTTGATCGGATCGTGTTGAAGGGTTGGGATGTACAGAACAGCAGCCAGCTAGACGCTTTGGAGCAGCTGTGGAATGATGAGCAGATCGCGCTTGAGTCGTATGACGCGCATTACGCGGCCCTGGTCACGCATGAGTCTTTTGTTATCGCTTGGAAAGACGAGACAGGCGATATCGAGATTTACTACAACGATCCTCGTTTGTGCCATATGTTCTACCAGGCGGATAACCCAAAAAAGAAAGAGTTTGCGTGTAAATGGTGGCACGATGAAGGCGCGGGCAGCTACTTTATTACGTTGTATTACGAGGATCGGCTGGAATATTACGAGGCCAAAGCCAAGAACACGCCAACATCTGTAAACGCGTTTCACGCTGCCGAAACGCCCACCGCTGACAACCCTTATGGAGTCATTCCAGTATTTCACTTACAGACTAACCGGCGCAACAGCGGCAGCGAGCTGACTAATATTTTAACGCTTCAAGACGCGGTCAACAAGCTGCTGGCCGATATGATGGTGGCGGCAGAGTTTGGAGCATTTCGGCAGCGATATGTAATCTCAAACGCAGACACAAGCACGCTGAAAAATGCGCCCAACGAGATTTGGAATATACCGGCTGGCGATGGGGCGGGTCAAGGGTCAAGTGTAGGTCAGTTTGAGGCGACGGATCTTAACAACTATCTCAACTCTATTGACAAGCTGGCTAACAGCATCGCAATTATTTCACGCACACCTAAACACTATTTTTATAACTCTGGCGCAGGGATCAGCGGCGAGGCTTTAATCGCTATGGAGTCGCCGCTAACAAAGAAAGTGGAACAGCGCGAGGAAAACTTTGGCGTTACCTGGGCAGAGATTGGGTCCTTCTTGCTCCAGCTATCCGGCTTTGGAGAAGTGCCGCAATCGCAGATTACACCCATCTGGGAACCTCCCCAGTCTATCCAGCCCTTCACTGAGGCGCAGACGACTCAGACCAACGTAAACGCAGGCATACCACTGATAACCCAACTCAAGCGGCAGGGCTGGACGGAGAGCGATATCAAAGCCATGCAGAAAGATGAGCAAGAGGCAAAGGCCAAGACGACCAGCCTGGCAGCGGCTTTGCTGGAAGATCTAAGAAAAAAGCAAGAGCAATCTAACCAACCACCGGTAGAGCCGGAAGAGACAGAGCAACCAGTACAAGGAGTTGAATCATGAGTTATCCGAGGCAGTTATATTTCCCATCTTTGACAGTGTTGATCGCTACCAGTTTGTCTGTTGCGGTTGATCTGGACGCTTACCACCTAGTAGGCTTTGTTTGTCCGGCGGCTATCGAGGCTACCACGACCAACGTTTCTTTTACGGCCTCGCCCACCCTGGCCGGCACTTACAACATCGTCAAGCCGAATGGGATCAAACTATCCATCCCGTTCTTGATCAACGATTACATTACGCTGTCCAATATCCCCGATCTTTACGGGGTGCGTTTTATAAAGTTCCAGATGGAAACAGCGGCAGGCGTGGCTGTTGCCCAGGCCACGGCAGCCAGAATCTTCACGCTGATATTGGAGCCGATCTAGAATTATGCTGCCACCCATCCCGCGCGCCCGGCCAGATCCAGAAGTAATCCGAGTTCTAAAAGAATATCGGGCGGCTCTTGACGCGAAAGAGGCGGGCTTGATGGTGGAAATGGCGGATCAGTGGCTCTTGATCGAGAAGCGGATGGATGCTGATATCGCTTTGCTGGCGCGCGAGATGGCGGATCGAGCAGCAAGCGGCAAGGTGATCACAGAGCAGATGGTATGGCGTGAGGAACGTTACAAGATTATCAAGAACCGCATGGAAGAAGAGATTAGTAAGTTTGCAACTGGCTACGCGGCCCAGGCTACGGCAATCGCCCAGGAGCAGTATGCTTTGCTAGGGATCGACGCAGCGCAAGCGGCGATCAATGCCAGCTACGGCCCGATGGGAACCTACTTCAACAGGATCAATGTCAACGCGGTGCAAAGCATGATCGGCTTTGCTGGCGATGGCACGCCGTTAAACAAGCTACTGATGAAAAGTTATCCAGATGCGGTAGATGGCTTGATGAACGCTTTGATTAACGGTCTAGCCAGGGGCAAAGGCTCCGCGCAGATCGCGGCGGATATGGTTGAAGGATCCGCGATGGGGCTAGAACGGGCTTTATTAATTGCCAGGACAGAGGCGGCCCGCGCATATCGAACCGGATCCACAGAGCAATATCGTGAAAGCGGGGTTGTAGATGGGTTTATGCGGTTAGTCAAAAAAGAAACGGCATGCCTGGCCTGCTTGATGCTGGACGGGCAGCGGTTTGAATCGGCCGACGAATTGACCGATCATCCCCGCGGCAAGTGTACTGCGGTGCCGGTGGTCCAGGGAGTTAAACCTCCCGTATGGGAGACAGGCAAGCAATATTTTAATAAACTAAGTGCGGACCAGCAGCGCGATCTCATGGGAGATGAGAAATACGCGGCCTGGAAAGATGGACAATTTAAATTAGATAACTTGGCGCAGATGACTCACTCCAAAGTTTGGGGTGATTCGCCTCGTGTGGCCACATTCGCTGAGTTGGGGATGGGAGGCTAAGAGATGTTCTCTAAAATTGCTTGCTTCATTTCCTCAGCTGCTTTGCCACTGATTGATAAGTTATGCTTTTTCCCATCTGCCGTGGTAACTTCTAACTGTTTCGCATACCCGGCCTTAACGTCGGTGATGGACTTTAGCAAGATGACTTCAGTTTGTTTACCGAACATATGCGGTTTTTCGATTTCAACCCGATTGGGGAAAAGACGCACGGTTATAGACGATATTTTGCTTACTTTTATGGGCTCCATGATTGTACCCTCCAACGAAGAGTATAGCCGATATATCGATAACAAGATAGCTAATTCATCCTGGCGAGAAGCCGGAGAAAAGGAAAAGTCGAGATGACTAATCAACCACCTGCAGCACCAACCCCACCGGAAAGCCAGCCGGAGCAAGAGCAAGAACAAGAACAGCCGATCCAGTTTGATGTCTGGTTAGGGCAGCAAGACGAGAAAGTTAAAGCTGCTTACGAGGAACACGTAACCGGTTTAAAAAACACGGTTAAAGCCACCCGCGAGGAGCGGGATCAGTTTGCAAAGGAGCTGCGAGAGGCAGCCGGAAAGCTCGCCAAAGGTTCGGATGCTGAGAAAGCCTTAACCGAAATGGCGGCAAAATACGAGATCGCAGAAAAGCGCGCTAGTTTTTATGAGGACTCTACCCGGCCTGAGATTGGCTGTCGAAATCCTAAAGCGGCTTTTGCGGTTGCGGTTTCAGATGATTTGTTCGATAAACGCGGCATCCCGAATTGGCCCGCAATCAAGGCAGCTGCGCCGGAATTGTTTGGCGTAGCAGCCCCCAGGTCAAACGCTGGCAACGGTACGGGAAGCCCACCAAAAAACGAAAGCATGAATGACTTGATCCGCAGAGCGGCAGGTCGTCAATAACATAAAAGGAGTTTTACCATGCCTTACAATAATATTATTTCACGTGCTGACGCAGCCAGTCTAGTTCCGGTTGAGATCAGCAACGAAATTCTGGCTAACCTGCCAGAAATGAATCCGATCATGCGCCTGGCGCGCCGGCTCCCGAACATGAGCACCAATCAGCGCCGGCTCCCGATCATGAGCGCGCTGGCCACGGCTTATTTTGTGACCGGTGATACCGGACTCAAGCAGACCTCCGAGGTCAACTGGGCTAACCGTTTTGTGGATGCGGAAGAGTTGGCGGTAATTGTGCCAATTCCAGAAGCCGTTTTGGACGATGCCAGCTATGACATCTGGGGTGAAATCCGCCCTGAAATGGAGCGCGCCTTAAGTATCGCCATTACCAATGCCGTAATTTCAGGCACGAACATCCCCGCAACCTGGACGGTTGACCTTAACGGTGCAGCTGGCCTAGTGGCTGGTGCAACTGCGGCAGCTCAAACTTTGAGTTTGCTGGCTTATGCCGATTTGTACGAAGCATTACTCGGCATGACCGGTGCAGGTGTCCTGGGTACTTTCATGGCGGTTGAAGCGCAGGGTTTTGCTGTAACCGGTACAATTGCCCACCCTGGGGTAAAGGGTGCTTTACGCAATGTGCGCGATATCAATGGTATGCCTATCTTCAAGGCCAATATGCAAGACCCCAGCCGGTATGATCTGGACGGAACGCCGATCTACTTTGCGTCGGATGGAACGATGCCGGCAGCCACTTGTACCGCTATTATGGGTCAGTGGGATCAGCTGGTTTATTCGATGCGCCAGGATATCACGTACAAGATCCTCGATCAAGCTGTAATCCAGGATGCAACCGGAGCCATTGTTTACAACCTGGCACAGCAAGACATGGTTGCCATGCGCGCCGTTATCCGCCTGGGCTTTGCTCTTCCAAACCCGCCAACCCGAATGAACGTGGCCGGCGCAGCTGCCGCCCGATTCCCGTTTGCGGTATTGACTCCGTAATCCGTTCTGAGTTAACCAATAATAGGAGACTCAAAAATGTCACTTTTTCCACCTTCTGTTGAATACGCCCTCGTTGGAGTACCGCGTTCCAGGGGCAGCAAGATCATTGTGGTTGATGGAGTAAACGGCAATAATGCCAACTCCGGCTATAAGTGGGATCAGCCCAAAGCCGGTATTGACGCTGCCTACGCGCTGACAACCAACCGTAAAAACGACATCATTTTGCTTGTTGGAAATGGCTTGTCGTACACTACCACCGCGGCCCTAACCTGGGCTAATGACTTTACGCACTTAATCGGCCTAAACTCAGGCGGTCCAGAACCACGCAGCCGAATCAAATGCCCGGCGGCTCTGGCTACTACGCCCTTTGTCACCTGGTCAGCCGATGGATGCGTTGTCAAGAATGTTGGTTTCTGGCATGAAACATCGGATGCAGCCGGCCTGGTCAACGTTCTGGTTTCTGGCTCCCGTAATACCTTCGATGGCTGCCAGTTTGCCGGCGGTGTAGGTGCAAATGCGGTCACTGGGGCGCGTTCTCTCCAGGTCGGCGCAGCTGGTGATGGATCCGGCAACACCTTCAAAAATTGCATTATTGGCCTTGATACCATTATGTCGGTGAACGGTATGGCTGGCGTTGAGTTCGTGAGCGGCGCGATGCACACCACCTTTGACGATTGCCTGTTTATCACATCCACCAACGGCACAACCTATGCCCACGTAACCGTGGCGGCTGCTGCGGGTGTTGGGCGGCTTAACTTGTTCCGTCGCTGCCTGTTTATTAACGAGGGCAACGGCGCACAAGCTGAGTGCATGGTAATCGCTGCGGCTCTTCCAGCTGCAAGCCGGATCTATGCGGTTGATTGCTGGATGTACGGTACGCCCGAATGGAACCTAACCAATAACGGCCTGGTTACCAACGTCACCATCGCGGCCAATACCACCGGTGTCGCAACTGGTAACTTGATGATGATTACCAGCTAAGGAGAAATCCATGTATAAAGTTATCAAGGATTTTTCTTTCAGTACCGTGAATTTCAAAGCTGGAGATATCATCCAGCCAGGCCAATTTGAGGCGGATCAGATTTTTATGTGGGAGTCTGTTGGCTTTATCGTCAACCTGAATCCCAAACCCGCAGAAAAGCCGGCCAAAGATCCGGCGGTTAAGAAACCGCTAAAGGAGAAATAAAATGCCTGTAACCCTATCTACCGATGATGCAAAAACCGGATGGTTAAAAGTCCACATCGTGGGCGAAGCGGCTGCGGCTGGTCTGTTGGGTGAGGTGTATAACCCTGAGGGTGTGCTGCTGCATATCAACAGGGGCTTTGTTTACATCGCCACCCCTGCGGGGCTGGCCTCGGTGCTGCTTGTTGGGATCGGTGCAACTGGGGTGAGTTCTAATACCATCCTGGCTACACTGGCCTTTAACCAGGCAGCCGGAACCGTTTGGAACGTGGTCGGCATGGATCGAGCCTCAGAAGCGGCAGCATCTACACCCTGGGGTGTACTCTGGCCGGCAACGTCTTACCTCACCATTACCAACAGCGCGCAGGTCAGCACCGGTTTGATCGCTGATTTGTACCTGCAATATATTCGTTTGGCTTAAGGAGGTCAAAACATGACCGCTGTAATCTCAACTGATAACGCACAAGCCGGTTGGTTAAAGATTCGTATTACCGGCAATACAACCGCGGTGGCGAATACCCTGGGATCTATCTTGAACCCGGAAGGTGTTTTGCTGCATATCTACGATGCTTTTCTGTATATCGTTGCCCAGGCAGCTGGCGCGGCGACTCTTGATTTGGGTGTTGGTGTCCTCGGAGCCGACTCCACCGATCTGGCAAGCGCGGTAGCTATGAACGCCGGACTCGGAACGGTAATCAAGATCGTTGGAACCGACTTGGCAAGCGAAGGCGCAGCGGCTACCCCACGCGGTTTACTCTGGGCGGCAGGAGCTTATCTCAACGCCTTCAATCCGGCGGCAGTAGCCTCGACTCTGTTCGTGGCTGATTTGTACGTGCATTACATCCGCCTGGCGTAAGGTGAAACCATGACAGCCACGGCAGCGCAGATTTTACAGATTCGTAGAATGGTGAACGAACCCGATTTGATGGGTTCTTATTCCGACGCTCTTATACAAACGTTCATCGAGAAATATCCTTTGCTCGATGAGCTTGGCGAGGAGCCTTATGATTGGATCGGAGTCCCACCTGTCGCCACGGTTAACGCCGATTGGATTGCGACCTATGATCTAAACGCTGCCGCGGCTGACATCTGGAGCGAAAAGGCGGCGGCTGTTGCAGCTCTATACGACTTTTCAGCGGATGGCGGAAATTATAGCCGGTCCCAAATGTATAAGATGTATCAGGAGCAAGCCAGGTATTACCGTTCTCGCCGGTCAATGAAAACAATCAGGATGATACAAACGCCTGAGGAGCCGGTAACGCCAGAAAACTATATTGGGAACGTCAATAACCCATATGAGTAAACCATGCCATACCCTACCGAACACGCGGCGAGGATAAAACAACCTGGATCATTTCAGGCGGACTCGTTTCGGCGCGTGACCTTAGCAACCGGTATTTCGGCTATTATGGGCAAACTTAAGGGCTCGTCATCGATGACGCTCCAGGCTTACCGTTTTGATCGGAAAAAGTTTACCGCAGCGCAAGCTAAGAAATGGCTAGCGGATCATAAAGTTAAACCCATCCTTTTTGAGCCGGCCTCCAACGAAGAGGCTAACAGCAATATAAGGAAAGCGGCAGGAAAATAATGGATTTTACCGCTGACGAGCTAACGGGAATGAGAACGGCGCAAGATGGTCACATGATGGATACTTATGTGCCGCAAGTTTACTCTGAAACCTTCGGCTCATTCCGAGAGTCTATTATCACCTACACCGATGGAGCTGCGGCGATCTGCGGCCTGGATATGCGGCCTGGCACAGAGCGGCACAGTTCAGACAATACCATCCTGGAATACGATGCAATTGTACGGCTGCCCATTGGGACCACCCCCAACCCCAGAGACAGGATCAAGATAACAAAACGCTTCGGAGAAACGCTGGCAACGGCTCTGGTCTTTGAGATCGTCGGCCCGATCCAGCGCGGCCCCTCTGGGATCCGCCTGCTTTTAAAAAAGGTAGCAACATGAGCGGAGCCAGGGTCACTGTGATTACGCTCTCTAATAACTTTGCGGCAGTAAAAACTGCTAGTCAAGATGCCCTGAAAAAAGCGGTCATGGCTGGCGGGCAGGTGGTCGAGGCTTACGCCAAGATCAACGTCGAACACACCTTCTCCAGCAAAGCCACCGGCGGCGCAGGGTTGGGCGGCTCGATTCAAACGGTGCTGAGTAAAACTACCAGCACAGAAGCGGAGGCCGATGTAGGCCCTACGGTGATCTACGGCAGGATCCAAGAGTTGGGCGGGATCATAAAACCGGTGTTCGCTCAAATGCTACACTGGATAAACGACGCTGGCGAAGATGTTTTCGCTAACGTAGTGCATATCCCACCCAGGCCCTACTTGCGCCCGGCTCTGGACGATCATAAAGAGGAAGTGCTTGAAGCTATCGGCTATCAGCTAAAACAGGCTATCGAAAGAGTGGCAGGCGACTAATGGCAACTTTGACGATAGAAGAAGGAATCGGATATTACCTGACGACCTACGCCGGCCTGGTGGCTCTGGTTAGCACAAGAACCTATAACAAGCGCATTCCACAAGAGGCGACGCTGCCATGTGTGACCTACTACCGCATATCCACCCCACGCGTCCAGACCCACGATACAA
>Ga0208980_10000351_pt1 | contig 25331 bp, 21 predicted proteins | sample WetSurMetagenome_3_FD_187993 | JGI IMG/M metagenome (GOLD analysis project Ga0208980, IMG submission 187993) | Wetland microbial communities from Twitchell Island in the Sacramento Delta, sample from surface sediment Aug2011 Site A1 Bulk (version 2) | ecosystem: Environmental > Aquatic > Marine... | reverse complement strand
AAGCGGCTGGCTGCGATTCGTTGGAGCGGGAGACGGGGATCGAATCCGCGACGTCCAGCTTGGGAAAACGAGTAAAGATCGTTTATCAAGGCTTTTGGCGTTTCCTGAGATGCATTTTGTACACTGTGTTCACTGAGTTTCCTCATTTTGACCGCGAATGGAGTCACAACGGAGTCACGAAAAACGATTTCATTTCCTCTTTTCGCCAAGTATAAAAACAAATCAAACAAGGATGAAATCATTGATGGGTTGTCGGGGCGAGAGGATTCGAATTCTCCGCCCACGGGTTCGCCCAATTCCGCGCATGTTCACCAGCGTACTGCAAATAAAGGGCTTGAGCCCTATTCCCCGCCCTATTTGAACTCGCCCGAACACGGGCAAAACAGTTTGAGCCTCGACCTGTAGTTACACACACACTACGCATGGATTTGATGGCGGAAAAAATAAAGCTGCGGAAACTTTGCAGGTTTGGGAAGGAGCATGAAAAACGAACTTGTGACCTCCTGACTGCCAGCTCGGTTCTGCCGCTGAAAACAAAAGACTTACGCGTTTTCCTGCAAGAAATTCCAACTTATTCCAACCTGTGCAACTTCCAGATACAAGCAAAACGCAAGCGTGAGCAGCGGGGATTTACATTTGTTCCGGGCTATCGGAAGATGGCCAACGAACGGCGGCCACACGATCCTCTGGAGAAAGATTTGAATCAATCTCCTGCTCCACGAACCCGGGAAGAAGATCTCCCGGCTCGAAGCCTGGCTCTACATTATTATTAATGTGCGCGGATGTGTGCCTGAACCGAATCTTGGACAATCTATTTCCGCTTAGTCTCGCGGCGATATTCTTGGGTAAGATCCACAATCTTGCCCCGCTTAATCACCCAGACAAGCGTGCCGGTCTCAAGGCCGATCTGTAGCGCTCGACGTGCTGCGCGGCGTAACGCTTTTTCAGAGGAAATGATATCCGGATCTTTCGACCTTTTTTGTTTTTTCGCCATCAATTGTCTCCTGATTCGATGAATCTCGGCTCCGGTCCGGAATTATCATATAGAACCCAGCTGCTTGCTAATTCGCGATATATTTCCTGGAAGCTGTGCAGTCCCGCATCGAATCTTCTGCGAACTACTTCCTCAGGAAAATTATGCCCGCCCTGCGCCACGCGAGACAACTCCCGAGCAATGGCCAGGTCAGCCGTAGGCAGGCTGAGGAATATCAATTTCACGTGATATCCTGCATTTCGCCAGGCCGGAATAAGCCGGGAGTAGCGGCGCCCGGACAAAGCTGTTTCGAAGGCAAAACTCTCCCCCATTCGAACTTGCCGCTGTATTTCCTGCAAAACCATGTGTCCGGCTCGTAACGCCGCCTTGTCCGGATCAAAAGGTGAAAGCCCCGCAGCAATCCTACGGCTTTGCTCTTGGTTCACTGCTGGGTAAGGCTTGCTCCTCCGAGCAAAGGATTTCGGGAACAAACATGGCCTGTGTCGGACCGTGATTGCTGCATTAGGTTGCCGGAGAATGAACTTCCCGGTATCATTTGCCCTCCGTGGATTGGAAAAAGAGGATCATCCGTCGGCGGGCTCCCGTTGCACAACGTCCCATTTTGGTGAGGAGCATTATGAAAGCACTGAGCATTGCGCTATTCGCCGTGACAGTCGCGGCAGCACAAGTGTCCGGAATCAAAACAGGGCCTGAGGTAGGACAGAAAGTGCCTGCCTTTGAAGCGCGCGACCAGAATGGGAAGTTGCAGACACTGGCAACGCTGCGGGGTTCGAAAGGACTCGTATTGCTTTTTGTACGCTCGGCGGACTGGTGACCGTGGTGTAAAACGCAACTCGTGGAGCTGCAGGAAAAAAAGGCGGAGTTCGAAAAAAACGGCTTGAAAGTGGCGTCGGTAAGTTACGACAGCATAGAGATTCTCAAGTCATTTGCCGATCGGGTCGGAATCACTTTCCCTATGTTGGCTGATCCCGATTCCAAAATCATACGCGATTTCGGCATCCTGAATGAAAGCATACCGAAGGGAAACCCGACTTATGGAGTCCCCTATCCGGGCAGCTATGTCCTCGACGGGCGCGGCATAGTCCAAAGCAAGTACTTCACGCCAGATTACCGGGAGCGCTATACAGGCGGCGATATCCTGCTGGACAGGTCCTCCCGGACAGGACAGACCGGGTGGAAGGAGCTCGAAACGCCACATTTGAAACTGAAGTATAAGGCTAGCAACGAGGTTGTGCGCGCCGGCAATCATGTGGCGCTCAGGATCGAGGTGTCCTTGAAACCCAAAATGCACGTCTATGCCCCTGGAGTGCAGGGCAGCTACATCCCGGTCCAGTGGCAGATGGCCGAAGGTGCCTGGAAGGCCTCGCCCCCTCAGTGGCCGGCATCAAAAAATATCCACCTGAAGGTAATCAACGAAACCCTGCCGGTGTACAAAGACGGGTTCGTAGTCACTCGGGATGTTGTCCTTGCTCAGCAGAAGGAGTTGGCAACAACTGCTGGAGCAGGAAAAGAGATGACCCTGGAAGGCACATTCCGCTACCAGGCGTGTGACGACAAGGTGTGCTATCCGCCTGTAAACATTCCGCTGAAATGGAACCTGCGTGTTGGGGAATTGGATATGCAGCGGGCCCCGGAAGCGTTAAGACGGCGCAAATAGCCTGAACCTGCCCTCGATTCCAAAATGTGAGGATCTTCGATAATAATATTCTGGATGTTATTGCCGTCTTTTCTATAATTGCGGGATCAAAAACGTCGCCCAGATAAGGAGACCGCCGCAATGTCTCAACAGGAATACGATCATCTTTTGACCCTCGTGAAGAACCGACGGACAGTACGTAAATTCAAACCCGATCCTCTCCCCGAAGGATCCGTAGAGAAGATCCTCGAGGTCGCGCGCTGGGCGCCTTCCGGGTTCCACACCCAACCCTGGGAATTTGTTGTCGTACAAAAAAAGGAGGTGAGGGAGGCTGTTGTCCGCGTTATTGACAGGCATGCGCCGCCCATCAAAAACATAAGACCGGGAGCTGAACCGTCCAATTCTCCGCAGCCCAGCTTCCGTGATGCGCCGGTGTTTATCATCCTTCTCGCCGACTGGAGAGCAAAAGTAGGATTGCCCGGTCATCCGACGGAGAAGAACGCCCTGGTCACAGGAATCTACTACTCCAGCATGGCCAGCACGTTTCTCTATATGCATTTGGCTGCGGCATCTCTTGGTCTGGCTTCCCAGTGGTACTCGGCCGCATCACGTCCCGAGGCGGAACAGGAAATTCGAAAAATCATCGGAATCCCAGATTCCCTCTCCATATACGACATGATGGTGCTTGGTTATCCGGCTGCCCCGCCAAATCCCAAAGAGTTGAGAAAACTGGCAGAGATGATACATTACGATGATTGCGGCTTTCAGAACTTCCGCACCGACGAGCAGGTCGTTGCCGACGCTCAAAAGACCTGGGACTGGTGTATGTCGGAACACTAGCCCCTCTATTTCAACCGGCGTTCTATAAGAGAAAACGGCGGGAAACATTAGTGCGAGGTCTCCGCCGCACTCAGGGAGGATAGGATGAAAGTTTTAGGAATTTCGGGCAGCCCACGAAAAGATCAGACAACGGACCAACTGGTAAAAGAGGTCTTAGCCGGCATTGGTCTAGAGACAGAGTTTATTTCCCTGGCCGGCAAACGTATCGGCCCGTGCATCGCATGTCTCGGATGTGTCCAAGACAACATATGCAAGGTTGAAGACGATATGCAGGCGCTGCGTGACAAAATTGTCGAAGCGGACGCTTACGTTATCGGGGCCGCAAATTACTTCTCAATGCTCAATGGTCTTGGGCACTGCTTCCTGGAGCGTTTCTATCAGTTCCGCCACCAGGAGGGCAAGGCCGTTGCAGGAAAGCTCGGAATAGCCATCGGTGTGGGCGGGAGTTCAGGCGACCCGGTTGTATTGAACATCAAGACTTTTTTTCAATATAACCAGATCGAATGCATCGGGACAGTTTCAGCCCAGGGCCCGGCATGCTGCTTTGTCTGCGGCTATGGCGAAACTTGCAAAGTGGGGGCCATTCACATGTTCTTCGGGCCGGGCACAAAAATCACGCCGGAGATCACGCCCAGCCTTTCCAAACAGAGTGCAACAATTGAAGAAGCCAGATCCCTTGGTCGCATGCTAGAACAGCGTCTGCGCGGTTTTGCTTCTGCTACATAGCCTGGATCTGCAGAATTCAATAGCAATCTCGGGAGGTGCCTTGTGAGAAAAATGCCAATGATTGTCTGTGTAGCACTGGTGGTTCTGATAACCGGATTGTTCGTTCGCTCCGGCTGGGTTCAGGGACAGGAAAAAACTCCGTCAAACAGCCGCCTTGCAGTTATATGGACCAGTGGCGACCCGGAGGTCGCCCACCGTGTCTGCTTCATGTATACGGATAATGCCAAGAAACAGAAATGGTTCGATGAAGTGACCCTGATTGTGTGGGGGCCCTCAGCACGTCTTCTTGCGGGCGACAAGGATTTGCAGGCCAAGGTCAAAGGCATGCTGGACGACGGCGTGAAGGTGCAGGCATGTGTGGCCTGCGCAGATTCTTATGGCGTTACGGAGCAACTGCGCAAAATGGGAATCGAAGTCAAAGGCATGGGCAAACCTCTTACAGACCTTATCCAGCAGGGCTGGCATATACTTACTTTTTAGAGCCCATTGGCTTGAGATCCACTGATGATCCATAGGGCCAACCCGACTTGAGCGGGCTGGGACTCTAAGTGCAACCATTGCTTTTCGGCGAAGCTCTGCGTACGAATTTGAGGAGGTAAACCGCGCGTTATAATTCCTCGAGAAAGTCATTTCTTCTATCGGCGGGAATTTTGAGAATTCCATCTCCAGCCGTATCTTCAAGGTCCCACCACCATTGTTTGGAATGGTCGGGCCGGCCATAACCCAGGGCGTCATCGAGCCGAACGGCGAGACTGCGAGCAAGCGAAGAGCGCCGAATCATCCAGCCGGCGGCTCGATGCAGGGGTGTGTATGGCTTATTCCAGGGACAGACGGCCATGCAAGTGCCGCAGCTCGCACCTCTCTGATTGCCAACCCGCATGGAAGTGCATTTCCTCATCTCCGAGGGCCAGCGCTCGTAGCCGTTGAACATGACTTTACCGCCGTCGCTCAATGCGCCCGAAGGGCATTGGCGGGCGCATTTTTTGCATTTCGAGCAGAAATCCTGAAGTCCGAAATCGATCGGCCGATCGCAAAGCATGGGCAGATCCGTGGTTACCACGGAAGCTTTGAACCTCGGGCCAAAAAAGGGATGAAGAACGCATTCGCTCATTCGGCTGACCTCTCCCAGCCCGGCCCACAGGAGAATGGGGGGCACAACAACCTGATAGCTCAAGGCATGATGGGCGCGTGCCGGATACCCGAGCCTTCGGATGTAGTCGGCCAGAATGCATGCGATGAAACCTGAGGCGGAGTAAGCGACGAAACTCATGGAATTGCTGATCCAGTCATGACCGGAGGTAGCCTGGGCAGTTCTCGCATCCTGATCCACGAGAATCGCTATAGCATACTGGTGCTTGAGCTCGGTGGGTTCCCCTGTGGCAGCGCAATGGGAATAGACGGCATAGGCTGGCAGCTTACAGATGCCGACCGCGTCCGCTCTCAAAAAATAAGCAGTTTCCTTGATATGACGCGCAATGAGGGCGGGATCATGGGTGATCGGCGCCGGTTGTCCCGCGACAACGCCATCAACGGTCTTCCGCAGCGTGTTCTGCATGGATACAAGGGCAGCAGAAAGCGGATGTTTTGTGGCAAATCGTTTCCGTTCCCTCTGGATGAAGGGTCCAAAGTCTCCCTGAAGCGCCCGGTTGAATCCATGCGCCTTCTCATGAATTCTCTGGATTTGATCCTCATGGATCTCCGTGGTTGGATGATCAACCTTCTTGATTGTATGCATTGGAAACGGTTCCCACTCACGCTTATGGTAGCCACTCATGGCACCTCCAAAGTGTCCTTATGCTGTAAATTTTGACTTGGGAGTTTCAGCCCCGCGCGTCCCGGTTTGTTGAAAAGACCAACTACGGCGATGGTTTTGCTGCTTTAAGGATTTCTTTAATTTCGATTCCCAGCGGATTCGATTCAGGCATTTCACAAGATTGTTTTTCCCTCAGTTTTGATTCCGTGCGCATTGTATGCTGATTCAAGTAATTGTTTTTGCAGCTTTTTGATCCATTCTTTAATTATTGCGGTATCTTCCTGCTATTGAAAAAAAGACTTACGCGTTTTCCTGTAAGAAATTCCAACTTATTCCAACCTGTGCAACCTCCAGATGCAAGCAAAATGCAAGCGTGATCGGCAGAGATTCGCGTCTCCTTCCGGCCGCACGAAGGTCCCCAATGAACCCGCGGCCATACGCTCCTCTGGAAAAAGACCTGGATCAATCCTCTGCTTGGTGAACTCGGCAAGAAGTTCTTCCGGCTCAAGGACTGGCTTTTCCCTATTAATGTCCTGCCGCTGGAAAGAATGATGAAAATGAAAAACGGGACTGAGGATGAGAGGGTTCTGCAACAGTTCTCGTTACCTCGCTTCGAAATAGAATTGGCCCAGAACCACAGTACAGAGGTTCTTCAAGGAATTGGATGCGCGGCTGGCATAATCGCCCGCATCGACACGGACTTGGGCCACCCAGAGGGCTAGGCAGCGGTCCCTTGAACGGAGGGCCGGTAACCGGGCCATTTCGCGGGCCAATATAGAGGAAGGAATAACAGAACGTTTTTAGAGGAGTATCTCTCTTCATTTACACCGGCAGTCACCAACGCACCTCCAGATCAGCCCGCACCTTGCCCAAGAAATAGCGATTGTCCAGGAATGCCGGGCCTCGCAATTGGGGAAGTTTCGCAAGACCTATCAACCAGCCCGGTTTCGGAGCGTCCATTGTTTCTCAAATGTCGAAGGCTCACTGATGTCTACTGCCTTCCCGGCCCTCAAATACAGGGTTGAGCGGATTGTTTTTGCCTGCCGTTGATGTAAGTTGAGATTGAACTCAGGACGCACACTAGCCGATGCAGCGGAGTCAATATAGGATGGGACAGCATAGCGTTATTTATCCTTGCGCTGTCGTTCTTTGAAGGCATTGCTTACCTGATATTGAGGAAAAGATACAGGCAAAAACTCCAAGCGGTTGAAACGGCCAATTCGTCACAGGACAAGAAAGAGGGATTTTGATTCGCGAACAAGGCGCAGTACATGGGCATGCGCACCATGGATTATCCGGCGGAGGTCTGAAACACAACTTGGAGGGGAGGATTGCAATGAAATGGAACCAGGCGTCAATATTTTTGGGGTTCATGCTGGTGCTGGGCGGCAGCCTTGGAGCACAGGAAAAAGCCGAAAGAGAAATCGACATCCACAAGAACGTCAAGCTGATTCAAATGGCCATTCCTAATGACATACCGGAAGAACTCAGGGACAAATACCAGAAGTTTTTGCCCCTTTTTGTGGAGGCATTAAAAGAGAAAACCGCAGAACAGTCTGCCGAGGATGCACTTACGGTGCGCATCGTTCCAGGTGTAAAAGAAATCGGGTCTGCCAAGATCAAGCGTGTTTTTGCGAAGGTCACGGCTTACCGAAAACATGCGAAAAACGAATATGTCGGCAGCCTGCTCCTCCATAATTATGCGACGGGAGAGTTAATCAACAAGGAAGAAGTCGGGCAGTTTCTCACAAAACAAATCCTGAATCCTTTGGGCATGAGCTAGCTGCTTTCTTTGGTTCTGGTCTGCATCCATCGGCACCCACCCGGTAATGCGGTCGCCTAGCATCACCAATAACGTTAAAGCGCGTCGGCCTTTTTTAGATCGCCCAGGAACTCGTGCAGCGCCTTCTCACTTGCCGGATCCGCCATAATTACTATGAGATCCCCCGAAGCGAGACGCGTATCTGCATGAGGAAATAAGGTTTCAGCTTGTCGCATAATCGAGACCACAAGCGTATTCGGCGGCAATCCAGCCTCACGCAAGGTCTTTCCCGCCAGGGGGGATGAGGCTTTGACCTGCGCCTCAAAAAGCGTTGTGCTCCCCGGAAGTGAATTCGTGCGCCGAATGCTTCGTTCGAGCGTATTCCGATATGTTGTAATCGCATCCTTTACCGTAAGCTTGCCAACCACACGGCCAGCCTCTACAATAGGAGCCCAGCTAAATCCCCTGGTCGTCAACTGCTCCAGCGCAACATCCATGCGCTCGTCAGGACTCAATACAATGGGGTCGCTGACCGCGACCTTACCGATAGCTTCATTAGCCATCTGTTCCGGAGGGAGTTTCTCGAGTTCGCTGTCGGTCACAACACCAGCGAATGCACCGGATTCATCCAGCAGCACTAATCCTGAGTCCGGGTCGCGATCCAAAATAGGGATTGCTTCAGTGATAAGGACCTTCGCTGAAAGGGTGCTGCACGGCATTACTGCATCCCGGACAAGCAGCGACGAGAGGAGGGGAAAGCTCATCCGAACCCGATGTGCCGGAGAACTCGCACGATCGGAAATCTGACTTCGATAGATTGTATTGTCGCCGGCAATAGCTGTCGAAATGGCCACAACAATCATCGCAGGCGCGAGCAGTGAAAGATTGCCGGTCATCTCAGCTACCATGAGCATAACTGCCAGCGGGGCGTGAGCAATTCCGCCGAACATTCCTATCATCCCGATGATTACAAACGGGGCGGGGCTGGAGGGCATCCCATGAAAGATAGGATAGAACAACCGCCAGAAAGATGCACCCAGCATTCCTCCGATCACCATTCCTGGCCCGAAGATGCCCCCGGAACCTCCGGAGCTGATTGACAGTGAGGTGGACAGGATTTTGGCAAAGGGAAGCACCAGCACAACCCAAAGCGGCAGAAGATTCACATCCGGGCCCATGGCAATCTGCACCCAGCCATACCCCATATGCAGGCACGCGGGCAGCACAAGCCCCATCAGTCCGACCAGCAGCCCGCCGATCGCCGGTTTCAGCCAGCGCGGTAGTTTCAGCCTGTGGAAAATTTCGTGAGTACCATAGAAGGACTTCGCATAGAGAATTCCTACTAATCCGCAAACAACTCCCAGGATGGCATAATAAATGAGCTGAATCGGCTGGTTGAACCCAATTTGGGGCATGGATCCGAAGACCGGAGTGTAGCCAAAAAATGCGCCAAAGATGCTGTACCCGACGATTGATGCAATCAGCCCCGGGATTATGGCTTCCACCTCCAGATCATGAATGTAGAGAATCTCCGCCGAAAGCAGTGCGCCGCCCAATGGAGCCCGGAAAATGGCCCCAATGCCTGCACCGATTCCGGCCGCCACGGCCAGGCGGCGGTTCTGGGCATCAAGTTTCAGCCATTTGCCCATCAGCGACCCAAAACCTGCGGAGATCTGAGCCGCCGGCCCTTCTCGTCCGCCAGACCCGCCGGAACCGATAGTGATTGCCGAAGCTACCAGTTTGATGATCGGAATGCGCGCACGGATGAGGCCGCCCTTTTTGTGGATGGCTTCGATGGCAGCATCGGTTCCGTGCCCCTCCGCCTCCGGCGCCAGCTTGAATACGATGATCCCGGAAACCAAACCTCCCAGAGCAGTAACCAGAGGAAGCAGCCATGGACGCGCCATTGGGGAGATAACGGGTGAGCCTTCACCTATCGGACCGGGCGGCATGTAGCCGACAATCCGGCCGAGGAACAATTTTGTGCACCACTCTATAGCCGAGAAAAAAACAACCGAGCCCAATCCTGCGACAATCCCGATTGCGGTACTCAGAAAGAGCCATTTAGCCAGGTATCGCTGCCCTTCAAATCCGGAACCGACAGCCCTGGCCCGGCGCAGCCAATCTGCTGCCTTTGATGGCTTCTTGTCCCCTGAACGCATTATAATTTCTCCATGAAAGAGCGGGATGTCACGGAGCCGCTTCAATGTCATGCTTGCTTCGTGCGATCAGCCCAATCTAAGCGATTATCTTTTTGCGGACAGCGTAGAGGACAATCTCGGCTGTATTGTGAAGATTCAACTTGTGCATGAGATTGGTCCGATGAGTCTCGACAGTATACGTGCTCAAATCAAGAAGCGTTGCCACTTCTTTGTTCGATTTGCCTTCTGCCAGCAACTGCAGCACTTCCCGCTCGCGTTCGGTCAACAGATCATACGAATCCTGAAGTCCCCTCTGCTGCAGCGCCCTCACGTAGTCTTCCAGAAGGGTTTGTGCAATTTGCGGGCTGAAGAATGGGCGCCCCTGCGAAACAATCTGCACGGCCCTCACGATGTCCACCTCGGCAGATTCCTTTAGGAGGTAGCCCTTTGCTCCAACGCTCAACGCCCGGACAAGGTAGGATTCATCCGCATACATGCTCAGCATGATGACACGGGTGTTGGGATTGCTTTTGATGATCTGGGCCGCAGCATCGATCCCGTTGAGCTGTGGCATCGCTACATCCATAATCACCACGTTCGGCAAGAGTTCTTCGTTCAACCGGACAGCATCCCTGCCATCAGAGGCTTCCCCAACCACCTCCATCCCTTCCTGCCTGTCCAACAAAAAACGTAATCCCTTCCTAACGATACCGTGGTCGTCGGCAACAAGAATTCGAATCTTGCTCATGTCAAGATCTCCGAGATATGTGGCAATTCGACTTTCAGGACGGTACCCGTATGTCCTTTCAGGTTCAGCGAAGATATGGCCAATGTGCCTCCAAGTTTTTTGATCCGCTCTTCCATACCTATCAGTCCCAGGCCACCGCCGCTGACGCTGTTTGGATCAAAACCTTTGCCGTCGTCCTGAACGGTCAGGCTGATCCGGTCTTCGTTTCCATACACAGTGATATGCACGTTGCTGGCATGTGCGTGGCGCGCACAATTGGTGAGGGACTCCTGCACCACGCGATATATGCAGGTACGCACCGATTCATAGAGGTGCTCGAGGTCGCCCTCCGCCTCGATTGAGACCGGAATTCCACTGCGCCGTGAAAACTCCCGGGCCTGCCAGCGCAGCGCCGGCTCAAGCCCAAGATCATCTAGCATCGAGGGGCGTAAACCCATCGCAAGGTCGCGCACGGATCTCATTGTCTGCTCTGTCAGGGCCTTCGTTTCCGCCAGATGCTTTCCAAACTCATCCCCGGAGGAATTGCGAAACTCCTCCAGATTGGCCAGTTCCATCTTGAGCCCGGTGAGCATTTGGCCGATTTCATCGTGGAGCTCGCGTGAGATTGATTTCCGTTCCTCCTCCTGTGCTTGTACGAGCTGTTGAGAGAGGCGACGCAGTTCCTTTTCTGCGCCTTCAGCTCTTCGACGTTGATTCTCGGAGTGCCGCTCCAGAGCGGAGACTCGCCATATGCTTACTCCTGCGACACCAAACGCGAGTAACACCGATAAACCCAGCATTTTCCGAAGGTACGCCTGAAATTCCTTTCGGCTTGTATTGATTGTCTCCTGTTCACTCTCTAAGGTTCTGGCGCTCAGATCATCAATTTCACTCATTATTGATAAGATGGCGTTCCTGCGAGGGATCACCTCTTTCCTGAGAAAGGACGAAGCCGAAGCGGCCTTCTGCTGCGGCGTCCATTCAAAAACGGGGTCGAGCGAGTTCCAATAGGTTTCCAGTTCGTGGTTCAGACGTTCCAATACTCTTCCTTCGTCACTGCCGATCAATTGACGCAGCGATTCAATATGGCGGGCCAGCAAGGATCGGATTTCGAAAAGGTCCTGCTTGTAATTTGGAGCGACAGTGGGCGAAGGATCGAGGAGGTAGTCGCGCACCATAATACCTGATTTATAGGTATCCTCTTTCGTTTGACTGAGTGCAAGAACGGTCCGCTGATAGCTCTCATGGACGGAGGCGATTTCTGATTCGATACGATCAGCCCTGCGAGAAGCGCTGAAACCCAGGACTGCTATCAATGCTACCAGCGTCCCAAACCCCATCAGGAGAATTGCCCGGATACCGTACCTCATAGTTTTGCCCGATAGCTCTTGAAGGACTCCCGCAACAAGTCGTACGCCTTAACCATATAGCTTATCAGAAGCCATATGACGGACTTACAAAAACCTGATGAGTAAAGCCGTTTGGTTCAGGACTAGCTGAATTGTCATCCGCACACCAGCGGCTCCTAAATTCGGGAACCTCCCATTACCCATCTTGTGCCAAGAGGCTCCCGAAATGCAAAATCAGAAGGTGTAAGTTGCCCTCTATTTTAAACAAGGGCAGGATTCTGTCCATCCCATCTGTATAATAGATATGGCAGTTGTGCGAAGAAATATGAAGTCTGGAACAAGGTCAATGGTAAGGTTCCCAGCTAAGACCTCAGGCAAGTGACAATTCCAAAAAAACTCAAAAGCCGGATCAATCAGGACTGGAGCACAAGCTTATTTCTTATTCAAAGGGGCCCGATCAGGTTTGGATGATTGCTGACGCCTGCTCACATAGCTGACAAATCCAATCCCGCCAAAAAAAAGGATGGCCAGTATGATAATCAAAACCGTTCCGATATCCATGACTTGCGATTGCCTTTAATAGAATTTGCATTCATCGTGCACTGCCCATTCCCTCTACAATCTATTTGACCGCTGCCATAAATGTCGATCCAATGGGAAGGGTATTTGGCTCTCAAAAAGGGAGTATCCGGACCAACCCGAGTGAATATCATTCCCCCGTTTCCTCCTAATGGGAGAGTTCTCCTTGGCAAATTCCTCCGGTGACAACCCTCAGCCTACGCCCGTCAAAATGTATGACGCCACCCTTGACTGTCCATGGCGTCTCTTCAGAATTCCAGGCGATATGGAATCCGTGTTTCCCTTCTGCACAATATCTGGAAACTTCTATTTGAGCCGGCCGCCGCCCGTCATAAACATGAGAAAAAGAATCCCACCGACAAGATCTCGGCTCGAACTACGGTGTTTTTTCTCCGATTTTAATATGTGGAATGGATTATATCTGAGCACCAATACCAGTAGCCTAAGCTGGGTAAGCAGTACCGTTTCATCGTTTTCTGTTGTTCGCCATATTGGAGGGTAAGATGCGATGAATAAATTCGCAGCGGAAGTCCAACTCAGCCGCGAAATGAGTCTCCTGGACGCCACCATGATCGGCGTAGGAGCAATGATTGGTGCCGGCATTTTCGTGTTGACCGGAATCGCCGCGGGCGTTGCCGGACCCGGCCTGATCCTGGCTTATTGTCTGAACGGTGTCATTGCGCTTCTGACGGCAATGTCCTATGCGGAACTTGGATCGTGCTACCACGATGCGGGAGGTGGATACCTCTGGGTTAAAGAGGGATTGCCGAAATGGAATGGCTTTCTCTCGGGGTGGATGAGCTGGTTCGCGCATGCGGTTGCGTGCAGTCTGTACGCGCTTGGTTTCGGGGCGTATCTGGAGCATGTCCTGAAGGAATTCGATATTTTCCTTCCAAGTATCGGTTTCCTCTCTCCTCAGAAAATACTGGCGGCGGTCATCGCCCTGGTTTTCGGTTATGTGAATTTCCGCGGCGCATCCGAAACAGGGAAGATCGGCAACATTGTAACGATGACGAAGATAGCAATTCTTGGAGTGTTTGTTCTGTTCGGATTGCAGATCACATTGGGACGATCCGATTGGACTGCGGCTTTTTCTCCATTCCTGCCCAACGGCTGGGCCGGCATTATCAAGGCGATGGGGCTCACCTTTATCGCTTTCCAAGGATTTGAAGTCATTTCCCAGGCTTCGGAAGAAATTCGCAATCCAAAAAGAAATATCCCGCGGGCCGTGTTTTTCTCACTTCTTATTGTTGTTCCAATTTACTTGCTGGTTGCCGTCGCATCCTTAGGTTCGATCACACCGGAAGGAATGACGGCCTGGGATTATCTTGCACAGAACAAGGAAATCGCGCTCGTGGAGGTTTCAAAAACATTTTTCATTGGCGGCGGAGTCATGCTCCTCTTCGGGGGGCTTATCTCTACCATGTCGGCATTAAATGCCACGATCTATTCTTCCTCACGCGTCGCCTTTGCAATGGGCCGCGATCGGAACTTTCCCGCCCTCTTCAGCCGTGTTCATGCCAGGAATTTTACCCCCCATCTGTCGATCATTTTCTCCCTGGTTATCGTCGTCGCAATGTCAGTTTCCCTGCATATCGAGGATGTTGCATCGGCCGCAGACATTATGTTTCTTCTGCTCTTTCTGCAGGTCAACATTGCTCTGATCCGTCTGAGAAATAAGAGACCGGATCTCGACCGCGGATTTTGGGTGCCGTTTTTCCCCTACCTGACCATCGCCGCAGTTGTTCTCCTTTTCTCACTCGCCGTATACATGTTCACGTATAGTCCCCTTGGTTGGATGGTGACGGCCGGATGGATCGGGGTGGGGCTGATTGTTTACAAGAGATATGCCTCCAAGCGTGAGATCAAATACGTGCAAAAGATGAGAGCATTAGAACGCCTTGAAAAGAAAGAGTACCGTGTCCTCGTCGCAGTCTCAAATCTTGCCGCAGCTGAGCGTCTCTCCAGGATTGCTATGGCTATTGCCAAAAAATCCAGCGCTGGAATCATCTATGTTCATGTGATCGAAGTGCGTGAACGCCGGAAGCTCGGAACAGGCCTGGAGGATCGGGAAAAAGCATCTGCTTTTCTGGATAAAGCAACGGAGTTCGTAAGCGATCCAAATCGGGAAGTCCGTTCCATTATCAAGGTCGCGCGCAGCATTTCACAGGGTATCGTTGATGTCGCAGAGGAGGAAAACTGCAATTTCGTCATCCTGAGCCGGCAAAAGGATCCGACCTTCCTTGAACGACTGTTCTCCTCCGTCATCGACAGCGTTTTACAGGAGTCTCCTTGCGAAGTTGCCGTTCTGCACGGCTCATTGAATTCGCGGCCAATTAAAAATATTCTGATTCCATATGCGGAAGATATTCACACACATTTGGCTCTCGAGGTCGCACCTGCGCTGGCAGAATATTTTGAAAGCAAAGTCACGCTCGGCGTGGTTGTGGATCCGGAGATTTCTCATGCAGAGCTGGACGAACGGCTTAAACAAATAAAGCAACGCCTTCTCGATTATCACCTCCATGCGAAGATCGACGTTGTCACCGACGAGGGAATCTTGCGAGGGGTGACCAAGCTTTCTAAAAAGGCGGATCTTCTACTGATGTCAGGGAGGAAGGGAGATTTTTTGCAATTGCTTTTACGCCGGTCACTCATTCAGGAGATCACAGAAGGAACCGAATGTCCGGTGCTTTGGATCAAGGAATACGAAGAGAAGGAATCGTTTTGGGTTTCCCTATTAAAACCGAGTCCAAAGGAGGTCGACCATCATGATTAGTGACCCTTTTTCCAAGCTTGCGCAAAGCTTCATCGATTACTTCCCCAGCCTTGTCGCCGGCCTGTTTTTGATACTCCTTGGATTTTTGTTAGGATGGTTGATCAAGCGGATCATTTATCAGCTTTGCATCCTGCTCCGGTTGGATCGACTACTGCAATCTTTCCGCTGGGGTGCAGAATTTTCAAAGGCCGACATTAGACATGCGCTGTTCAATGGGATAGGCAATATTGCATTTGTTCTAGTTTTTCTCGTTTTCCTGAACGCGGCATTTTCTGCGATGCAATTGCTGATTTTATCGAACCTAATCGAAAAATGCGTCGGCATTTTCCCCCGGCTTTTGGTTTCGCTTTCCATTTTTGGATTCGGTTGGCTCATCGCCCGCTGGGTAGCACTGACGGTTCGGCGCGGGCTGGGCAAGGAAGGCATACCACGGGCAACGCTGATCGCTCGATTTTGCAACGCTGTGATCCTGCTGTTTTTCTCAGCCATGGCGCTGGTGGAACTAAACGTTGCGCGGGAAATCGTTATTATTGGTTTTTCGGTCATTATAATCACGCTGGCAGTCCTGACAGTGATCATCGTCTTGATCGGCGGCAAAGAATTGGTGAACAAGACGCTTGCGTCTTTAAACGAAAAGAAGACCGGAGAGGGTATCGGGTGAATTCAGGGATGCATCTCTAAGAGCAAATTGATCGGAAAGAGAAAAGCTTTCTCCCGCATTTCCTTTCCCTTAAAACTGTTTCCCTTATAGACCAGAAGGCAAGCCGATAATCCAAACGCGATGGGCTTGTTGCCAAAGATCATGAGCACGCAATTTCTTCCCGTATAAGCTGGTCAAACTAATGAATCTGAACAGTCTAAGGATTGTAGTCCCCAGCAGTTCGTCTACAACTGGGTCGCCCATCAGATCTGAAACAGTTCAAATTTTTCGCCGGTCTTAAACTCCAGAACTAACACACCGTTCAGTCCTGTTTCACAATTCTCGGTTGGTTGGGTTTCCTCGGCCTTCCTTCCCATAGTCTGGTTTTGTTTGGCTGTCAGAGAGGGTGCCTGCCCCGAGCTCAACGTTGAAATCGGGTTTCCATGCAGGCTATCGGCCTTTACAGTTTCTAATGTTTTTTAGGCGATCAATTACTCCTTCAACGGGATGTCTATGATTTCTCTAATTTAGTAATTAATATATTGGCAATCTGATCTTCTTTTAGCCAGAGGTTCTTAGGAATGCGAGAGTAGCGGAAAGTGAATCTACATCTCCTGTGCCTGCCCAGACTCCTGGCACGTGACGATTTTGAAACATTTGCGGGTGTTGATTATGATAGGGATTGGAGAATCAGCTCTAAATCGGGTTATCATCGTGTCCAACCGGCTTCCCTTCACGGTTCGCGAAGAATCCGGGGACCTGAAGTTCATCCCCAGCATTGGAGGGTTGGCAACCGGGCTGAGTTCTTATCTGGAATTCCTTCGATATCATCCTGCCGTCTCCCAAGGCTATATCTGGGTGGGATGGCCAGGGAGCACGATTCGACCAGAAAGAAGGGGGGAGATCCAAACAAAGTCTCTTTCCGAATTTAACGCCCTGCCGGTATTTCTCTCGGAGCAGGAGATCGAACAATTCTATCAGGGATTCTGCAACAAGACGATTTGGCCCCTTTTTCACTGCTTCCCTGTCTATACAAACTATAGTGAGGACCAGTGGATACATTATGTGGAAGTCAACCGGCATTTTTGCCGGGCACTACTCGAGATTCTCAGGCCGGACGACACCCTTTGGATCCACGACTACCATTTGATGCTCCTTCCCGGCATGATACGTGAGCAATTGCCCTCGGCAACGATGGGCTTTTTTCTGCACATTCCTTTCCCGAACTACGAAATCTACCGATTACTTCCGAGCAAATGGAGGAGGAGGATTTTGGAAGGGCTGTTGGGCGCGGACTTAATTGGATTTCACACCAATGACTACAAGCAAGACTTTCTGAGATGCGTGCTTCGCATTCTCGGACATGATTCAAATATGGGAGAAATCCTGGTCGGGGACCGTGTAGTGAAAGCAGAGACCTTTCCTATGGGCATTGATTTCGAAAAATATCACAGTGGCGCTTGCCTTGGCGCGGTCCAACAGGAAAGGACTGAGATTAATGAACAGCTGAGGGAAGCCAAAGTCGTTCTTTCCATTGACCGGCTGGATTATACAAAAGGGATTGTAAACCGGCTGGAAGCATTTCAAATTTTCCTCGAAGCCTGCCCTCGATGGCACGGCAGGGTGGTTTTACTACTGATTGTTGTGCCTTCCCGAATAGATGTCGATCGCTATGAATCAATGAAGAGTCAAATCGAGCGGCTGGTCGGCATGATTAACGGGAAATTCGGCAGTCCCGGATGGACTCCGATTATATATATGTTCAGAGCATTAACCTTCGCACCACTCATGGCAATGTATTCCGCATCCCACATCGCACTGATCACACCGCTCAGAGACGGAATGAATCTGATTGCTAAGGAATATGTAGCATCCAGAGAGGATCAAACCGGAGTCCTTATTCTCAGCGAGATGGCGGGAGCTTCCAAAGAGTTGCTGGAAGCAATAATTATCAACCCGAATGATCGGAATGAAATTGCCGAGGCGATTGTGGAAGCGCTGGAGATGCCTGAAGAAGAACAGATCAGGCGGATTACAGTCATGCAGGAACGCCTGAAACGATACGACGTGGTCCACTGGGCAGCCGATTTCATGGAAGAGCTCACAAATACCAGGCAGACTCGAAACAAGTACTTTGCCAAAGTTCTCAGTTCCAGTGACCGCATGCAATTCATCGAAGACTATTGCCAAAGCAATCGCCGCCTGCTATTGCTCGATTACGATGGAACCCTGGTCCCATTTACGGTTCATCCACATACCGCAATACCCAGCCAGTCTCTGATTACTACTTTAAGCGACCTGGCCAGTGACCCGAGAAACGAAGTCGTCATCATCAGCGGCCGCCCAAGAGACTTCCTCGAAAAATGGTTTGCAGGACTTCAGATCAATCTGGTTGCGGAGCACGGTGCATGGATCAAAGAGCGGGGTCAGGACTGGAGAATGACGGCACAGGTCACGAATGATTGGAAACCGAAGTTGAAGCCGCTGATGGAACGGTATGTCAATCGTGTGGCAGGTTCATTCATTGAAGAAAAAGACTTTGCTCTGGTCTGGCATTATAGGGGAGCGGATCCCGAGCCTGGAAGAATCGCGGCCCAGGAACTAAAGGACCACTTGCTGGCTCTTACAGCCAATATCGATTTGCACGTCCTTCAAGGAAACAAGACCGTGGAGATACGCATAGCAGGCATTACGAAAGCGAACGGGAGCCTTCTCTTCCTTTCTCGCGGTTTTTATGACCTCACCGCTTGCATAGGAGATGATGCCACCGATGAAGACCTCTTTGCTGTTCTTCCTCCAAACGCCTATTCAATTCGCGTCGGTCTGGGCGTAACACTTGCTCGGCATGCGGTCCCGGATGTACAGGAGGCAGTTCAGCTTCTCGGAGAGTTGGCACTTTCCCGAAATGTTATTCATGGTGGCAGGAGGTGAGAGAATCGGTTGCGGGTCTGCCTCAGCCGGAGACAACCACCCTGTCACACCACCCCTTTTGAAAATCAGGCTGCTGCAGCAGGGGGACAGGCTTGACATTTTATCTGGGCGTCGACCCAGATGAATGACAGGAAATTTCTTTCTGTTGCGGGCAGAGGTTCAGTGTTACGTTTCATCGGAGCCCTGGTTTATAAGTAAACGATGTCGTCTTTGTCGTGATCCATAGACAGGAAGAGGAGGAGATAGTCTTTCAAATGCCTGGTTAAGAGGAAATTGTCTCGGACGTGTTCGCGGCCGTTCTCGCCCAAACGGCGGGCATAATCCGGAGATTGGAGAAGTTGTTTAAGCCAGTAGGCAGTCCCCTCAATGGAATGCGTTAGGATCCCGGAATATTTGTGGGCAATTTGAAGTGGAATCCCCCCGACGGCTCCCGCAATGACAGGTTTTCCCTTCCACAGTCCTTCCGTCACGGTCAATCCAAATCCCTCTTTAAGAGACTTCTGAAGGATAACAGTGCTGGCTCGCTGAATTGCATTTATTTCAAGGTGACTCGTCGGGGGAAGTTCCAGAACATGAATATCCGGATCGTGAGAAGCCCGATCGCGGACTTCCGCCAGCACCGTAGCCCCCTCCGGATCGTCCGTGGCCGATCCCCCTACCAACACAAGCTGACAATCGATGTAGGGTTTGACCAGCTGATATGTTTCAATCACGCCGATAGGATCTTTCAAGCGGTCGAAACGGGAAACCTGCGTGACGATGGGACGGTCTTTGTGAATTTCGAAGCGCTCAAGCACGGAGTCGATGAATTCCGACGCAAGATCCTTGTTTTTATCGCTTAACGGATCGATGGATGGTGAAATCAACACCTGCCGGACATCCGTTCGCTGTGAGAATCGTGGCGAGGAAAATACGCATGCGTCGTATTGATTAACGAGAGGTTGTAAAAACTTCCACACTTCCGCGTGTGGAGAAGACACGTCAACGTGGCAACGCCAGATCCATCGCCGGCCGATTTCCTTCTTTTTCTTGATCAATCCAGCCGGTTGGGGATCGTGAATAAAGAGAATATCCGCATCCAGATCCATGGCTTGAAGATTGCTCTCCTGGGTTTGCCAGTAAATTTCTTGTTCTGCAAGAGTCAGGTCGACAACGGTTCCGTGTAAAGCGTTATGAATTTTTTTTGTGACGGCAAAGAACTGCTCTCCGCCATGGATAACATCCCATCGAGCCAGGACCCCAACTTCCTTCAGCAGCGGCACCATCCGATCTAAAATCTCAGCCACTCCGCCGCCCACAGCTGTGGAGTTGATGTTTAATATCCGGCGGCCCGCCAATTTTTTGGAGATCCATTTGGTCTCCTCCACAACAGAGGGACCCACGATTGGTGTGTAATCGTCAAGATGCATGGTCATCGTCCTCGTGGATGTGGCTAATCAGCTGCATTTCCGTGAGCTTCAATATTTGCGTCCTCAGATTTTCCAGGGTCTGCGTATATGGATCGAGCCGGGAAATGGAAAGAGCCAATGATTTTTCATCCAGTTCCTTTTCGAGCCAGTTTGAGAAATCGTTTGGCCCTCGTTCCAGGCGCAGACGCGCTTCAAACATGTGATGGTACAGCGAAAGAACACTGATCTTTGAAATTGCCTGGGCAAACTCTTTAAGGTCCCAGACTTCATACGGAGTGGGGACAATAAAACTTCGTGATTTCATAAAACAAAATTCCTGACCCTCTGGTGCGCGGCGTGTTTCCTTGGTCGCTTGGAGGTAGGACTCGATGATTGAAATGATTTTTTCCCGCAGGGATCGGATGGAGGGAAATCGGATAGTATCGATGGATGCCAGTCTTTCCCCGAGTGGAACCACTCCCAACACCTGGGTGGTCCAATAGGCAAAATCATTCGGCGGCTCGGGCGATAAGGATTGGTGCTGTTTCAAGTAGTGGTGGGTATGGTAGTAAATGACAGATCCCGGGACGGCTTTTAGGTGGGCTACAAGTTCTTTAAGATTGTGAGCAAAGAGGCCTGTTAGCTCGACCATGCTCCAGAGGGTTCGAAATCGGAACGGCAGATCAGCGCGCTCCTTGCACATGGGTTCCTCCATTTACAGTTCCTGTTTTCTAACGTTTAATCAAAGACCCATGGATCTTTGATTGAGTCGACAAATTCCTGACCTAATGGATAATCGCATTCCATCTCCCACCGATTCAAGCCGAATGCCTTCTCCACTGAATCGGGGCCACTCTTTCATTTCAAAATGAAATGAGCTCGGCGATTTTGAGCCCATGCTTCCTCGTCATGTCCCAAGTTGAACGGACGTTCCTTCCCGTAGCTAGTTGTGTCAACCCTGTCTGGGGAAACTCCACGTTCCACGATGTAGGATTTCACTGCATTAGCGCGCCTGTCGCCCAAGGCAAGATTGTACTTTTCCGAACCCCGTTCGTCACAATGTCCTTCAATCATGACCTTGAGATTCGGGCGTTCCTTTAGTGCGCGTATATTCGCGTCGGCGACAGACAACTGATCACTCCGGATGTTGAATTTGTCGTAATCAAAGAACAAATCCTGAATCCGCTTCTGGAAGAATTCCTGGTCCGACAGCGCAGGCGGAGCTGAAACGGCAACGGGAAGCTCTACCGTGACCCGTGTGCTTGCTGCGGCGCTGCCGCCGGGGCCGGTCGCTTTGGCAGTATAGGTACTGGAGCCGGAGGGGACTAAAGTAATCTGGCCGGAAGCCGCAACCGTCCCTATTCCACTATCCAGTTCAACCATTGTTGCATTGGCGGATTGCCAGCGTAACACTGTGGATTGCCCTTTCATGATCGTGCTTGGCTGTGCCGAAAGGGATATGGTCGGGACTGGGACCGGAGGAGTCACGGGTGCTGGCGGCACAGGCTCCACTGCTCTGGTCGCAGGCGGGGGAACCACCTTTTTTGCGCATCCGCCGGTCAAGGCCATTAATCCGAAAGCAAAGACAAGCGCAACCAGAACACTCAAATCTCTCTTCATCTTAGCGCCTCCATCAGAATAGAATCCTTTTCTTTGAAGCTCACGAATGCGCCTAAACAGCTATTGATTAGGCTAGGCTCCGACATAAACAAAATCCATCCCAGCTATGCAGGACATGGGCAGGAAAATGGCAGTAGAGGATGAATTGGCAGCCAAGGACCGGAGTTTGAAGCATGCGCGCGTAGGGCCCCGTTTGAATGCAAGGGCAACAGCCGTTGGCAGCCATTGGTCACCACAATAGAGGCTCCCCTCGCTTCTGTTTGAATTCGGACATAATCCTCCGGCTTGAGCGGCTTGACTATCCCAACCTGCATTGGCGGCAGGATTCAGGCTCATGCATTTTGGTGACCGTAATTACTCTCCATGGGGGATGGAAACCGCTTCTGACCCTATAGTAATTTTGTTTTGTTGAAATGTGACGAATCAAGGATATGGGGGGCCATAGGCATTGAATTCCCCGTATCCCGTCCTTCAAAGGTGAATACCACGTAGGAGATCGCAATCCGGGAGGACTTCTACCGCACCCCTTTAGAACATGATTCTGTGCAGACAAAACCGTTTTGTCAGATTGGCCGGAGGAAGATATCGTGGAATGACTCCCTCCCAAATCTCATAAACCCGCCATTGCATTGACGGTTGGTGGCGATAACCGCGGATAGAACACTTCCGGTTTGACCCCAAAAGTCGGTCATGGAACTCTGCGGGGGAGTCGTTTCACAGAAGGAGAGAGAGATGAGCATGGACTTATTCAGGGACTTTAGTTGGCAGGTCATTATTCCCATCCTGGTTCTGGGAACCACGTTCGCGGTGGGGTTGGCGATCAGACGGTTAGTATTTCGAACCTTATCGCGGTGGTGCCAGCAGACCCAGAACCAGGCGGACGATCTTCTTGTCCGGGCAATCCGGGGCCCATTCATGATCTGGGTCCTCATGCTTGGAATCCATCTGGCAGCGCAGGCCTCGCCGCTCCCGCAAAAAATCAGCCATTTGATCTCCAAGGTGTTGTTCATTCTTTTTATCCTGTCGATGACCGCAGTGGCAGCCAAAACGGCCAGTGAAGTTATCCGAATATACGGCAACAGGCTCCAGGGAGCTCTGCCGGTCACGAGCCTAAGCCAGAATCTTGCGCGGCTGGCGGCAATCTCCGTCGGGGCGCTGCTTATTCTGAATTCCCTGGGAGTTTCTATCACTCCGATATTGACAGCATTGGGCGTTGGAGGATTAGCTGTGGCCCTGGCCCTTCAGGACACACTTGCAAATCTGTTTGCCGGATTCTACGTCAGCCTTGCCGGCTACATACGCCTGGGGGATTACATAAAGCTGGAGAGTGGACAGGAGGGGTATGTCAAAGATATTGGCTGGCGCAGCACCACAATCCGCGCCCTTGCCAACAACCTCATCATCATTCCCAATTCCAAGCTCAGTCAAGCGATCGTCACCAATTATCATCTGCCGGAGAAAAGAATGTCGCTCCTTGTGCCGGTGTCGGTTAGCTATGAGAGCAATCCCGATACAATCGAGAGGCTTCTGGTGGAGGAGGCGGCAAAGGGGGCAGGAGAGATCCCGGGTCTTTTGGCGCAGCCGGAGCCGTTTGTGCGATTTATTCCAGGATTCGGCAGCTCTTCCCTCGATTTCACGCTTATATGTCAGATCTCGGAATTTGTGGATCAATATGCGGCCCAACATGAGCTGCGAAAAAGAATTTTCGCTCGCTTCCGGCGGGAAGGAATCGAAATCCCCTTCCCGATTCGCACCATCTATATGCACGCAGATACAAAGGCTCGATCAGAGATGACTTCTGGATCGCAGCCCACGGCAGGCGATATAGCCTCTTAAAACGATCGCTTTATCCGCAGAGATGGACGAAAAACGAAAAGGCTGGGCAGCGGTGAGGCAAACCGGAGAATCACGAAGGCATTTGCTGACGCGGCGAGAATTCATTGGCACCACTATGGTGCTCATGCAAATGCTCAGAACTTCCCGCCTTCTATTTGGCACGAGCACCAACGGCTTGCTGATCAGTAATCGGCTCAGTCCTCTGAATAGCAAACGCCCCCACCGTCCATACACCCGATACATCGTGCTTCACACCACGGAAGGAGAAGAAGAGGGGTCGCTAGAAAAGATCATGCGTTTTGGGGAGGCGCATTATGTTGTGTCGTATTCCGGCCAGGTATGCAGGGTTATCGACAAAAACAAAATTGCCAAGCACGCGGGGCGGAGCATGTGGGAAGGGCATAAAGCAATCGACAACTACTCCATCGGAATTGAGGTTGTTGGGTATCACAACAGGGAGCCCCGGGAGGCACAATATCGGGCGCTTCGCGAACTCTTGCGCCAATTGAAAGATCTATACGGTATTACCGATGGGAACATCCTCACTCACTCCATGGTGGCCTATGGACGGCCGAACCGATTCCATAATGAAAACCATCGCGGCCGCAAACGCTGCGGCATGGTTTTGGCGCGGTCTGAGGGCCGCGCGCGCCTGGGCCTTACATCCAAGCCCGACCATGACCCGGATGTTGCCGCGGGCCGTTTAGCGGTGGGAGACAGCGAGTTGTTTGGATTTCTGTTTGCACGCCGCTCCGGTTCGGCACTGGCACCGGCTGCACGCAGGGTTGAGGAGACGGAGATTCCTTCGGAATCCTTTGTGATCGACAGTAACTGGACGGCATGGAAGATCGCGCGCGAGCGGTATAATCATCCGACAACTACCTATGTCTTCCCCGGCGGCAAACGAATTGCCGGAGACCTGATTGAAAACTGGAGCAGCATTCCTTACGGCACGCGCGTACTTTTGAATGAGATGGAGGACAACCAGCCCTTTGAAGGCTTCCTCGAAATCGGGAAAGACGGAGAAAGCTCGAAGGCAATTGCCGGGAAGGCATGGAAGAGTAACACGACCATCTATTTTTTCCCGGACGGTTTTATTCGAACGGGAGCAGAATTGGAGAGCCGCCGGTTTGACCGAAAACTTCTCGAAAATGCCCCGAAGGGAACACGCCTGCTTGTTGGCTATATTTACGGTGGCCACGTGAAGAGCCGCCGTCCGCCAGCGAGCATATCCGGAGAGAAATGGAATTATCCATCGACTTATTACCGTTACCCCGACGGCAGTATCGTGAGCGGTGATGAGGTCGACCCCAAAGCTATTCCTGCCGCCAGTCTGGTTTTTTATCAGCGCTAAAGCTCAACCCGCAATATAAGCCGCATCCTGCTAAACGATAAAGCCTTCAACTCATGGGCCCGAGTGATTGGGACTCTATTGCCTTTGGAGTACCTTGTTTTTTCACCGAACCTAACCGCTCCACAGTATGGTTTGAATCCTTTTGGGGCGATAGCATAAACCATGTGAATGAATAACAGCCGAAGGGATTCTCGGTATCCGTTTTTCAGCGCAGACAAGGAGGTGAGCCGTGAACCTAGATTTTGTAATCATACTGGTGCTTGCCGGCATTCTCTA
>Ga0208980_10000350_pt1 | contig 25339 bp, 26 predicted proteins | sample WetSurMetagenome_3_FD_187993 | JGI IMG/M metagenome (GOLD analysis project Ga0208980, IMG submission 187993) | Wetland microbial communities from Twitchell Island in the Sacramento Delta, sample from surface sediment Aug2011 Site A1 Bulk (version 2) | ecosystem: Environmental > Aquatic > Marine... | reverse complement strand
AACTCAGTCATGTACGGGATGAATTTGTCATCATCGATGCGTGCGCGTTCCCGCCAGCGGGCGCCAAACGGGTCATCAATTATGGGCGCCTCCACGCACACCAAACCAACGCCGCCTCTGGCAAGCGCTTCATAAAAGCCCAGCGCTCTGGGATTCACATGAGTTTCATCTCGATCGAAGAGCATCATGCCAGCGGCGGACTTGTAAATTCGGTTCCTGGTTTTGACACTGCCGATCTTGCCGGGTTCAAGAAGTTTGCTGTATTGTTGTACAGAAGACATCTTTCTTCTCCTTTGTTTCCACGCGTTTGTTTATTTGCAGGATGGCGGATCGGAAGCAAAATCAGCGGCTTTAGTCAGTCATCCAATATTAATGCCTTACGCTACCCAAATATTAGGTCAAATGCCAAGTTAAAACCCATAAACAGGGTGAACCTCAAACCCACACTAATATATCATATTCATGCCATTTCAAATATGTCAGAAAAAGCCAATAATTTATCATGATTGAATTTTAAAATAGCTTTCCGAATTGCCCATCGTGATCTGGGTACGAGCGTTGCCGGTAATGCCCAAAGGTCAGGAGTTTCACGCGTGAATAGGGTATTGGCGGGTCTGCAGGTAAAATAAACGTTTTATTCATCAATATTATGCTTATTTCCGCTTGATTCGTTTCTCAAGCGCTTTGGGCATAATATTTTGCGGTGAATGAGGCCGTCGAGTGCGCGAAAGGAGATCGGCTTATTTCTTTAAGAAAGCCCCTCTCAGTTCTTCGACCTGCTGATTGTTGATGGGGACAAGTTGACCGATGGGTTTGGCCATCACCAGCGATTTGGCGCTGAATTCAGCCACCTCAAGCCGGTCAAATGTCTGCAAAAGCTTGTCACCTGTGACCAGGATCGAATCATTCCGGATAATGACGGCCGGATTTCCCTCTGAAAGAAGCTCGGGAATATCCTGCCTGTCCATCTTGTGAATGCCGAATGGGAGGGAGGGAATATCCTGGAGAAAAATCCAGCTCTCTGGGATTGTCCTCACATCCAAAATGGAATGGGTTACTCCGAAGGCCATCAGGTAAGGTGACTGCGTAACGATAATGGAATTGATGCCCGGATTTCGCCTATAAATTTCCCGATGCAGCCAGGCAGTGCGGCTTGGCATTTTTCCCGGTTCGCGCATTCCGTTTTTTATTTGCACAATATCCCCGATCTGCAAATCCCATCTCGGCACCTTAGTGGGGGTGATCAGGAAATCATTGCCGGACCATCTGACTGAGACAGTTCCGTAGGTGCTGATCATCAATCCCTGTTCGCAAGCGCGGTGAACGATTTTGCAGATTTCCGTTCGTTTTTCCCTTTCATCGGAGGGGTAGCGAACCTCGGCCATTTCTGGAAGTTGTGCTGCAATGTATGACTCGAAAGCATCAATGTCCTCGTCAGCGAGAAATCGCGGGGTGCCGATGGTTTTTCCGTACAGAATGGTCCGCGCACAGAACTCGAGTGTTTCAAATCTCTGGAAGGCATCCAGCAGGTCATTACCACCCAGGACGGTACCATGGTTCTCCATGATCAAGGCTTTATAGCCCTTTTTAAACTCGTCGGCTATTCTTTCACCTAACAAATGGCTGCCGGGCAATTCATAAGCGGCATACCCGATAGGACCGCAAATGTATTTGGCCTGGCTGATCACATTAGTATTCGGGATCTCATGAACGATGCTGAATGAAACCAGGGCGGGCGGATGCGCATGAATGATGGCTCGGATATCGGGGCGCATTTCATAAATGGCTTTATGAAATGGAAACTCTGATGAAGGCTTGTGGCGACCGACCAATGATCCATCCCTTCTTATGCACATGATGTCCGAAGGTCGAAGGGAACCCTTGTCTACCGCCGACGGTGTTACCCATATATCCCCGTTATCGTCGATCACTGAAATATTCCCGCCTGATGTTGTCGTCATCCCCCTTCTGTATATGCGGCTGATGACCATTACGATCTGATCGCGGGGATGCATCAGTTTGGGATCCAGCGTCTCATTCATCGCGATTCTTATTTCTGCCCCTGTGTTTTGGTAACAGGTTCCAGCGCAATGGAGAAGGGTCCTATCCCCTTCTTGCCGCCTTCGACAGTTAAAGGGGGAATGATAATAGCGCTGCCGGAAAGGATGTTCTTCTTTTTCTCCGCGCTATAGAAAAACAAGAACCCATTGACTGTAGCTCCAGGGTCAATCGGCTCATTTTTGAGCTCTTTGGTTGTGAAATCGATGAGTGGGGAACCTTCTTTCGTAGATATGGTCTGGTCGTGTGAACTCATCTTTGGCAGCTTGCTCAAGAATCCGGCCTTAATGACATCCTCGACAAGCAGCGTAGAAGAAGTTGCATAGAGCGATTGCGCATCGGAAGTGAGCAGCACAATGTTCTGAGTGCGAATCTGAACATAATTGGGGGTCTGGTTCCGAATAATGATGTTCACCGGGAAATAACCGCGCGAGTTGAGGTCCTTGATATCGAAAGCAGTATAGGATTTTTCATCTGTGGAGTAGGAATCTACAGCGATTGTGATTCCGCCGGTTGTCATTTGTGAAGGATAGGATTCGATCGGAAGCAGACGAACGGGCTTGACGCGATAATCACCGGCCCAGGCTGCTGAGCAGACGAGAATAATAATTGTTAGCCGTCTCAATGACATCGTCTTATATGATATCACAGCCCCCTAAAGCATGGCACCAGAACCGGCAATCAAAATCTAATCAATAGCGTTTATCCGCAAACTCCACCCATCCACCTGCATGAACAAGAGCTTTGTCGAAATCCGCCAGTTCGAAAGAACTCTGGTGAGTTGCCTTCGGGCCGGAAAGGCGGAGGCTTTCATTGTCGAGATCGATGTCGCACCGGATCCGGTCATTGTCATCACTGAGGTTGAACAACGCGTCGATTTCGTCTTTAGGTAGTGTTATTGCCAGCATGCCGACATTGAACATATTCTGGCGAAAAATACGTGCGAAACTCTCAGCGATTACAGCGGTGATATTGTTCACTTCCAGAGCCCATGGGGCGTGTTCACGGGATGAACCGCAGCCAAAATTATCGCGTGTAACGATTACCCGCGCTTCTTTGGCACCCGGGGAGAGGGGATCAAAGCCGCGGATTTTCAGGTCTTCCAGGAGATGCGGTTTCAAGTCCTCTTTCCTGACGGCGGTAAGGTACTTGGCCGGAATGATTTCATCGGTATTAATGTCAGAACGATCAAGAAAGAGGACGGGACCGCCAAAGGATTTCATGGAGTCTACTCCTTGTCATTGATAAAAACCTGCTTCATGATTTCAAAACTTCTCTGGGATCGGTCAATCGACCTGTGATTCCGCTGGCGGCTGCACTAGCCGGGCTCATGAGGTGTACCATACCACCTTTTCCCATTCGGCCAAAAAAGTTTCGGTTCGTTGTGGAAGCGCATACCTCTCCCTCTGCCAGCACCCCATTGGACATTCCGAGACATGCTCCGCACGTTGGGTTTGTCACACAATAGCCCGCATCCATAAAGATTGCCAGGAGCCCCTCCTGCATGGCGAGCCGGAACACATTGGGCGTTGCGGGACTGACGATGCCTCTCACTCCAGGAGCCAGTTTCGTACCTTTTATTATTGCCGCTGCGGCGCGCAGATCTGAGAGGCGACCATTGGTGCATGAACCTATATAAACCTGGTCGATTTTTATCTGGGAAAGATCCTTGAGCTTTTTCACCTCGTCAGGCTTGTAACCGACCGTGGCAACTGGTTCAAGAATAGTGGCATCGCAATCATGTGTGCTTTCATAGGCAGCATTCGGATCCGAATGCCAACCATGAAATACGGAGAGAGCGTGAGCTTTGTCGCCGTTGTATTCCGATTCGACAAAGGGCCAAAGGTAGTCGAGCGTGGTTTCGTCCGGCATGCATATTCCCGACGTTGCTCCCATCTCAACAGCCATATTGCACAAAGTCATCCGTTCCTCCATCGACATTCCAGTGACAGTGGTACCCCAGAATTCGACAATGTGATCGGTTGCTCCCTTCATGCTGAGGATTCGGATCACTTCCAGGATGATATCCTTGGCATAAACGGCGGGGGCTGGTGTGCCTTCAATGTTTACCCGCAAGCTTTTGGGCTCCCGAAACGCACAGACTCCTTTGAGTATTCCAACCTCCAAATCAGTAGTGCCCACACCGGCGGCAAACGCGCCAAATGCCCCGTGCGTACAGGTATGGCTATCGCCCATGATGACCGTATAGCCAGGCCTGATATATCCTCGTTCAGGGAAGAGAGCGTGGCATACGCCATTGGAACCTATATCAAAAAAATCTTCGATTTGATGGCGCCGTGCCCACTCGCGCAGAATTTTTGCCTGTGTTGCGGACTCGCTGTCCTTTGAGGGTGTCACGTGATCGATTACCACCTTGATTCTGTTCCGGTCGAAAACGCGATCCTTCCCGCGCGCAACAAGATCATTAATGGCGATCGGCGTCGTGATCTCATGACACATGACAACATCGAGTGCCAGGACCCTTGTTCCAGGGTACGGTTCGGCAATGGTATGCTTATCAAATATCTTTTCAGCAATCGTTTTGTTCATACCAAACAGCCTTCCTTCCTATGCAAACATTGGTTGGACTCGGGCTTCCTGATTCATAATCAAGACTGGCATCTGTCGGTTCCCAAAAAAAATTCCGCAAATATTTGCAGTTATTAATCCCGTTCCCCATTACTGGTAACAGCGGTCGCCTGGCCCATTGGATCCGGCTCGAGATAGTCCTTGTGCGGAGGAACGGCGCTCCAGATCGCAGAGAATGGTTTGGTACCATCATTTGTAAGAGTATGGGGAACATGCGAATAAAATGCAATGCTATCACCTGCAGTCAGATCGTATTTCTCTGATCCTATAGTAAGCCTTGCTGAACCCGCGAGAACATATCCCATCTCGATCCCTTCGTGACCTTCGCCGGACAGCCCGGCGGTCTTTCCCGGAGCTACTTCAAGCCGCAGCAATTCAGCGGGAACTGCTCCTTCGGGACTCATGATCAATTGCTCGTAAGTGACAGCCGGCCCTCCGGTTTTTAGCCGCCCTCCTGGATGCCGGATGGTCACGTTCTGGCCTCGCGCGATGCGCCGGAAAAGATCGACAGCATCAAATCCGAGTGACTCGCAAACTCTGAGAAGGGTGTCGATTGAGGGGTTTACTTTTCCACGCTCGATCTGGCTGAGCATGCTGACCGATATGTTGGCTCTATTGGCAACCTCACTCAGATTTTGGCCTCTTTTTTCACGATAAACTCTTAGCATCTGGCCAATTTGAGCAATCAGTTGTTTAAGTGCTACTGCATTCATTATATCTATATTAAATTATGGATTCCGCAAAAACAATAAGAAAAGCGGTGATTTTTGAAGGAATCAATAAACAAAGGGAGCCTGTTCGAGCAGAATGCAAGATTTAGTAACTGCACATCGATTACAGTACTATTTGCTGAGAAATAGTTGACAATGCCCCGCTCACATCATATATAGTTAAAACGCTAATTATGGTGGCGCTAAGATGCGCCCATAGAATTGTATGCGCATATGTGCCTTTGTATTTGTTGAAAATGAAGAATTTATTTATTAGGAGGATGTAAATGAGCAGGATTATCGGCATTGACCTCGGCACAACTAATTCGGTCGTCGCTGTGATGGAAGGGAGTGATCCTAAGGTGATCACCAACCCGGAGGGAGGAAGGCTTACGCCTTCGGTCGTTGCGGTGGGCAAAAACAACGAGCGTTTTGCAGGTCAAGTTGCAAAGCGTCAGGCAGTTACGAATCCGGAAAACACTGTCTTTTCGATTAAGCGGTTCATGGGACGAAAATTGGCTGAGGTTGGGGAAGAGATTAAATTAGTGCCCTATAAAGTAGTCTCAGGACCCAACGGAGACGCCAATGTGAAAATGGGAGATAAGATTTACAACCCGCCCGAAATTTCCGCCATGATCTTGCAGAAGATGCGTTCCGCTGCTGAGGAATACCTAGGCGAAAAGGTTGAAAAAGCGGTCATCACGGTGCCCGCCTACTTCAACGACAGCCAGCGCCAGGCAACCAAAGATGCGGGGAAAATCGCTGGCCTGGATGTAGTGCGTATTGTCAATGAACCGACTGCAGCAGCCTTGGCCTACGGTTTGGACAAGAAAAAAGATGAGACAATTGCTGTTTTCGACTTTGGCGGCGGCACATTTGATATTTCCATTCTTGAGGTTGGGGAAGGCATTGTCGAGGTTAAATCCACCAACGGTGATACTCACCTGGGCGGCGACAACATCGATCAGCGCCTAATGGATTGGATAATTGGCGAATTCAAAAAAGACCAGGGAATTGATCTATCGATGGACAAAATGGCCCTGCAGCGACTGCGAGAAGCTGCCGAGAAAGCCAAAATGGAGCTCTCCACTCTAATGGAGACGGAAATCAGTCTGCCTTTCATCACCGCAGATGCAACGGGCCCAAAGCACCTGAGCATGAAGCTTTCACGCGCAAAGTTTGAGCAGATGGTGGAAGATATTGTGCAGCGGACCGTAGCGCCGGTGCGGCAAGCGCTATCTGATGCGGGTCTCAAGCCGGGTGACATTGATGAGGTAGTGCTCGTGGGAGGATCAACGCGAATTCCTCGAGTCCAGCAGTTGGTAAAGGACTTTTTTGGCAAGGAACCTCACAAGGGAGTGAACCCCGATGAGGTAGTTGCTGTTGGCGCTGCCGTGCAGGCAGGTGTGCTTGCGGGAGATGTTAAGGATCTGTTGCTTCTTGATGTGACTCCGCTTTCTCTGGGAATTGAGACTCTTGGCGGCGTTTTTACAAAACTAATTGAACGGAATACAACCATCCCGACCCGAAAAGCGGAGATTTTTTCGACCGCCGCGGACAGCCAGACTTCGGTGGAGATCCATGTGCTGCAGGGTGAACGCGCAATGGCCAAAGATAACAGAACCCTGGGCAAGTTTCATCTTGTGGGGATACCGCCGGCACCGAGAGGCATTCCACAGATTGAGGTGACCTTCGATATTGATGCTAATGGAATCGTAAATGTCTCTGCCAAAGATCTGGGAACAAACAAAGAGCAGAAAATCACGATAACCGCATCGAGTGGGCTGAGCAAGGATGAGATATCGCGCATGGCATCGGACGCCCAGGCGCACGCTGATGAGGACCAGAAATACCGGGAGAAGATCGAGGCGAGGAACAAGCTTGATAGCTTGGTTTACAGCACGGAAAAAATCTTGAAGGAAAACCGCGAAAAGATTTCCGGTTCGGATGCCACCACCTTGGATTCCGCACTCTCGAATGCGAAAAAGGCTTTGGAAAACACATCCGCTGAAACGAGTGAGCTTAGTGCTGCAGTTGAAGAGCTCACGCATGCTTCGCATAAACTCGCTGAGGCGATGTATCGGAAAACTTCCGAACCGGCTCCCCCTTCGTCTGCCGCAGGTGGTGCGGGTCCGCAAGATGGGAATGCGGGACCCGGTAAAAAGGAGGAGGAGGTCATCGACGCAGAATATGTGGATATGGATGACAAGAAATCATGATCGCTCGCAGGAACCTCACAGGGTGCGATAAATACACGTATCTCCTGGAGCAATCAATGATAGGTTCATGGAGCTTTCATTAGGGCTATGGCTAAAGAGGATTACTACGCCATTCTTGGCGTGCCACGCACTGCCAAGCAGGTGGAGATCAAAAAGGCATACCGGCGTCTTGCGCGCAAGAATCACCCGGATGTAAATCCGGGTGATAAGGGCGCAGAAGAGCGCTTTAAAAGAATTCAAGAAGCCTATGATGTCCTCAGCGACCCCAAAAAGCGCGCCATGTTTGATCAATACGGCTTTTACTCGGAAAATTTCAAGAATGCGACGGGAACTTCGAGTCATTCGCGGGCGGAAGGTTTTGGGCGTGGATTTGATTTTTCCGGCATGGACTTCGGCAATACCGGACAAGGAAGTAGTTTTCGAGATATTTTCTCTGACCTGTTTGGCGGCAGGGACGAGCGTGCGGACGCAAACGGACCCGAAAAAGGGGAAGATCTTGAACACCACTTGAACATTTCCTTTATGGAGTCTATCAAAGGGTTTTCACCCCGCCTTGCAATCAACAGGCAGGAAACGTGTGCCATGTGCGAAGGTTCCGGGTTCGATCGCAAACAGGCACAGAAGGTATGTGCAAAATGCAAAGGGTCGGGCGAAGAAATCAGAGTGCACGGGGTAATGAGATTTTCAGGCCCTTGTAAATCCTGCAACGGTTCAGGGCGTATTGGCACTTATTGTATCTCATGCGGTGGTACCGGCTTCAAACCCATTCAAGAGACAATTACGGTGCGCATTCCTCCCGGGGTCGATTCCGGGTTCCGCATGCGCGTCCCGCGCAAAGGGAACGGCGGAAGGAATGGCGGGCCACCGGGAGATCTGTATCTGATAATTGTGGTTCGCCCGCATGAATTTTTCCGGCGCGAGGGGAATGACATTGTGTGTGCGATTCCAATTACCGTAACCGAAGCGGCGCTGGGCACTAAGATCGAAGTGCCGACAACGGACGGGAAGACACTGTTGCGCATCCCGCCCGGAACGCAAAGCGGGCAAAAATTTCGATTGCGCGGAAAAGGGGCACCTTCGCTGAGAGCGGAGGTCCAGGGAAATCAGATTGTTGAGGTACGAGTCGTGGTTCCGAATGTTCTGGATGAGAGGTCGAGAGAAATCCTGCGGGAACTCGCGCGCCTTAATCCCGAAAACCCCAGGGCTGATATAGCTCTATCTTGACATTCAGGAGGGCTTGAGTTTGCGCAAGAAAGCAGGCTATATGATCAGTGCTGTTGCGGAGACGTATCAGGTACATCCGCAGACTCTTCGCCTCTATGAGCGCCTCGGCTTGCTCAAGCCGTCCCGAAGCTTGGGGAACACGAGGCTTTACACTGAACAGGACCTCCAGCGGCTTGAAGTTATTTTGACGCTGACTCGGGAGCTTGGAGTAAACCTTGCAGGAGTCGAAGTTATTCTAAATATGCGCGAAAAGATGGAAAAAATGCAGCGTGAAGTTGAGGAGATGATCAACTTCTTGCGTGACCAGCTCGTGCATGATTCAGGCAGTTCGGTGCGCAACGCTTTGGTACGTATCCCTGCTCCAAGAATCGTTCGCCGCAGCAGGGCTTAAACCGCTTTCCGGCCGCGAATTCTAAATATAGGGAGGTTAATAATGCGCCTGCTGTTGATTACGTTGCTGAGCCTGGTCGGGGCAACCGACCTTTTAATGGCTGCCGACTCGCCCGCCAGTTATTCTCAAACATATGCCATTTTCATCAAAGGAGCGTTTTCCGGCACCGAGACCGTGACGGAGGGCGTCGATTCCAATGGCAATGTGACAGTAAATTCCGCACACGAAATATTTGTGACCGACGGGTTAGAAACCAAGCGCATGGCCTTCGTCACAACGATGATCCTTTCGAAGAAGGATTCATCTCCACTTCGATATTCCTACAAGTACACCTCGGGTTCCCGTGATTCGTATGATGTCAACATCAAGGATGGGGTCGCAACTTGTGTTGTGATGCGCAGTGAGCACAAGACTGAAACGACCAAGGCATTTCAGAGCGACGAAATCATCCTCGATTTCAACGTCTACCATCAATACAAATTTCTGGCCCGCAAATATGACTTTAAAAAGGCGGGCCAGCAGAGCTTTGTGGATTATATTCCGCTTATTGGCGACAATATCTCAGTGGTTCTGGAGTTTTTGGGCGATGGTGCGCTGGAAACCAAAATAGGAAGCATTCCGGTTCGTAATTTTAAAGTTGGTTTTCCAGGAATCGGAAACGGAAGTTTTTCCATTGACGAGAACGGCCAATTAGTTCGTCTGCTGATGCCGTCGCAAGATTTGGAAGTGGTCAAGAAGGAATTGGTTCCCGACCAGGGCAAATAAACACCGCGAATCAGCCGGATTTCTTCAACTGCTCACGGATAATCGCATAAACCCTTCGCAGCACATAATTCTGAAGAGTCCGATCGTTGGGAAAGAGGGCGTGAATACCCTCGGAGATATTCGCAACGCAGGCTTCAATTTCCGGAAGAAGGCTGGCGGTCACCGTCGGATCATAGGGCAACCTGATCGAACGACAACCCAGCTCCGTGAAGAGTTTCAAATATCGCGCCGTGACCATGTCCGGGACCTGAATACGCTTATAACTGGCCTGGACTTCACATCCTAAAAGGGTGTGAAGGATCCTGGCCGGACATTTTTTGCCCAAGAGCTGGATCGTGCGAGTTTGGCCTGGGAGAACCCGCTTTTGATAAATTTCAACAAGAGTATTTGGAGTCTCTTCAGAAAGTTGCAGATCACGCAGTAATTTCGAGTGCGGAATTCGTTCAGCACGGCTTTCAGATTGTCTGCCGTTCAATGGCGGCTCGGGAACACCGCTGAGGCCATCGGGATCGTTGGGGACAGCTCTTTTTTTGGGCATGAAGCTCACATAATCTCTAAGCGTTTGAGACCATTCGATTCGCGAGCGTTCTCTGGGCGCCTCTTCGCACCGATTCCGGCACTCCGCGATTTCGGGAAATAAGCATGAGATCCTTTGTGACTAGACGCGACAACATCCTTTGCGAAATCTGAAATGGCGTCTTGGGATTGTTGACCAGGCTTTGAATAACATTGTAGCTTCGTGTCATTGTTCGGCTGCTTCCGATTTCGCGCAATATGTCTTCTGAAACGTTACGCATGGCTGCAAACGCACCGATTTCGCTTTCCGAAAGCTTGGGACTCTGTAGCACGCTTTTTGCTACCGTTTTGTTGGTATCGCGGATCAAAATGGCGCGAACTTCTCGTGTTCCGAACATGGCATACCTTATCTTTTGGGTGGGCGTCATTCTTGACAAACGCTGCAGTATTGCCACCTCGCGTTCCGCAGGATCGAGCGGCAATCCCTCCAATGACAGATCCTCCGGTACATCTTCGGGATATTGGGGCTCTAAAGCATCGGAGTCTGACTCAGGTACGGCCGATTGAGCCTCGATTGCAGGGGCGGATTCCTTTTTAGAAAAAAACTCAGATTCTATTTCTCGAACGATGCGCTGGATTTGTAGCGAAGAGGATGGATTGTGCTTGATATTTTCCAGGATATCCGGAAATTCCAGCAGCCGGACCCGATTTATCATTATCAAATCGAGGAGCGAAACAGATACCTGTGATGCAAGCTTGGCAATTGCAGGTCCTGGGGTTTTCGGATTTAGAATGACGGCTTCCAGCAGCGCATCGGAGTATTCGGGGGAGGCGAAATGGCTCAGCAGCAGCTGGTGGCAATCACGATTCTTCAGGTTGGCGCATATCTCACTCTCAGTCCATCCGGAGAGAGTCAGATCTGCTTCAGATGAAATCTCTGGTTCACTATCTTTAAGCAGGCATACCAGTATCTCGAGCATCTCGGAAGGTGGAATGGGGATTAAACCGCGAGCTGCAATTAACCGCAGGGCTTTAGGGGCCGTGCCATCGCGAATAGAGTTTAGAGGATCGCCATCAGGCATATAATCAGCCGCCAGCAGATTTTTCGAGCAAGTCCTTGATATTTTGCTCATTAATCAGCACTCGGACTACCTCCCCCGGTTTCCCAAGGGGTTTGATGGGTTCACCGTTAATTTTCAGGCGCACTCCACCAGCATTTCCAAGGATGAGAAAGAAATTCTCGGATGCCCTAAACGACTCGCTGCTTCCTGGCTGGAGAATCCTGGATAAGACCTGGTTGCCATCGCTGCGCAAAGAAACCCAGCACTCCTGATAAACTTCAAATCCAAGCCGCATCCCGCCCATCGGCTCGGGTTCAGGCGGACTCACTTCGGCAAGTGTCTCCTGAACAACTTCAGGCTGGAGCGGCATTATGGTTTGGTTTTGCTCTACTGCAGGCTGGGAAGCGGGAGGTTGTGGAGCTTCCTTCTGGATAAGGGGCGCGGGCGCAGGATGAGAGAAATAAGGCGAAAAAGCGGCAGAAATCCAGTGTCGGCTAAAATACAGGCACACAACGGATACCAGCAACATAACGCTCCATATTGCCAGTGAGTGAATTCTAAACGAAGTGGTGCCTGGGAGGGGAGTTTTTGCCTTGATTAGTTTGGTCGCTTGTGGCGAAAATTTCGATTCATAGCGCTGCAACATTTCCTGCGGGTTAAGGTGCAAATACTCACAGTAGCAGCGCAGAAAAGCTCGGTTATACATTCCTCCCGGCAACTCCTCATACTTTTCTTCTTCCAGGCTCTTGAGGTATTTGAGACTGATGCGTGTATCTTCAGCCGCCTGAAGCAGAGTAATATTGCCCTGTTCCCGTGTTTCTCTCAGCTTACTTCCAAGGGATTCCATAATTGGGATCAAAACATTTGCAGAAAAACGTCATTAAAGCTTGGTGTAAAGGTGGCAAAGCTGCTATCGCCAAGTACTGATTGTACTTGCGTCAATTTGCGGTGTCAAATATTTTGACAATTGCACCTCATTGCGTTAGTTTCATCGGGGCAAATGGCTGGTGGCCTCCAGTAAATCTTCAAGCTGGCTTCGGGCTCCGGCTCTACTGCTTCAAATTGCTATATAGATTAATATTGGATTTTTGTGGTAGCAGGCTGCCTATTTTGATAGGGTAATGCCTTTTGTGTGGATTGGAATGTTCTTCCTATCGCTCCAAGTTGGGCTGTGGATTGCCAAAGCAGGGGCTTTCCTGCAAGCTGCTGCTGGAAAACTTGGCGGGCCGGGAATAATGTTGATCGCGCTGTGCGATTCATCATTTCTGAGCTTTCCTGAAGGGAATGACCTTTTGATAGTCATTCTCTCCATTGGAAGCACTTGGAAAGGCATGGCTTACTATGTTGCCATGACTGTTTTGGGCTCGCTTTTAGGGTGCTCAATTCTGTATATCGCCGGACGAAATGGGGGGAATCCGCTTTTACGAAAAAAATTTTCGCAAAAGAGCATAGAAAATGCGGAAAGCAAGTTTAAAAAATATGGGGTCTTATCGATAATCGTTCCAAGCATTCTTCCTCCGCCTTTTCCATTTAAGCTATTTGTTCTTATCGCGGGAGTTTTTCGGTTCAGTGCGGGCAAATTTCTGGCAGCGGTGGCTGTTGGCAGGATTATACGATACACGATATGGGGAGTGCTTGGAGTCCTTTATGGAAATTCTGTAAGCAATTATTTGCAGAAAAACCTCGAGGGTGTAGGCGTTTTTTTTCTGACCGTGTTTCTGGCAACCATGGGGATTGTCCTCTTCTATTACTTAAGACATCCCCGGCCGGATAGTTTCTGAGAGGCGAAAAAGGACACGTTTTAATGCTAATGACTCGCAGCAATAGGCTCAAGGTTGTCCTGCGCGTTAGCGTTTCACTGGCATGTTTCGTGGGTCTTGCCGCTTGCTCAGCATGTGGAATCCGTCGAACCGTGAGAGTCGAAGTGCCTGAAAAAATTCTGCAGGCAAAAACCGCTGGGTTCGACAAACTGCTAGCCCTTGTCAACGTATATGCCGACAGAATTTCATCGCTTTCATCCTCCACTATGAAGGCGACCTATACGTCTGGCAAGCTTGAAAATGGAGTGCTTCAGACTTATCGCAGCGCACCAGGGTATGTTCTTTTAAGGCAGCCAGATAAAATACGCATCAATATTCAGAACCCCATCACGAAAACCTCGATTGCGGAAATGCTCTCTGTGGGGAACGATTTCCAGGCATGGGTTCCCTCAAAGAACAAACTGTACTTTGGGAAGAACAACGTAATAGAATTTGTGGCCGAAGGGCAGGGTGAAAGTGCCAGTTTCACTATTCGCCCAGTGCATATTTATGACGCCATCGTGCCTGCCAAGCTTGTTGCAGGAATGTTGGGCAGGTGGGTTGCGGTCGAAGAAGAGCAGGATACAACCGCAAAATATTATGTCCTTACATCTTATAGAGAAATCGGCAGTGAGAGATTATTCCCGCTTCGAAAAATATGGATTGATCGTTCAAACCTCACCATAGTAAAACAGCAATTCTATGAGGATGAAGGAAGGTTAACTGGTATAGTGCACTATTCAGATATTGCATCAATAGATGGGATTGGGCTCCCGCTGGCAATTAAGATTGAGCGGCCGGTGGACGGTTATACTCTTGATTTGACATTTAAAACTTGGAATTTAAACCCCGACCTTGAAGATACCGCTTTTATCCTTACAGCACCTGAGGGAGCTGAGCGTATAGAATTAAAGGAAAAGGGAAGGAGCCAGTAATCCCAATGCAAAGCCTTATCTCGGCAAACATTAAAGCACGACCGACTCGAGCAGCAATCAGCGTCATTGCTGTGGCAATGGGCGTAATACTAACGCTTATTGTGGGTGGAATTGTCTCTGGAACGCTCAATGATTATATCAATCGGACCATGCGAATAGGCGCCGATTTTATCATCCAGGAGGGAGGCGCCTCGATTTTTTATGCGGTCAGCGGCGCCAACCTGCCAATAAAGCTAGCGGACAGAATAAAGGAGGAGGAGGGCATTCTGGCTGTCGCGCCGGTTTTGTCAAAGTTTACGGCAGCAGAATCCAATTTTGGATTGATTTTTGGGATTGATCTGGCCACTTATAAAGAGTTTCCCGGGCGCTTGCAGATTATCCGTGGACGAGAATCGTTGGAGGGTGATGAAGTTATTATTGATGAGCTCTATGCCGCATCGCACAAAGTAGAGCCGGGCATGAACCTGAATCTGCTGGGTCACCAATGGACAATAAGCGGAATCTGCCGTGCGGGCGCTGTGGTCAGGGTTTTTGTGCCGCTGCAAATGATGCAACAGCTCAACGGAACGCCCGACAAGGTGACCATCATGTTTGTTAAATTGAATCCCGGCAGTGATGCCGATGCAGTTCTTAAGTCGCTCCATGAGCGCTATTCCGGCCTAAATATTTCGGATCCCGCCACGCTGAAAGCGGAGTCATCGATGCCTGGATTCAAAGAACTGCAATTCACCGTGACGCTCGTATCAGGGCTCATCGGATTCATGGTCATTTTGATGGCGATGTATTCAACTATTTTTGAGCGAACCCGGGAGATTGGCATTTTGAAATCTTTAGGAGCATCGAGAAAGTTTATCATTACCATGATTCTGAGAGAATCTGCTATCATATGCTGCACCGGTGTTATGCTTGGCATTGGTGTGAGCTTTCTGATTCGAATGATCATCATGTCTTCGGTTCCGACTCTGCAGGTGGAATTGGGGCTGTGGGAGCTGATCAAGGGAATCATTTTAGGATTGCTGGGCGGAACGTTAGGCGCGTTATATCCGGCGTATAAAGCCGCTCAAATGGATCCGGTTCGGGCCTTGAGTTACGAGTAGAGAACTTCGTTTATGATTGATGCCGTCCAAAAGTGCGTGATTGAAACAGTTGACCTGAGCATGACCTATCGGACGGACCGAGTAGAGGTTCCCGCGCTGCGCAATGTGAACTTATCGGTTTGTGAGGGTGAATTTGTCGCAATCATGGGACCAAGCGGATGCGGAAAATCGACTCTGCTACATCTGCTGGGGGGATTGTTAAGACCTACCGCCGGCAAAATCGTTGTGGATGGAGTTGATATCGCCAGGCTTAGCGACCCCGAACGAACAGAAATAAGGCGTAAAAAGATCGGCTTCGTATTCCAGCGTTTCAATCTTCTTCCTTCCATATCCGCAAGGGCAAATATAGAACTGGCAAAAAAGATTCACGGGAACGGGTCTATTAACTCAAACGGCTTTGATGGACTGGTGGAAATGCTCGGGCTTCGAGAAAAAATGCATTTCAGGCCGACAGCTCTATCTGGCGGCGAGCAGCAGCGTGTGGCGATAGCGCGCGCCGTCATCAACCGTCCCGCCATTGTTCTTGCGGACGAGCCTACTGGAAGCCTGGATTCCAAGAATTCCCGTACTGTGCTGCGGATGCTCCAGGATCTGAACGAAAAAATGAGGCAAACTATTGTTATGATTACGCACGATCCTGATGCTGCCTCAACTGCAAGTCGCACTATTGAAATACGCGATGGGCAGGTTCTTGATAGGGCTCAGCAATCGGTTTCTTATGAGCCGGAATTTGAGGGAATTCTTTAGACCATAAATTTTCCTTAAGCGTTGAATGCCAGATGGAAAACGACGAGGGATTTCTTAAAAACCTGACAATCTGGTCATACTCGAGGGGAACCCTCCAATACGACATCATATGCATCCTGATCCTCGCATTTATTTTCTTCGTGCCGCCGAGCTGTTTTGTTAAAGGCGAAGCGACAACACAATCCTTTCACCAAAATGCCCCGAATTATGCCTTTGTCGGAACAGCGACCACTGAGGCGCAGTGGGGACTCCGGAATCGGGCAAACCGCATAACCGCACCGTAATCTGAAGCTTAACTTATGTTCAAGATGACTAGCGACATGATCATTCGCTCAAGAGTGCATTTGCAGCACTTATGCATCGGCATCATGATAGTAGCAGGATCAGCAGGTTTTTCTTTTCCCAGCGGCAAAACCGCCTTTTATTTTGCCGGAGCCGCGCAGAGTAATCAGGAAATGCTGGAACAGGTTCTCAGCCAATTGGAAGCAGTTGGAAAGTCGTTCAGGAGCTTTTCCGCTAACTTTACCCAAAAGAAATATACGGCTGTCCTAAAGGAGTTCGACACGCCGGAATCGGGCGAGTTTTATTATGCGCGGGCCAAAGATGGATCGGCTCTCCTTCGCCAGGAAGTGGTTAGCCCGGGCAAGCGGATCCTCACCATCAAAGGCGGGATCGCGACGATTTATAATCCCGTGATCAAACAAGCACAGGTCGTCAATCTTGGCAAGAATAAGGACAAGGCGGAATATCTTGCGCTGGGACTTGGTCAGTCTCCTGCCAAGCTCCAGGCAACCTTTGAAATTGAATATAGAGGCATGGAGCAGGTGGGAGGCATTCCGTGCTCGGTTTTGCTTTTGAAGCCAAAAAACGCATCAGTTTCTGCTTATTTTTCTGCAATCACACTCTGGATAAAAAAAGAAACTGCGGTGCCCATCCAGCAAAAACTCCAGGAACCCAGCGGGGACTATCTCCTGGTAAATTTTTCCAAAGAAAAACTGAATGTCAAAATTCCTGACGCGAAATTTGAATTGCAGCTGCCTTCCGGAATCGAAATTCAAAGATTCTAGCCCGTTTTTCGGATTACGAGATGGCCGGAGGCGTTTGCGCCCTGCTTCTGCCTAATGCATCAGAGCACCGGAGGAATTAAAAGAGGAACTTACGCTATCATTGTTCTGGTATAGCGGAGCCGGGCTTCCCTGCGGTTTGTCGACTTTTTCGAGTTTAGGCAGGTTTTTCCAGGTGAAATAAATCCGATTTATGACAGTCCAATTTCCCAGGACTGCAAGCACCCATAATACGGCTTCCATCCTGTTTGCCAATCCGCCGATGATCAAAAGGACGATTCGTTCCGGACGTTCCATAAAGCCGACCTTGCAGGAGCGAATCAGGCTTTCTGCCCTGGCTCTTGAATAGCTGGTCATGATGGCGCCCATCAAAACAACTCCGACCAGGACCACATAACCGAGCATTTGTTTGCGCGCATAGTACACCATCAATCCCTGCAGGATGATGATGTCCGAATAACGGTCGATGACGGAATCGTAGAAAGCCCCAAAGCGAGTTGCAGTTCTGCTGACGCGAGCTACTTCGCCATCCAGCATATCGAACAATCCTGCCAGGATTATGATCAGTCCGCCGCGGAAGAATCGGCCATGCCCAAAATCCCAGGCTGCGCAAAAGCTTATAAGCACCCCGGTAAAAGTGAGCACATTAGGATTGATGTGAAAATAGGTCAAAACCCGGACAATCTTGTCGAGGATGAATTTGCCTCCTCTCCCGATAGAATTGCTAATCATGGCACTAGGCTAGACAGAATCAAAATTCTTGTCAAGGTTAAAACAAGCAGCTAAAACAGGCGAACGCGAATCGTCAGATATTTCTTGGGATCCTTTCTCAAGTCATAGATAAGTTTGGTGATTTCGGCCGTCGATTGATCCAGATTGTTGTAAAGTCCCGGATCCTTCAGCAGTTTTCCCAAAGTTCCGTTACCCTTGTCAATCTGATCTACAATCGAGGCAAATCTATCAATGGCCTGTTTGGCGGAATCATAAACCTGGGGATCCTTGGACAACCTCCCCAGCGTCCCTTCACCCTTATCGATACGGTCCATCACAGCATCTGCTTTTTTCAGAGTTGAATTTGCCTTGTCATAAATGTCCGGGTCATTGATCAGCTTTGAGAATGTACCGGATCCATTATTCATTTTTTCCGCGATCTGGTTGAACTTTTCAAGTGAATCGGACAAACGCTGATATACACCCGGATTCGAAACGAATTTCCCAAAAGATCCCTCTCCTTTGCGAAGATCTTCAAGCAGAAGGGAAGCGTTGGTAAATGCCTGGTCGGCATGGCGCAAAGTGCCTTGCGCATCTTTTATTGTTTCGGACACGCTCGATCCAACCTGGGCGGGGTCAATCTGACTCGCAATGTTTTTAATTTGATCCGATAGAACCCCGAAATTGGCGACAACATCATTGGCTCCGGTCATAATCTCGCGAAAACCGGGCCTTTGAATGCTTTCGATGAGGTAGAAGTCCCCCTGTTTTTTCGGTGGGACACCGTAAGTACCGGCTGATATATCGATATAGGAATCACCAATTAATCCGCGTGAATCGATGCTGACTTCCGAGTCCTTGCTGATCCTGGTAAGAAACTGCTTGCGGATATCGAATTGGACCTCGACAATACGAATTTCCAGCTTGAGATTACGAATGTCATCCTGCAGATCCGATATCTTCCGTGCTGAATCCGACGAATTGGGATCGATGCCGTCAATTGCTTTCTTTGCATCGACGATTTTGCGGAAAACAGGTTCGTTTCCGGCGTAGATCTCAGGAGGGACGATCGTGACCTTGCGCACTCTGCCGATTTCAATTCCCGCCAGCCAGACAGGTGCTCCTTGCTTCAGGCCTCCAACATCAGGGAGGTAAGCCATCACCTTGACCTTACTGCTGAACCACTCCACGCCCCAGCTCTGTTCCAGGATCAGAAAAGCCAGTAGCAGGAGCGAAACGGTCACAAAAATGCCCACCTTCAATTGGGCTATGGAAACCTGTTTTTTGTTCGGCATGAATTTTTTACCTCCCGATTCATTTTTTGGGCCAGGGACGATCACTCACTCCCTCTGCGGCACAACAAAATCCAAAATCCGAATATGGATCCTTTAGCCAATCAGCTGATAGCGCCTGCCCGAGCATCTCAAAAGCTGCTCCAAAAAATTATCCCACAAATGTTCGGATATAGGGTTCCCGGGATTTCAACAACTGCCGCAGATTGCCTTCAAAGCAAATCCTTGCTTCGTGAAGCATGATGTAATTCACATTAAGCTGATAGGGTGAATCGTTTCCCTCTTGAAGGGAAATAGTCCCATCTTTTTCAGCGAACGCATACTGGGAAGCAATCACTACTGCAGCTGGGAGATCGTGAGTAACAAAGACCGTCGTGACACCCTCCAAATCCCTCAACTTGATCATTAACTCGATAATAGTGCGTTTTGTGATGGGATCAAGACCGGAGGTTGGCTCATCATATAGAACGATTTTGGGCGTATCCACAAGTGCTCTGGCAATTCCAACGCGTCGCTTCATTCCTCCTGATAGTTGCGCAGGCATCTTGTCGATTGCATCCTCCAACCCTACGAAACCGAGCAACTGGCCGACTATTGCATCGATTTCACTTTCGCTCTTGAACCCTTCTTCATAAAGCCGATAGCCGACATTGTCGCGTACCGAAAGAGAATCAAAAAGCGCCCCCTCCTGGAAGACCATGCCGATGCCTCGTCGGACCGGCACAAGGTCTTGCTCACGCAATTGAGAAATGTCTTGTCCCTCAATGAAAATACTTCCAGCATCCGGCCGGATAAGGCCGAGGATCAGCTTTAGTATGGTCGACTTACCGGACCCGCTCTCTCCCAAAATGATTTTGGTCTCCCCTTGATCGATCCTGAAACTAATGTCTTGAAGGACGACCTCCTCATTGAAAGCTTTGGTGACGTTCTTGAACTCGATCATCGATTTAAAAACGGCGATAAGTAAAGGATCAGGTTGTTAAGAAAGAAATCGGCGGTGATGACAAGAATGGAACTGCTTACGACCGCCTGCGTTGTCGATCGCCCTACGCCCTCCGTGCCGCCATGCGTTTTCAATCCCACATAGCATCCGGTCATTGAGATGATGAAACCAAACACGATGGGCTTAATGAGTGTCCCGAAAATGTCCGAAAACTGCAATGCGTTCATTGCATCGGACCAATATTGATTAGAACTGATGAGGAGCTTATAGCTGGCAATAATCCATCCGCCCAACATTCCAGCCGCATCGCATAAAATTGTCAAAAGCGGCAGCATGAGGAGGGTTGCAATCATTCGAGGAGTAACCAATTTCCTGATGGGATCCGTCCCCATGGCGCGCATGGCGTTGACTTGATCCGATACTACCATGGATCCCAACTCGGATGCGATGCCGGATCCAATGCGTCCAGCCAGCATAAGTGCGGATAGCACAGGTCCCAGTTCGCGTATCAATGTAATGGCGACCAATTGGCCTGTAAAACCCGTAGCACCATAGCGTCGAAGAGCACTCTCCGATTGAATGCCAAGAACAGCTCCGGTGAAAAAGCCAGTCAGAAGAATAATGGTCAGGGAACCGATTCCGATCCTGTCCATCTGAAACAGGGCATCCCGTCCATAAATCGGGCGCGTAAAAAGATTGGCAATAGCCCGGGTGCTCAGAAGAGTGTAGGATTGAATCTCCTCAATGGGTTTTACCAGGAGCTGGAAAATAGCCGTAAATGCGTTCGAAAATGGAGTATTCATGGTATTTTTAACCCTGAAGGAGTTTATTTGGCTAAGCTTTGCGAAGTCAAGAGGATTACCGCTTCTAATTGAATCCAGTCTTCGTTTCCTGCTGTTGAGTGGCTGGGATGAGAATGGCGGGGACGCTGATACCGGGCATCTGATTATTGCTTTTTGCCCAGAAGGGTTGTGCAACGGAAATGTTTAGATTTTTAACTTCAGGCGAGTCTCATGGAAAGTGCCTCACAGGCGTCATTGAAGGATTGCCTGCCGGATTGGCCGTTGCTGAAGCAGCCGTAAATTTCCAACTCCAGCGGCGTCAGCTCGGATACGGGCGAGGCGGGCGAATGCAGATTGAACGGGACAATGTGGAAATTGTTTCAGGAGTGAGGGATGGATTGACAATGGGTAGTCCCATATCATTTGCGATTCAAAACAAGGATTGGTCACATTGGGAAATTCCAATGTCCTCGGCCGCCATTCCTGAAAGTGCAGATAAACGCTCCGTCACCAGACCCAGGCCCGGACATGCAGATCTTCCGGGAGCGCTCAAGTTTCACCTCCATGATGCGCGCAATGTCCTTGAGCGCGCAAGCGCCCGCGAAACAGCCGCGCGCGTGGCTGTGGGCGCCTTCTGCCGCCAGCTATTGGACCATTTCGGGATTCAAATTGGGAGCCATGTCATAGAAATCGGAGGCGAAAGGGTATCCATAGAATTCGAATCCGCTTCAAGTGACGACATACTCAAAATCGATCCCAATTCACAATTCCGATGCTTGGATCCGGAAGCACAAAAAAGGATGAGAACCAGAATTGATGAAGCAACGAAAAATGGGGATACGTTGGGAGGTGTTATCGAAACCGTTGCGATATCGATCCCCGCTGGTCTCGGCTCCTGCTCGCAATGGGATCGAAAGTTGGATGGTCTGATTGCACAGGCGATGATGAGTATTCATGCCGCCAAGGCCGTGGAGATTGGGTCGGGAATTGAATCGGCCCGAAAACCAGGTTCGATAGCTCACGACGAAATATTTTATAATCCGGAGAGGCGGCGCTTTTTCAGAAAAACAAATCGGGCGGGCGGTTTGGAAGGGGGCATCACAAACGGCTCGGATTTGCGCATCAGATTGTATATGAAGCCCATTCCCACACTGCGCAACCCCTTAAGATCCGTCGACATCGTGAGCAAGAAGGCCATTGAAGCCGGTTTTGAGAGAAGTGATACTTGCGTTGTTGCCGCCGCTGCCGTAATCTCGGAGGCTATGCTCGCAATCGCCCTTACGGGCGCATTTCTGGAAAAATTCGGCGGGGATTCACTCAAGGAAATCGAGGCCAATTTTGCAAACTATCAGCGGCTCCTCGATGAATACTGATCACGTCATACAATTGCCAAAGGCTGATGCCGGCTTATCTCTGGTCCAATATGGACAATCTGCGACATCCCTATTAATATTTGGGAAGCTATGATACTGCCGATACTCAAGTACGGATCGCCGGAACTCAAGACCGTGAGCGATCCAGTCGATTGTTTCAACGCCGAGCTTGAGAAAATAGTGAAAAACATGATCGAGACGCTATACAGCGCACCCGGCATCGGTCTTGCTGCGCCCCAGATTGGTCTGAATATTCAACTTGCGACCATCGACCTGTCTGTGGGAGAGGACCCTTCCCAACTGATTGTCCTCTGCAATCCGCAAATAATTTCGCTCGAGGGGGAGCAGAAGAGCGATGAAGGATGCCTCAGCATCCCCGATTTTTCAGACGTTGTGACCCGCCCCCGCACGATCACGGTCAAGGGATTGAACCTTCACGGCGATGAGGTCCAATATCAAGGAGAGGATCTTCTTGCTCGGTGTTTCAGCCATGAAATTGACCATTTGAACGGAATTCTTTTCATTGACCGCCTGAGTCCCCTGAAAAGAAACCTGATCCGTGGCAAGATCAAGAAACTCGCTAAGGCCGGCGAATGGTGAAAATGCGCGTTGTCTTCCTTGGCACTTCTGAGTTTGCAGTTCCATCTCTGAGAGCACTGCTTACCGGCAATTATGAAGTTTGCGCTGTTTTCACACAGCCGGACCGACCTGCCGGGCGCGGCCAGAAGATGCAAATATCGCCGGTCAAACGCTATGCGCTTGAGAAGCGCCTCAAGGTTTTCCAGCCGGAAAAAATTCGAAGCGAGGAAAACCGCGTGATCTTTCAGACTCTCAAACCCGATTTCATAGTTGTAGCGGCATATGGGCAGATATTGCCGGCATGGCTGCTGGATTCCGCGAGTATTGCTCCTGTGAATGTGCACGGATCTCTTCTCCCGCATTACCGCGGGGCAGCTCCGGTGACGTGGGCAATCCTGAACGGTGATTTAGTCACGGGTGTGACGACTATGTGGATGGATCAGAACCTTGACACTGGAGCCATTTTGCTCAAGCGGGAAGTGCCGCTAAATCAAACAATAACCGGGGGAGAATTGAGTGAAAAGCTGGCGTTGGTTGGAGCCGAGCTGCTATTGCCCACGCTGGAGGGCTTAAAAAAGCGAGCAATTATCCCTCTTCCTCAAAATGACTCCGAAGCTTCCCAAGCTCCCAAGATCACAAAGGCATCCGCCCGCATCTCCTGGGATAAAACGGCGTGGGAAATCCACAATCTTGTGCGCGGCTTGAATCCATGGCCAGTCGCCGTTGCGGAGCACAAGGGGCAGAATCTCAAGGTTTTTCGCAGCCTGCCGGAGTCGGGTTTTGCGGGAGAGCTTGAACCCGGCGTGTTTTTAGGTTTGACCGAACATGGAATGCGCATTCAATGCGGAAAGGGAACTGTGCTGGAGGTCATTGAGGTACAGATGCCCGGGAAAGCGCGCATAAGCGGACGAGCATTTGCCGTTGGCGCCAGAGTCAAGCCGCAACAAATTCTGTTCAATCTTCCTTGAATTTCCGGAGACTCCAGCCGTGATCGCCGAAGCACGCCGCACAGCTTTCGAATTTCTCTGCAAAATTAAACTGGGAGGGGTTTTCAGCGATGACGCTTTGAACTCCAGGCAAATGGCGCAATTGGAGGAGCGCGATCGCCGCCTGAGCGCGGAAATTGTCTATGGGACACTTCGCTGGCAGGCTCTCCTGGACTATGAATTGGCGCAGCTTTGTTCGAGACCTTATGAGGATGTCGAAGCCAGAGCAAAAATATTGCTGCGCATGAGCGCCTATCAGTTGAAGTTTATGGACCGCGTGCCTGATCACGCGGTTGTATTTGATGCTGTGGAATTGGCAAAGAGACTCCTCAAGAGACGTAATGATGCATTCGTCAATGGAGTCCTGCGCAGGTTGATCCGCGAGGGTGCTCGGCAAAAGCCGGATATTCGGAAAACCGTTCCGCCGTGGATCCAGGTCTCCCTCCCGGAATGGTTGTGGAAACGGTGGTCTCTCCGCTACGGCGCCGAGACCGCATGGAAATACGCCCTCTCCCTGAACCAGCCATCAAAGAGTGCACTTTGGCTTTCGCTGCCACTTGACCCTTCGGACACTCTTTTTAAAAATATCGTCGCCTCGGATATTGTCCCGGGCGCCTTTCGCTGGTCAGGTGAGAGAACCGGCCAGTTCAAACAATCTCGTGCGGGAATCCACCTCCAGGATGAAGCTTCTATCCTGATCCCCATGCTATTCGGCGATGTATTGGGAAGCCTCGTCTGGGATGTGTGTGCAGCTCCGGGAGGAAAGACTTCAATCCTGTGCCGGAGGACCGGCGAGGGAGGCCTCGTGGTTGCGAGCGATCGAAATTGGAACAGGTTGAAACGGCTGGTTCAAACGCTGAAGGATAACGGGTGCACAAATTATCGCGCGGTTTCACTTGATGCAAGCCAAGCGCCTCCTTGGAGCGTCGCATTTGACGCTGTTATGGTAGACGTTCCGTGCTCAGGCCTGGGCACCCTGAGAAGGAATCCTGAAATTAAATGGCGTTTTTCTCCTGAGAACCTTCCGGGCTTTCAGCGCACGCAACTTCGCATTCTTGAATGCGCCGCCGGGGCGGTCAAGGTTGGAGGGAAGCTGCTTTACTCGACTTGTTCAACGGAGCCAGAGGAAAATGAAGAGGTGGTAAAGGCCTTCATGAAGTCGCATCCAAATTTTAAAATGGTGGCTCCGATTTTTCCGCCAGGGATCGAATCCTGGTTGGGAACCGACAGCTTGATGCGGACTTACCCCGGTACGCACGCCTGGGATGGGTTTTTTGCTGCGTTAATGATTAGGGACAAATGATCTTGTGCATTTTTGTCACGCCTTAAAGTGCCCCGAAGTTCAGTTGGGAGAGTGCCAAAGCGGCTGGTTGAGAAATCTGCCGACCATTCGTAGGGTAGAAGCAAAACAGAAATGACTTGATGTTGCGTGCATGTGTTGCGATGTGAGGGCACGATATGTTACGCTTGAGCGGTTATAGTGCTTTCGATGGAAGGT
>Ga0208980_10000349_pt1 | contig 25367 bp, 21 predicted proteins | sample WetSurMetagenome_3_FD_187993 | JGI IMG/M metagenome (GOLD analysis project Ga0208980, IMG submission 187993) | Wetland microbial communities from Twitchell Island in the Sacramento Delta, sample from surface sediment Aug2011 Site A1 Bulk (version 2) | ecosystem: Environmental > Aquatic > Marine... | reverse complement strand
TCACCCAGCAGGGCGATCTGGTCAGCGCCCGGGATATGTCTTCATTTGAATATGACATACAAAACACGTCGGGTATGGTTTTCGCACCGAGCGGCGACAGCACCGATGACCCGGCAACCCAAAGCCTGTACGTGGCGGATACCGGGACCAACATGATCGCTGACCTGGTCAATATGCGCGGTGGTTATCCCACCAACAACTGGCAGCAGGGCACATTCGAGCAGATTGATAACGTGAATGGCCAGGCGATGACCGACCAGATTTTGGTCGAAGGCGTGCGCTGTTTTGCCTGCCCGGTGGCGTGTGGCCGTGGCACGGAGATCCGCGAGGGGAAGTGGAAGGGCAACCGCGGTGAGGGTCCAGAGTACGAAACGGTGGATACGCTGGGTGCCATGTGCGGGATCGACGACATCAAGGCGATTGCCATGGCGAACTACCGCTGCAACAGTTATGGACTGGATACGATCAGCGCGGGGGCGACGATTGCCTTCGCCATGGAATGCTACCAGCGCGGCATCCTGACAGATGACCAGACGGGCGGACTGGCGCTCCAATTTGGTGACGCTGACCTGGTGGTTGACCTGGTGGAGCGCATCGCCCGGCGGGAGGGGGTGGGCGACCTGCTGGCAGAGGGTGTAAAAATAGCTTCCGAACGCCTGGGTAAAGGCAGCGAGCACTTTGCGATGCATGTCAAGGGATTGGAGCTACCTGCATATGACCCGCGTGCGACCAAGATCACTGGTCTGGCATACATCACTGCCAGCCGTGGGGGAGATCATATGAATGGATATATTCAAGGGCCAACTTTCGTTGATATGCCCTTTCTAATCGTAGAAGATAGCACGATCCGAGATCCTTATGATGCCAATCCACAGGACGCAAGTGTCTTGATTGACATGGAAAATGCCTTGAGTGTATTGGACGCATTGGGGGGCTGCAAATTTATGGGCGTGGTGATTTCTGCGCAAGAGATCGTCGATCTGGTCCAGACAGCCACAGGATGGGATTTTACCCTCGAGGAGTTCCGCATCTGCGGAGAACGTTTACAGAACATGGCGCGCGCATATTGCGCCAGGGAAGGGATGCGCCGCGAGCAGGATATCCTCCCAGCGCGGCTGATGCTCGATCCCTTGCCAGATGGCCCTGCTCAAGGTATGGTCTTCGAACACGCGTCCCTGGAAAAGATGAAAGATGCCTATTATGAAATGCGTGGGTGGGATGTAGCCAGTGGTATACCGACACGCACAAAGCTCCACGAATTGGACCTGGATTACTTGATCCCACAGCTTTGGGAAAAATAACTGGGATGGGAAGCCTTGGATAAGGAGGGAAGGATGGAATACTTAGATCGTCCATGGTTGAAGAGTTATATGCTCGGTCCTTACAAGCTTGAGCACAGCTTAACTCCATACCCGCAGGACCCCTTATTCGATATTTTAGACAAGGCAGAACGAGCATTTCCGAACCAGACGGCCATTCTCTTTGATGGGAAAGAAATTAAATATCACCAGTTAAAAAACAGGGTGGATAGGTTGGCCAACGCGTTAAAGAACCTAGGTTTGGAGAAGGGTGACAGGGTGTGTGTGTTCCTTCCCAATTCTCCCGAATACGTGTTGTCTTATTGGGCGGTACTTAAAGCGGGTGGTGTCGTGGTACCCACCAGCATCCTGCGCACTGATGAAGGATTGTTCCATGAGGTGAGCAACTCCGGCAGTAAATTTATGATTTGCCAGACAGCCCAGCTGGAACGGTCGCTGGCTTTACTCGGACACTCTGATTTAGAAGGGATCGTGATCACATCCAATAGAAGCTTTGACGGTCAGCATGTTCCTCACTCGCTACCCAAGGGAGTATTTGATTTTGCAGCCTTAATTGAGTCAAATGATCCTGTTCCTCCACAGGTGTCAATCGACCCCCTCCACGACCTGTGCGAACTGGCATTCACAGGTGGTGCAACCGGAGTACCTAAGGGTGTGATGCTCACCCATGCCAATCGCTTTGCCAGCATTGTACAAGCACTTCCCTGGTTCATGAAACCTTTGCTCGGTGGTATCAAGGGCAAGACCTCCGTACTCCTGTCGATACCGATGTTTCATACTTACGGCAATTTTATTCAAACCTCTGCGATCTACTTGGGGCTACGTCTGCTGATATTACCCGATGCCCGTGATACGGATGCGATCCTGGCATCGATCATCGATCATCGACCTTTCCTCGTCCCTGGCGTTCCTACGCAATTCATGCGCCTGGCGGATGCCGGGTTGAAGCGGTCGAATTGCATACTGTTTAGCGGATCGGCACCTCTGCCAGGAGAGGTTGCCCAGGAAATCAAGCGAAAAACCGGGATGGCTGTCTCAGAAGGATATGGATTAACAGAATCTACCTCTGTATCGCATATTAACTTATCTGCCTTTTCACGTGTCATGGGGTTTATGGCCAAAGAGAACCCCGGTATTGGTGTGCCTTTGCCCGACACGGAATGTCGACTTGTAGACCCCGATTCGGGTGAGGATGTAGCGATAGGAAAACCCGGCGAGGTGGTTATCCGTGGTCCGCAAATTATGCTTGGATACTGGCCTGAACCTGGCAGTGGTCTGACCGTCGATGGCTGGTTGCACACCGGTGATATTGCCGTAATGGATGAGGCCGGGTATTTCCAGATCGTCGATCGCATCAAAGATATGGTCAACGTATCTGGCTTGAAGGTGTATACAACCGAAGTGGATGAGGTTCTATTTAAGCATCCTGCGATTGCGGTTGCAGCAGCCTTTGGCATCCCGGATATGGAAATTCAGGGGAGCGAGCGGGTGATGGCCGTAGTTGTCTTGAAAGAAGGATATCGGGGCTCGGTTACTGAACAGGAGTTGCGCGACTATTGCCGGCAGTACTTGTCTCCCTACGCTGTTCCAAAAATTATCGAATTTCGCGACGAGTTACCGCTTACGGTTACCGAGAAAGTATTTAAAAATGTCCTGCGCGAGCAGGCGATTACCAAAATGAGAGCTCAAAAGGAGGGCTGATAAACATGGATTGCATTTACTGCACACCCGAATGGCTGGAAGAGAGCGTCAGGATTTATCGGGCGACACCGAGTTTTCAGGAAAAAATGAAACGGTTAAGTGTATCCGTTTTCTATCGCGTCATCGCTGAACCTGAATGGGGGATTGATAAGGATTTTATCTTCGGAGCGGTTGTCACGAATGGAGCATTAGATGAGCTTCGCTTTTACAGCGAAGATGAAGCGAAAAAGATACCGGAAATCATCATGGCAGCTTCGCCACAGCAATGGAAACTACTCCTGCGCAAAGAGCATAAATTTGTCACCGATTTCTTATTAGGCAAAATTAAGCTGGAGAAAGGGAACATGGCTGGCGCGTTAGGAATGGCTCCCTATGCCGAAACTTTCATTGATGCGCTGACTCAGGTAAACCTTCAGTTTCAGGATGAGCTTAACCCACAACAGCTGAATGATTACCGGGTTTATGCAGCTCAATTCCGTTCAAAGTTAGGAGTGTGAGACCTAATTTCGGAATAGAACAAATCCACGGATTAAGAGCAGGGACAAAGATAACTCGCCTTTGAAAAGATGGTGGGAAATTGCGAGATTACTGTGCTTGCGGGTGGGTTAGCGGGTGCGACCTTTATAAATCAGGCTTCGTTACAGTTCAAACCAGCGCCCGCGGCGACTCGATCCAAAGAACAACTTCTCGTTAACTAGCTCATAGGATGGTTCGAAGTAACTTCCTGTGGGCGATGGTCCCGTTATGTAAAAGGGTATGCAGATTATTGGGTTGATGCCACGGGCAGATAGATGATAACGACTGGGGCGGTTAACCAGTCGACAATCTGGAATATCCTTCCGCTGGAAAGGTCAGCCAGGTAGAGATTACCGGCTTCATCCTCGCCAAAAGTGGAAATCGACAGATCGGTATCGAGCAAGGGCTGTGATTGCCAGCCATTTGAATATAGGAGCCCCCATATTTTGCCACTACAATAATCACCGTAGAAGTATATCCCTTGCATGCGAAGATAAGTGGCACCCCGGTAAACACCGCCGCCAGTAATTGCGCAACCATTCGAGTCATTTACTCCGTGATCATATACCGCTATCGGTGGTTCATAATGGGACGGTGGTATACAGTTGACGGATGGTATATAGCAGAGATTGCCCTCCAGGACGTTCCAGCCGTAGTTTTCTCCGCCTTGGCTGGAAGCAGGTTGGAAATCCACTTCTTCTTCGGTGTTCTGGCCCACGTCCCCGATATATAAATCACCGGTCTGGCGGTCGAAGGCGTAGCGCCACGGGTTGCGCAGTCCTAACGCCCAAATTTCTCCGCGATAGCCAACCGTTTGCGTGTACGGGTTGGTGACTGGAACCAGGTAGGGATCCACGCCCGATTCAACGTCGATCCGCAGCAGCTTGCCGAGCAGTGAGGCTGGATTTTGTGCGTTTCCCTGCGGGTCACCCCCACCGCCACCATCACCTGTGCCAATATACAAGTATCCATTAGGACCAAAAGCAAGCTGCCCCCCGTTGTGATTGCTGTAATTTGGGTGGTTAAAGAGGATGATCAGCTGTTCGCTGAAAGGGTCAGCTTCATCGGGTTTACCAGGTTTGAGGTGGAAGCGCGAGGTCTGGTTGTTGCCATCCAGGCGGGTATAGTAGACGTAGAAGTAGCCTTTCGTAGCATAGTCCGATGGGAAGGCTACACTCAACAGACCACGCTCGCCAGAACCCGGGAAAAGCACTCGATCCTGAATATCAAGGAAGGGCGTGTTGAGGACGACGTTATTCTTAATAATGCGGATGATGCCACGCTGTTCGACAACGAACAATCGCTGACTACCATCTCCGGCGTTAGCGAGGTGGACAGGGGAGCTGAAGCCGCTCTGGTAAGTAATCAGGCTAATTTTTGGCCAGGCGATGGTTGGTTGAGAAGCGGTAGTTGCCCGCGATGGGAGCAGGATGTTTGAAATTACCCCGAGCAACAACAAGGCATGTAAACAGTGCTTTATGGGCGATGGTATGTTCATACTGATGTCCACATCCGCCCCGATTTTAACACCTTATGGTTAGATATTATCTTAATTTCGTATAAGAGAAGATTCCATAACTCCTGTGGTTAGGCTGCGCCAGCAAACCAAATGCAGCGCTAAAGAGACAAAAGGTTAAAAACAATGGTCGGTAATTCGAACCGATAACCTTTTGGTCCGATAACGTCTTCCTAAACAGAATATGGTCATTGACAACAATAATATAATATGATAATATATTAATATATTACATGAACATATTATTGGACGGAGGCTTAGATGATCAAAGCTGCGATAGCTCAAAAGGATGACCTGACAGGCTTATATAGCCGTAAAGAATTTTTGGAAAGATTTGACGAGGCATTGACAAAAGCAAAAGCCATCCCCCATGAAGCTCCGCTATCACTGGCATTGCTGGATGTGGATATCTTTAACCAGATCAACGAGCAGTACGGTCATGTGACGGGTGACAACCTGCTGGTGGAAGTAGCGGAAACCATTCAGGCTCACACCAGCGAGGGGGTGATAGCAGGGCGCTACGGGGGAGATGAATTTGTGATTGTATTCGAGGGTGTGGAGCGTGAACAGGCGTTCCTCAAGCTGGAACAAATCAGGCAGAAGCTCAGCCAGCAAGAGCTGGCAAGCACTGATGGGAGAAGCATCCCTGGAATATTCATCAGCGGGGGGGTGGCATCCTTCCCCATGGATGGAAGGACCGAAAATGAGCTATTCCGTAAGGCGGATCATGCGCTGTACCGCGCTAAAGCCAATGGGCGTAAACAGATACGGCTGGCATACGAAGAGCGCATGGTGCCAAAAACAACGCATTACACCCAGACTCAACTGGAGCGGCTTTCGAAATTGGCGGAGGAACGTGGGGTGAATGAAGCCGATTTGCTGCGTGAAGCGATGGACGATTTTCTCACCAAATACGGGGTGAATGATATCGAGACATAATTCTGGTAAAGTAAGTTATTCAATGGCGAGGCGCACCTGGCGCGACAGGTTTGAAAAATCTTGTGTGTAGCGAATATCCTCAACGCGTGGGCGAGGGAGGTTCACGGTCAGGTCAAGACACAGCTTGCCCGGACGCGGGCTTAATACCAACACTCGATCTGCGAGAAAGAGTGACTCGCTAATTGAATGGGTGACCATAACGACTGTCTTTCGCCTTGCCTGCCAGATGCGGGTCAATTCAGACCCCATACGCTCGCGGGTTAATGCATCCAGTGAGCCGAACGGCTCATCCAGCAGGAGCAAGTCGGGCTCATGGATCAAAGCCCTGGCGATGGCTACCCGTTGAGCCATTCCCCCAGAGAGGTCACGCGGGAGCGAGTTCTCGAAACCCGTCAAACCAACCAGCTCAATTAAGGATTGGGCTTTTTCCATTGCTTCCTGGCCTGGCACATGTTGAATTTCGAGGGGCAGGAGGATATTTTCTAATACGGTTCGCCACGGCATCAAGTTGGCTTTTTGGAATACCATGCCCACCCTATGACGGGGGGATACGAGCGAGTCATTTTCAAATATTACTTCTCCATAGGTGGGAGACAGCAAGCCTGCCATAAGGCGCAAAAGCGTCGTTTTACCACATCCCGAAGGACCCAAGACGCAAACAAATTGCTCGACACTCACAGAAAATGTTATATCATCCAATGCCTTTAGACCACTATTCCCATCGGGGAAAATGATGCTTAAGTGCCTGACCTGTAGTATGGGCTGGACTGTTTGAGATTCCATGGAAAGTTTATCCGTTCACTTATATACAGACCTACTTATTATTAATAAACTCATTGCTGAAAACATTGTTTAAATCCAACGGTTGGGTGAGAAGACCCATTTCTAACAAAACCTGTTGTGTATTCTGCCAGGCTTGCGGATCAGAATATCCCGGGTGTTCAGCCTTCCAAAACTCAATCGAGGCAGCGAGTACATCTTTCTGTATTGTCTGATCAGACTCGGAGAGGCCCTCGACATACTTCAAACAGACCCGGTATGCCTCGGCTGGATCAGCAATCGTATCTGCAATCCCTTTGAGCATCGCCCGGTTCATCTTTCGAACCAGGTCGGGACTCTGAGAAATCGTAGATTCATTAGTGATCAATCCATTGGATACAAGATGGTCATAATCCTTTACTTTTATCTCATCAATCTGATACCCCTTGTTCCGCAGCTGAACTGTCTCGTTGGTAGTATAAACCACCACTGCCTCTTCCTGGTCGCTTACCAATGCTTCCACTTGATTGTAGCCAATTGAATCCAAGGTAACATCGTTTTCAGTTAATTTTGCCTTGCTGAGAAGTGCACGCAATCCGATGTAGCTTGTCCCATATAATCCAGGCAGACCAATCCGTTTGCCGGCTAAATCTTCGGGCACAAGGATGCCGTTCCCGGTTTTTGATACTACCGATACGGGGTAATCCTGGTACCAGGCGAGGACGTACACCACTGGCAATCCCTGGGCGCGTGCCAGTAAGACCTGGTCACCAGAAACGACTGCGAACTGCAGCTCATTTGCACCCACTAATGTGACTGCATCCGTCTCAAAGCTGTAATCGAATTCGATTTCGATCCCTTCCTGACTGAAATAACCCTTATCAACCGCGACATAAAGGGGCGCGAATTGGACGTTGGGGATATATCCCAAAGGCAGGCGAATGTGTACCATGGGAGAAATGCTGGTCGCGGATGGCTCCGGATAGATATTTTTAATAGGTGTATCCATTGTTTCCTGCGGTGCAGGATATTCTGTGGGGCTGGCACATGCGGTGGATATGATCATCAGAATGAGGAAAATGGATATGGATAAGTTTTTCATACGCAAACTCCAACGGAATAATTCATCTTTCTTTTACCGGTGCACTACTGTTCAATAGACCCTCATTCTCCGGTCTTTGCTGCCATTTCAGAAGATGTTTTTCAATCAGTGCAACTAACCCATATAGAATGAGAGCCATCGTGATCAGGGTAAAAACAGCAACAAATACGAGGGCAGTGTCGTAAATACCTCTTCCGACGTTGACCAGAAATCCGAGCCCACCTTTCGCACCCACGAATTCGCCCACCACTGCCCCAATGACTGAAAGGGTGGCTCCGATGCGCAATCCTCCCAGGAACACGGGTAAAGCTGCCGGAGCTTCCAGGCTTTTTAATGTTTGCCAGCGCGTGGCTTGGAGCGAGCGCATCAGGTCGCGCAGGTCTTCCGGGACGGAGCGTACACCGACCACAGTATTAACCAGGACAGGGAAAAAAACAATCAGGGCACAGATCAAGACTTTGGAGGATAATCCGGGACCGAACCAGATGACCAGCAGGGGAGCGATGGCAACGATCGGAATGGATTGGCTGGCAACGATATATGGAGAAAGCAAGCGTTCCAGATGCAGAGAACGGGCAAGGATGTATCCAAGAACCGTCGCCATGCTGACGCCCAACGCCAGACCTAACAACACTTCGAGCAATGTAACGGCCGCATTACGGATCAGGCTGCCATCCATGATTGCCTGGACAAACCGGGCGCCAACTTGTTCGGGAGTAGGGAGGATAAACGTTGGAAAACTCCCAAACCAGGCAACCAACTGCCAAACCACCAGGAGAAGGAAAAGAGATAGGAAGATCAGCCAATATTTTGTCTTCATAAAACCAAAAGCCCCGAAGGGTGCTTCGGGGCGATGAGAAACCGCTGCATACATATCCAGTGCAAAATGCACGAGAAAATGTATTGAAGTGGATGTGACCTTCTTTCATCCGGACTGTACCGTCGGCTCCGGAGTTACACCGGATCATGCCTAATAAATGGCTCGTGGGCTTTACCACCGGTCGGGAATGAACGATTTTATCGTTTTCACCCTGCCCCGAAGGTTATTTTATTGTTGAATAGATTATAACGAACCTGTTTGAAAAGGTCAACACATTGGCTTGTAAGAGTTTTATAAGAACCATTCACCACTGCTTGACGTACCTTTCCCATCATGGTATCATTTTAGGGTTCAATTTTAGCACTCTCAATACGAGAGTGCTAAATTGTAGGAAACGATTATGAACCTTCTTACTGAACGCCAAAGACTCATTCTTGCGCTGGTTATCCATACCTATACCGAGACTGCTCAACCGGTTGGCTCACAGGCATTGATTGAACGGTACAACCTTGAAACGAGCTCCGCCACCATCCGCAATGATATGGTCGAGCTCACCGAAGCAGGATATTTACGCCAGCCTCACACATCGGCTGGGCGTGTTCCCACCGAGGAAGGCTATCGCTATTTCGTCAGGCAGCTTATGGGACAAACTGAGCTACCGATGAACACCCGCCGCACGATCACCCACCAGTTTTACCAGGCGGGGAGGGATGTTAATCGCTGGATGCGTCTGGCTGCCTCGGTTTTGGCGCACCAATCACAGGCAGCCTCCCTGGTAACTTCTCCTCGGCCTGAGTCGGCCCGTTTCAAACATTTAAGTCTGATATCCACTCATGGACGTCAGGTGTTAATGGTCATGGTGTGGACGGGTGGACAGGTACGCCAACAAATGCTTACCCTGGCAGAGCCTGTGTCTCAAGAGCAACTTTCCGATGCGGCGAGTCATATCAACCTGTTATGCGAAGGTTTGGATGCAGATGGGATTGCAGCCTTGAGCGGTCAGTTTGATGCCCTTGAACAAGATGTGATCAAGCTGACTCGTGAAGAGTTGGAGCGGATGAAGCAGGTTGTATCGGGTGAGGTATTTAGGGATGGCTTGACCAATGTTTTGGCAGAGCCGGAATTCGCTGAGTCGGAATCAGCCCGCAAGGCATTAAGGGTTCTAGAAGAGCGTTCCATGTTAGAAGATTTACTATCTCGAACCGTGCTGACAAGTGGAATGGATGACGTGCAGGTACTGATTGGTGGTGAGGGGACGTGGGAAGATTTGCGCGACTGCTCCATGGTTTTAGCTCGTTATGGCGCACCCGGATTGGCTACCGGTGCGCTGGGTGTACTTGGGCCCACTCGTATGGCTTATGGACGTACAGTCTCAGCAGTGCGCTTTGTATCTGGTTTGTTAAGTGATTTGGTTATTGAAATGTTAGCAGAAGAATCATAAGGAGTGTGGCGAGAGCATGTCTGCGAAGAAGCATAAAACAGAAGAAGATAAAAACATAGACAAAGAAAAATTGCAGGAGCTGTCTGAATATCCAATAGCTCCTGAGTCAGAAATTAAAAAAGATGAAGTAGTCGACCTTGAAGGAGAGATAATTCAGCTGCGTTCTGAACGGGACCAGGCATTGACAAAAGCAAACGAATATCTCGATGGTTGGCAGCGTGAAAGAGCAGAATTTTTCAACTTCAAGAAACGAATGGAACGTGAGGCCTCACAGGGTGGCCAGAACGCCTTTGGTAACGCTATCCGGCGATATTTGGATATTGCAGACGACCTGGCAAGAGCCTTGAAGAACAATAATCGTCCTTTAGAAGGTAATGGTGCGATTTGGGCGGAAGGGATTGACCTGATCCATCGAAAATTGATCGCCGCATTTGAAACAGATGGCGTAAAGATGATGGATACGAGTGGAAAATTTTTCGATCCCAACTTGCATGAAGCTATCTCGAATGAAGACAGCCCCGACCATGAGTGTGGCGAAATTATCGAGGTCGTCCAACCCGGGTATACCCTGGGTGAGCGAGTAATCCGTCCGGCGCGCGTTCGTGTAGCCCGGTAATTATTTTTTGACGAATTTATATTTAATAGCGACTAATCATTTACAAGGAGAGTAACAGAATGGCAAAAATAATTGGTATCGATTTGGGGACAACCAACTCAGTAGTAGCAGTGATGGAAGGTGGGGAGCCCACCGTCATATCGAGCGCTGAAGGTGAACGGCTTATTCCGTCGGTTGTTGCCGTGAATAAAAACCATGAGCGACTGGTTGGACGTGTGGCACGCAATCAGGCGGTAGTCAATCCTGAAAACACAGTCTTCTCAATCAAACGTTTCATGGGGCGCAAGTTTGATGATCCAGAAGTAAAGAAAGCTTTGGCGCGTGTCCCATATAAGGTATCCAAGGCTCCCAATGGAGATATTCGGGTGATTCTGGATGGGCGCGAATATTCGCCTCCAGAAATTTCAGCCATGATCCTGGCTAAACTAAAAACGGATGCCGAAGCATATCTCGGGGAGACAGTGACCCAGGCAGTCATTACAGTGCCGGCATATTTTAATGATGCCCAACGCAATGCCACAAAAGATGCGGGTAAGATCGCTGGGTTGGATGTGTTGCGGATCATCAATGAACCAACAGCCTCTTCCCTGGCATATGGATTGGATAAGAAGAAAGATGAAGTGATCGCAGTATATGACCTGGGTGGTGGTACCTTTGATATTTCCATCCTGGATGTTGGTGATGGGGTATTTCAGGTGCGGTCAACCAGCGGAGATACTTTCCTTGGTGGTGATGATTTCGATATGCGTTTAATTGATTATCTGGCGGATGAGTTTAAAACGAGCAATGGAATTGACCTCCGACAGGATCGCCAATCGCTACAACGTTTAAAAGAAGCAGCCGAGAAAGCCAAAATCGAGCTCTCCAGCATGATGCAGACTGAGATCAACCTGCCTTATATCACGGCAGATGCTTCCGGTCCGAAACACATGGTGATGAACCTGACTCGTTCCAAGCTTGAGCAGCTTACCGGCGATTTAATCGAACGCTCGTTGGGTCCAGTGAAAACTGCCTTAAAAGATGCAGACCTGGACACTTCCAAGATTAACGAAATCGTGCTGGTGGGCGGTATGACACGCATGCCCGCTGTGCAAGAAGCAGTGCGGAAATTGTTCAACAAAGAACCTCACAAGGGTGTCAATCCAGATGAGGTGGTGGCTGTTGGTGCCGCGATCCAGGCTGGTGTGTTGGGCGGTGATGTTAAGGATATATTGCTATTGGATGTCACTCCGTTAACGCTCTCCGTCGAAACGTTGGGAGGTGTTGCCACATCTTTGATTGAACGCAACACAACCATTCCAACGCGCAAGAGCCAGATATTTTCCACCGCCTCTGATAGCCAACCTCAAGTGGAGATCCATGTCCTGCAAGGTGAGCGCCCTATGGCAACCGACAATAAAAGCCTGGGTAAGTTCATACTGGATGGCATCCCTCCAGCACCCCGTGGTATCCCACAAATCGAAGTTACCTTCGATATTGATGCGAACGGGATCATAAAAGTAACTGCCCTGGATAAAGCCACTCAGCGTAGCCAGCATATCACCATCACTGCCTCGTCAGGGTTGAATGACTCTGAAGTGGACCGTATGCGCCGTGAAGCGGAATTGCATGCCGATGAAGATAAGAAACGAAAAGAGCTGATCGAAGCACGCAATACCGCCGATAACGCGATTTACACCGCCGAGAAGGCACTGCGCGACTTCGGAGAAAAGGTACCTGCAGATACCAAGAGCAAGGTGGAAGCAGAGGTTGCCAATGTAAAGAAAACCCTGGAAAGTGATGATGCTAGCGCGATTAAGAGTGCCACCGATCAGTTATTCCAGATTGTACAGCAGATTGGGGCTTCTGTTTACCAGCAAGGCGAACCGCCGGCTGGTCCGACCACTGGTGGCGGGGAACCGGGTCCAGATGGTGGTCAAAAACCAGGTGGAGATGAAGATGTAGTGGATGGTGAATTCAGGAATGCTTAATCGTTTTATGAAATATCTGGTGCAACAATCGAAAGCTATTCGTAGAGAAGGGATTCTGTATAACGTTTAAACGTGAAAGCGTTTTTCGTTAGAACGTAAAATAAATGCCTCAACGTGATTATTATGAAGTCTTGGGTTTGCCGCGCGATGCTTCGCCGGACGATATCAAATCGGCGTTCCGCAAGCTTGCGCGGCAATATCATCCTGATGTGAGTCAGGAGCCTAATGCAGAAGAACGCTTTAAGGAAATCAATGAGGCTTATGCAGTATTATCTGAGCCTGAAAAACGGGCTGCCTATGATCGGTTTGGTCACGCTGGGGTCCAAAACATGGGCGGGGTACCCGATTTCACAGTAGACTTCGCTGACCTGTTTGAGGAATTTTTTGGTGGATTTGGAGGTTTCGGACGCACATCCAACAGGCGCGCTCGCAATGCCCCACGGCGCGGTGGTGATCTTCAGTACAATGTCGACCTGAGCTTTGAGGAATCAATTTTTGGGGTTGATAAGGAAGTAGATATCACCCGCGATGAGGTTTGCGAGACCTGTGGAGGTAGCCGGGCAGAGCCAGGCACGAGCCGAGTACGTTGTACCACCTGTAATGGTGCCGGTGAAGTGCGCCAGGTGCGGCAGACACTGCTCGGATCGATGGTGCAGGTTTCCACATGCCCGGTCTGCAATGGACAGGGCGAGACTATCGCGACTCCTTGTCATACTTGTAGTGGTCGAGGTTTGGTGCGAAAAAATCGGAAGAAGGTTGTGTCTATCCCTGCCGGAGTGGATAATGGCAACCAGATCCGTTTAGCCGGAGAAGGGCAGCCAGGCGAAAATGGGGGACCTAACGGAAATCTTTATCTTGTCGTCAGAGTGCTATCGCATAAATATTTCCGCCGGCGAGAGACCGACATCCTGATGGATCTTGACATAAATATCGCTCAAGCAACTCTTGGGGCGGAGGTGGAGGTACCCACCGTGGATGGTCCAGCTACGTTAAAAATCCCAGCTGGTATCCAACCCGGGAAAGTGCTACGCATGCGTGGAAAAGGTGTGCCGCATCTTCGTGGTAACGGGCGGGGCGATCAAATGGTGGTTGTCAATGTTGAAGTTCCAAAGACGCTGACGGCTGAACAACGTAAGCTGATGGAAGAACTGGCAAAGAGCCTGGGGAGTGAAGTCAGGCCGGCTGAGCGCGGTTTTCTGGAATGGTTGAAAGAAACACTGGGAGGCTAATTAGCGCCTCGACGTGTTATGCATTATCTTTCTACACACCCGTATTGAATACCCATGATATGAAAAATAAATACTGGCAAGAAGTAAGCCTGGTCGTCGATGGTGAAATGGCGGAGGCTGTGGCTGAAGTTCTCGGGCGTTATATTCCTGATGGAATTGTGATTGAATCCACCGCGGTAAAGGCAGGTCCCGCTGATGAAAATGGACAGGCAGTTGGACCATTGAGGGTGTGTGGATATATCCCAGTCGATAACCAGCTGGAAGAAACGCAGCAAAGGATTGAGCAGGGATTATGGTACCTGGGGCGGATCTCCCCGTTGCCACAACCTGAATTCAAGCTGATCAAAGAGGTCAATTGGATGGAGGCATGGAAGGAACATTACCATCCCATCCCTATTGGCAGGAAATTGATCATCCTACCTGCCTGGATTAACCCCGAAGGTCAAGATCGTATCCCCATACGGATCGAATTGGGGATGGCATTTGGTACCGGCACTCATCCAACTACCCAACTTTGCCTGGCGTTGATAGAAGATTTCTTTACCAATATGGAAATCCAGCCAGGTTTGAGGGTGATCGATATTGGATGTGGCTCAGGCATTCTTTCCATTGCTGCCCTGAAGTTGGGGGCAGAGAAAGCACTGGGGGTAGATATTGACCGGGAAGCCATCCAGGCTTCAGGCGATAATGCTGATATCAATAATGTTTCAAGCCAGCTTGAATTGGGAATTGGCTCAGTAAAGCAAGTTAGAGGTGGGATTTTTGAGATTCAAAAAGCGCAGCTGGTTTTGGCAAATATCCTGGCGCCAGTATTGGTGGAGTTACTTAATCAAGGTTTAGGAGAGCTGGTAATGCCAGAGGGTTGGCTCATCTTATCGGGAATCCTGGCAGAGCAAAGCAACGAGGTAGAGACAGCAATAAAGGTGCATGGATATACGCTGATCAAGAAGTCACAAATGGGGGATTGGGTAGCATTGGCAGCTCAGCGATAAATAAAAAGATCAGGCGCTTGGCCTGATCCATTGTACATAACTTTGATAGCTGGCATTACTTGAGCATGGGCATCTTTATCCCGTGTCTTTTGGCTGCTTCAATAGCAATTGGATAGCCAGCGTCTGCATGGCGAACGATCCCCATGCCGGGGTCGGTAGTTAGCACCAGTTCGAGGCGTTGGGCGGCTTCGGGTGTGCCATCAGCTACGATCACCTGGCCGGCATGCTGGCTGAATCCAATCCCAACGCCACCACCATGATGAAATGAAACCCAGGTTGCACCTCCAACTGCATTGATCATTGCATTCAGGATCGCCCAGTCACTGACCGCATCGCTGCCATCCCGCATACCTTCGGTTTCACGGTTGGGAGAGGCAACTGAACCAGCGTCCAGGTGATCCCGTCCGATCACGATGGGGGCTTTTACGATACCCTCGGCCACCAGATTATTAAAGCATAACCCGGCTTCCGCACGTTCTCCATAGCCCAGCCAGCAAATCCGTGAAGGAAGCCCCTGGAACTGGACTCTCTCCCGCGCCATCTTGAGCCAACGATGCAGATGATCATCCTGGGGGAATAACTCCATGATGGCTTCATCAGTTCGATATATATCTTCTGGGTCACCTGAGAGTGCTACCCAGCGGAATGGTCCCTTTCCCTCACAAAATAAAGGGCGGATATATGCAGGCACAAACCCTGGAAATTCGAAGGCATCGCTCACGCCTTCATCGTAGGCACGTTGCCGTAAATTGTTCCCGTAGTCGAAAACTTCAGCGCCATGGTGTTTGAACTCCAGCATCGCTCGCACATGGCTGGCCATCGATTTCATCGATCGATGGTGATATTCTTCGGGATCGTTTTTCCTCAAATCATCCGCCTGTTTTACATCCATGCCCGCAGGTACGTACATGAGCACATCGTGAGCAGGTGTCTGGTCAGTGACGACGTCCGGGACAATCCCCCGCAACGCAAGCTCAGGGTAGATTTCAGCTGCATTTCCAATCAATCCAATGGATTTGGGTTGTTCCTTTTTTTGGAATTCTTCGACCAAAGTCATGGCTTCTTCCAGTGTATCCACGACCATATCCACATACCCCATCTCGAGGCGTCGTTGAGCCCGTTTCGGATCCACTTCCACGATGAGACCAACACCTTCATTCATTGTAATTGCCAGTGGTTGAGCACCCCCCATCCCGCCGAGGCCTGCGGTGAGCACGAACTTCCCTTTTAATGATGACCAACCTCGTATGCGAGCCAGTGAACCAAGAGTCTCATAAGTACCTTGCAAAATACCCTGTGTGCCAATGTATATCCATGAACCGGCGGTCATCTGGCCAAACATCATCAAACCTTTTGAAACCAGCTCATCAAAATGCTCCTGGGTTGCCCAGTGGGGCACCAGGTTAGAATTGGCAATCAAAACTCGAGGAGCGTCGGGGTGTGATTTAAAAACCGCCACCGGCTTTCCCGATTGAACCAGGAGAGTCTCATCCATTTCAAGCTCCTTGAGGGATGCCAAAATAGCATCAAAACATTCCCAATTTCGAGCGGCTTGACCGCGCCCTCCGTACACAACTAGATCTTGTGGACGTTCAGCTACTTCAGGGTCCAGGTTATTCTGGATCATGCGATAGGGTGCCTCGGTGAGCCAGGATTTACAGGTAAGCTGGGTTCCACGTGGGGCATGAATTACACGAGGTATTGACATGGGTCCTCCTCTGGATAAGTTAATATAAAAAAATTAGTTTATTTGGGCTGTATGGTTATCTTAATTTAACCAAACATCCCCTCCTGGGAGATTATACGCCAGGAGGGGAGAGAAGAGCAAATTGCTTGATAATACGAAAACCGAGAGTTTTAGCCTCTTGCAGCTACTTCAGCAAACTGCGCGAAATTAGTTTTGGCCAGGTGATCTACAAGCATTTTCTGTGCATCACACCAAACAGGCTTAAGCGGGCAGTCCTCATCATATTTACAGGATGAAATTTCTCCGACACAGTCATTCAGCATGATTGGTCCATCGATTGCTTCAATAACGTCTAGCAGAGTGATTGCTTCAGCAGGTTTTGCCAATGAGACACCACCACGTGCTCCACGCGAAGTTTGTAATAAACCTGCCACCGACAATTGTGAAACGATTTTCGCTAAAAAGGAAGGTGGAATATTCTTTTCCAGCGCGATTTGACCTGTAGCAGCCCGTTTTTCTTCACCAATTTGAGAAAGATAAACCATTGCTCTAACTGCATAATCTGCTTGCCGTGTTATCTGCATAATAAACTCCCATATTTTGATATTATTACTACGAATTATACCCTATATTTTAGACTATATTTGACCAAATTACAAGTGACAGAGGTCACAATGTGACTATGACGGTAATCATCCCTTGGAAGGATTCAATGTGATTATATTAAAAGAGTAAAACTTACCAATTCAACCACCTTGTGATAAGATAGGCAATTGACCCGAAATTCAGGAGGAGAATCAATGAAGCAAATTTGTGTCGTGGGTGTTGGCTATGTGGGCCTGGTGACAGCTGCCTGCTTTGCTGATCTTGGAAATCATGTAATTGCACTGGATGTAATTGAAGAAAAAATCAATGGATTAAAACAGGGAAAACTCCCCATTTATGAGCCAGGCTTAAAAGAATTAGTGGACCATAATGTTCAGTCAAAAAGGTTAACTTTCACCACGTCGTATGCAGAAGCTTTGAACGGTACTGAGTTTGCCTTCATCGCTGTGGGCACTCCAATGGGGGTTGATGGAGAAGCAGACCTTAAATATGTTGCAGCTGCAGCGCGTGATATTGCTGAACATATGACTGAACCATTGGTCATTATCAATAAGTCGACCGTCCCGGTTGGAACGGGTGATTGGGTAGCGGATATCCTGCGTAGATATCAAAAGAGTCCGATACCTTTTTCTGTGGTCTCATGTCCGGAGTTTTTACGTGAAGGTTCTGCGATTGCGGATTTCATGCAACCTTACCGTACTGTTTTAGGCTCTTTTGACCTTGCTGCCGCAGAAAAAGTAGCCCAACTCCACCTGCCATTACGAGCTCCAATTGTGGTCACCGATTTACGCACTGCAGAAATGATTAAGTACGCCTCCAATGCTTTCCTGGCTACCAAGATATCGTTCATAAATGAAATCGCGAATATCTGTGAAGCACTTGGAGCAGATGTGAAAGATGTGGCCATTGGGATGGGATATGATACCCGGATCGGTAAACAATTCCTGGATGCAGGAGTTGGGTATGGTGGTTCTTGTTTCCCCAAAGATGTTAAGGCACTGGCCTATATGGCTGCTGAGAAGGGTCGCCATCCGCAATTGCTTTATACCGTAATGGAGATTAATGATGACCGTCGTGAGATGGCGATTGATCACATCAAAGAGATGGTTGGTGATCTAATGGGTAAGGTAGTAGGATTGCTTGGGCTATCCTTCAAGCCCAATACGGATGACATGAGAGATGCTCCCTCTATAACAATCGCACAAAAGCTTCAGGCGAACGGTGCAAGCGTTAGGGCGTATGATCCCGTAGCCATGGAAATAGCACAACCGTTGCTTCCCGGTGTGGAGATGATGCCAGACCCATACACGCTGGCTCAAGGTTGCGATATTTTGGTGGTAGTGACGGACTGGAATGAATTTAAACAGTTGGATCGATCACGGTTGCGCGAGCTGATGCGCCAGCCAATCGTCTATGATGGACGTAATATCTATGAGCCGGATGAAATGCTTAAAGCTGGCTTTAAATATCGTGGCGTCGGCCGTGGATACAATTCGATTAACCAAGATAAGGGTGCAGGGTCAGGCAAATTACCACCCGAAAAATGAGCACTTGCTGGGTTCTAACCTGACTGTCGGACAACCGACCCATATTATCGTAATCCTAAACAATCGTAAACGAATGTGAAAGACTCACAACCTCCCATCTGTAATTATGAAGGATCAGATTACCAAACCAGCTTTTGGGCGCTGGGTGGACGGCAATATGAAGACCAGGTAGAAGATATCGCTCTTCGACGATTATTACCGGTTCAGGGTGATTTATTATTGGAACTGGGAGCCGGAGCCGGAAGAAATACTCAAAGGTATGTCGGTTTTAAACAGGTAGTTTTATTGGATTACTCACTGACCCAGCTGATGCAGGCAATGCAAAGGTTAGGGCAGAATCAGCGTTATATCTACGTAGCAGCCGATATTTACAAATTGCCTTTTGTGGATGGCTTGTTCGACACTGCAACCATGATCCGCACCTTACATCACATGGCAGACCCACAGGCTGCCCTTCACCAGGTGCGGCAAACATTGCAAACAGGGGCGGTCTTTATCCTGGAATATGCAAACAAACAGAATCTGAAGGCAATTCTACGCTACTTCCTCAAACGTCAATCCTGGTCGCCATTTTCTCAACAAAGTGTGGAATTTGAGAAGCTAAACTTTGATTTTCATCCAACAATGGTACACAATTGGCTATCTTCCTCGGGATTTTCATTGGAACACCAGCTGGCGGTATCCTATTTTAGGCTGGCAGCACTTAAAGAACACATTCCCCTCAACCTGCTGACCAGATTGGATGCGATATTACAGCCGACTGGGAATTGGTTTCAGCTCTCTCCCAGTGTGTTCACCCGTAGCCATGCTATCGGTGATACTCGGAAGGCTTCAAATGGTATGTTTTTTAAATGTCCAATATGCACGGCAGATATCCTTAAACCACATATAGCCAGTCTGATCTGCCAGGGATGTTCCCACGAATGGCCTATCCGGGAAGGCATCTTTGATTTTCGAATTGTTGCGGATTAGATCAATTCTTTCGGATCACCCAAAAATGAGATAAACCGAACACCTTTAGGGGTGTTTTCTCCATCCATTGCAGCAGGGATCGCATTAGATTTCCAAGAGCAGGGAAACGGGAAATAATATTATCATAAGCTCCAAATATGATTTGTTTCTGAATGACCGTAATTGGAAGGTGCTTAAAAAGCCGTTCAAGGTCGCCTGTTGAGTAAACTCGAACATGGGGTGCCAGACGATTTCGCCATCGAGATGGCAAATAGTTTATCAACGGGATATTACCAAAATAATAACGCTTATGCCAATAAAAGCCATGGGTCTCGAATGGATAACCGCGATTAGGGACAAACAGCAAGATCACTCCACCAGGCTGCAGGACGCGGATCATTTCCTCAACAGAATACCTGTCATCCATGACATGTTCAAGTACTTCATGGCTAAGAATCGAATCGAATGCCTGGTTTTCAAAAGGTAATTCCTCCCCAGCAGCAATTACCACATGCGGATTACGACCATGGGCTTGTTGTGCCCGCTGTGGATCGTATTCCAACCCAAATATCGATCGAACATGAGGGGTGAGGTGCTCCAGATACATACCAATACCACAGCCATTTTCAAGCACACGACCTGCCAGGTGATCCGATGCTGCTGAAAGGATCATATGTAAGCGCCGTTCCTGCCCTGCCCGCCAGATATAAGAGGGCTCACCGCGTAAAGCAGCTTTGTCAAGATCGCGGGTGTTCATGGTTTCATCCGTCAGACTGGCCTTGCCATTCCTGATATAAATCATTTTCCACGCCCAGGCGAGCCAATATGCGCCCAACGGTGTTGTCAACAATCTCATCGACTGAGCGTGGCTGTAAGTAGTAAGCAGGGATTGGCGGGAATATCACCGCCCCTGCGGCTGCAGCCTCACTCATTAATCGTAAGTGACCTGGATGGTATGGCGTTTCGCGCACCACCAAGACCAACGGTCTACCTTCTTTGAGAGTGACATCAGCAGCGCGGGAGATGAGGTCGGCTGCGTAAGAATTGGCAACTGCGGAAAGGGTCTTAATTGAACATGGAATAATCACCATTCCCATGGATGAAAACGATCCAGATGCGATTGCTGCGGCTATATTATGAAAATCATAATTCTTATCCGCCAGGGATTGAACATCATCCAAACTTCTATCCGTCTCCTGAACAATAGTGAGGCGGGCTGAGTCCGAAAGTACAAGATGAGTTTCTATTGGAGCAGGTTTGAGCACTTCCAAAAGGCGTATGCCCAGTACGGCACCCGAAGCACCCGTTATTCCGACAATCAGACGACGGTTAGAGGAAGATTGCGTGATTGATTGAGGAATATATTGTTGTTCCATGATGATTATCTAATTAAAATAACGCCTGGATATTAATCAATTGGGTAGTAGATGGATTTCAGATTTCGCATTTGATTATATCAGGTGAAATTATTGAGCAGTTGGATAAATGATTTGGTTTCTTTCACTGGTCCTTAACCATGAATTTAGCGATATAATGCAGAAAGTGAGTCAAACGAGACTCCATGTGTGTGTGACCTTCACCTGATCACCTACCTTAAGCAATTATTGTCTTTTTTTTTGGTTATCAACATCAAGGGTGAGGGGAATATGAGGACCCGTCCGAGGTTCTTAGGAACTAGAACGGTGCATAAACACTCCAAACCATGGAGACTCGCGCAGCTTATTTAAATGTTTTAGGAGGCTGCAATGAGTGTTGAATTCATTTTCCGTTTGATCGGTATGTTTGTATTTGGGTTTCTAGGTGCGTACTTAGGTTACACCTTTGGAAATTCCACCGATCAATCCCCAGAAATCGCGGCGATCTTATTGGGGTTGGTAGGGATGCTTTTTGGTTTAATCCTGACGCCTTATTTCACCACACGTCCAATCCGTGCAATCCGAAGGACTTTGCTAAGCGTATCGACACAGACATTGGCATCAGGATTAACTGGACTGGTAGTGGGTTTAATCATTGCAGCACTACTCACCTTCCCTTTGTCTTTATTACCCGCACCTTTTGGTAAAATCCTTCCTTTTGTTGGTGTACTTGTATTCGCTTATTTTGGGATCGCCGTTTTCGTCGTGCGCCAGACGGATCTTTCTTCCCTGGTAAAACTCAACCCAGGGCGTTCAAATGAGGAAGAATCTTCACCTGCCCAAACTTCCTACCGAACTATTCTGTTGGACACAAGTGTGATCATTGATGGGCGAATTGCCGACATCGCAAGGACAGGCTTTCTGGTAGGAACAATCCTGATTCCCAGATTTGTATTGAATGAGCTTCAATTCATCGCCGATTCTTCAGATAATCTTCGTCGCCAACGTGGGAGACGTGGAATCGAGGTGATTTCGCAACTACAGAAAGATACGAGCATACCACTGCGTATCAGTGATATGGATGTTGAGGGTGTGCGTGAAGTGGATGATAAGCTGGTCGTGTTAGCACGCCAGTTACGCTGTCCAATTTTAACCAATGATTATAATTTGAACCGCATCGCAGAATTACAGGGAGTGAGTGTCCTTAATGTGAATGAATTGGCAAATGCAGTCAAGCTGGTATTTTTACCCGGCGAATCTATGGAAGTCAATGTCATTCAGGAAGGCAAGGAATCAGGACAGGGGGTTGGTTACCTGGACGATGGCACCATGGTGGTGGTTGAAGATGGGCGCAATTATCTGAACAAGAAAATATATGTAACCGTTACCAAAGTTTTACAAACAGCCGCTGGACGGATGATTTTTGGTCGAATGGAAAAAGAAGATTAAGGGATAGGTGCAATCATGTCTTTACGAGTCTACAGCACGCTTTCGCGAACAAAAGAGAATTTCCTGACTATCCAACCGGGTAAGGTGACCATGTATGTGTGCGGGCCTACCGTGTATGATAAAGCCCATGTGGGTCATGCGATGTCTGCCATTGTATTTGATATTATTCGCCGCTATCTGGAGTATAGCGGATATGAAGTTCGTCACGCGATGAATTACACCGACGTGGACGATAAGATTATCAACCGAGCTAACCAGATTGGAATGGACCCCATCAAGCTGGCAGAGCAATATATTGACGAGTACGGAAAGCACTTGATCGATCTAAATGTCCTCCCAGCTACTATTTATCCACGTGCCACCCATGAAATACCATATATCATCAAACTTATTACCCAACTAGGGGAGACGGGATATGCCTATGAGGTGGATGGCGATGTTTATTTCCGCGTGAGTAAGGATGAGGATTACGGGAAACTTTCTTCACGACAGCTGGAGGACATGCAGGCGGGGGCGCGCATCACTGTGGACGAACGGAAAGAAAATCCGATGGACTTTGCGCTTTGGAAATCATCCAAACCAGGGGAACCAGCCTGGGAGAGCCCGTGGGGGATGGGACGTCCGGGATGGCATATTGAATGCTCCGCCATGAGCATGCACCACCTGGGGGAGCAAATTGATATCCACGGCGGAGGGAATGACCTGATTTTCCCGCATCACGAAAATGAAATCGCCCAAACCGAATCTGCCACTGGAAAACCTTTTTCGCGCTACTGGGTGCATAATGGCATGATGCAACTGGCAGGCGAGAAAATGTCCAAATCGCTGGGAAATTTAGTGACGATTGAAGAATTCCTGGCCGAGCATGAAGGTGATGCATTACGCATGATGATCCTAAATTCCAGCTACCATAACCCACTCACCTTTGGGGATGACATCATTGCTCAAGCCGAGAAGGCACTAGAGCGCTTACGCCTGGCTTTACGCCCTGTGGTTGGTGGAAATATATTGGAAGGAGATCAAGTGGAGTCTTTACGCCAGCAATTGGAATCCACCCGAAAAGGTTTTTCCGATTGCATGGATGATGACTTTAATACCGCAGGTGCCCTGGGTTATTTATTCGAGTTGGTGCGCGGAATAAACCAGGCTAAAGATGCGCAGGTTGCAGGTGAGATTGTTGCAGAAGGGCAGAGTCTTTTACGCGAGTTGGTGACGGTTTTTGGTTTACGCACTGAACGCATGGAGATGGGCGGCCAGGCAGCACCTTTCATTGAATTGTTGATTGAATTACGTCGTGAAATGCGCCAGCAGAAGCTGTGGGCACTGGCAGATAAGTTGCGCGCCAGCCTGGCAGACCTCGGGGTATTGCTGGAAGACAGTAAAGATGGCACTACCTGGCGTTGGAAATAAACGAACCAGACTCGGACACGATCAGGCAGCAGGATTGCGTCCGATTTATTGTGATTAGCCATGACGGAGTGGTTGTACGGACGGAATGCAGTTTATGAAACCTTGCGGGCAAGAAGGCGGCACTTCTTTCGATTAAAACTTGCCCAGGGTGTGGAAGAAAAAGGCCAGCTGAGTGAAATCATAAAGATGGCATCGGAGTTCAGATTGCCGTTAGACCGGGTGCCCCGTGCCAACCTGGATTCCCTCGCCAAAGGGCATCAGGGGGTTGCCCTGGAAGCCAGCAGTTATGTTTATAGTGACCTGGCAGATATGTTGGCATTGGCTGCTAGAAGAAATGAACAGGCATTCATTCTGATCCTGGATGTTATCCAAGACCCGCAAAACCTGGGAACATTGATCCGCACGGCAGAAGCAGTGGGAGTGCATGGCGTTCTTCTTCCATTTCGGCACACTGCTTCGGTAACCCCGGCGGTAGTGAATGCCTCTTCCGGTGCCTGTGAACACCAGTTGATTTCGCAGGTAAACCTGGCACAGGCGATCGAACATTTGAAAGAAGAGAACATCTGGATCATTGGTCTGGATGCAGGTTTGGATGCAGAGCCAGTGGATAAGGTCCGTTTAGATGGACCTCTGGCGCTGGTCATTGGTGGCGAAGGAAGCGGTATGCGGACATTGGTGCGGAAATCATGTGATGTATTAATGCGCCTCCCCATGCGTGGCAGGGTGGAATCACTCAATGCTGCTGTGGCTGGATCGGTGGCATTATATTTTGCCTGGCAGAGGCGTGGAATTTCCACGAATTCTATTGACGATTTAAACATTCCCTGATAGACTTTCATGCCTAAAATTGGATAGAAATCCCGTGTTTGGGCTGAAAACGGATTTCTTGAGTCTTGCTGCAAACATACGCGTCTGGTATAATCCAATCCGCTTTCAGACCAGTACTTTAACATTTTAACCCGCCGACGTAGCTCAATCGGCAGAGCAACCGCCTTGTAAGTGGTAGGTTATGGGTTCGATTCCCATCGTCGGCTTCAGGTACAGACATTTCGTTATAAGTTAATTAGCCAATTAGCCTCATTGTTCTCATGATATGTCTGAGGCAATGGGACTAATTGACAAATTTTCAATGTAACGAGATGCCCCAAATTGGGCGGTTACCCAAGTGGCCAAAGGGGACTGACTGTAAATCAGTTGGCAGAAGCCTTCGGAGGTTCGAATCCTTCACCGCCCACTTTTGTTGCCCTCATAGCTCAGACGGTAGAGCACATTCTTGGTAAGAATGGGGTCATGGGTTCAAATCCCATTGAGGGCTCTTGTTACTGGAAAATTCATTGTATAAACCGTTGGAAGGAGTTGGGAACAGATGGGAAAGCAAAAATTTGAGCGAACCAAGCCGCACATGAACGTAGGGACGATGGGACACATCGACCACGGGAAAA
>Ga0208980_10000348_pt1 | contig 25372 bp, 15 predicted proteins | sample WetSurMetagenome_3_FD_187993 | JGI IMG/M metagenome (GOLD analysis project Ga0208980, IMG submission 187993) | Wetland microbial communities from Twitchell Island in the Sacramento Delta, sample from surface sediment Aug2011 Site A1 Bulk (version 2) | ecosystem: Environmental > Aquatic > Marine... | reverse complement strand
TCGATAAATCCTTCTCAGACGTTTTAAGCGAATCAGAATCTGCACTTACGCAAGTACAGGATATTTCAAATTTCATCAGAACATATAACTCGAAAATAAATCTGGATCACGAAGAAGTAGAGGGGAAGCGGGAACGATTGGGAGCAATAAATCTTCTTAAAAAGAAATATGGAGGTTCATTAAAAAGTGTTCTGGATTATCGAAAAAAGATCGGAGAAGAATTTGATCTGGCCGAAAATTTTTCTGCCAAGATTAATGAACTATCGAAAAACATTTTTGAGTTAAGAAAAAATGCAGGAAGCCTGGCTAAAAGTTTATTGAAGCAAAGAGATCAGGCAGCCAAACTTGTAAAGAAAGGAATTGAAGAAACACTAAAGGAACTTGGGATACAGGAACCGAAATTCAAAACTCAAATCGTTAATACTCAATCAGAAAAAGATTCCGGAGTTTTTCTGGATGGGAAATATTATAGAGCTACTTCAAAAGGAATTGATGAAGTTGAGTTCTTAATATCAACAAATCCGGGTGAAGATTTAAAGCCTCTTGCAAAAGTTGCCTCCGGCGGAGAAGTTTCACGGATTATGCTTTCTTTAAAATCCACACTTGCAAAAAACGATAAACTACCTTTATTGATATTCGACGAAATTGACGTTGGTGTTAGTGGAAGGATTGCTCAGAAAGTCGGAAAAGCATTAAAAAATCTTTCAACATATCATCAGGTAATTTTAATTACCCATCTTCCACAAATTGCGAGTCTTGCTGAACATCATTTTTCGATTGAAAAGCAAACTCAAAATGAGAGGGTCGTAAGCTTAATAAAAAAGTTACCTGATTCGGAAAGAATTACGGAAATTGCACGTCTTCTGAGCGGTGAAAAAATCACTGAAGCCAGCCTTAAAAGCGCCCGGGAACTGATTGATCTAAAGGAATAATATTTGCTTCTTAACACTGATAATCATTATTGATTTCAGCAAGCGATATTTGACTTTAGTATTAATCAGGATGAAAAAAACTTTTAAAATATTTTTATTTGTATTATTAGCTGTTTGTTATCCAGCTTTTAAGATATTTCCTCAAACAATAGGCGAAACACTATCTAACTTATCGTCAGATGCAGTTCTTAAATATTCTGAACCGGTAATCAGTGCATTTGGTTCTAGTATGAATTCCGGATGGTTTACTGGATTACCTGCATCATCGAACGGAATTCATGCAAAATTAAGGTTCGTTGGAGTAGGTTCTTTTTTTACAGATGATCTCAGAACATTCAATCATACTGGTAGTCTGCGTTTAACATCATCACAGGTAGATGAAATTCTTATCTCCTCCGGTTATAATCCAAACACTATCCCTAATTATGAATCAGTGAAGAATGAAATACTTTCAAGGGATTGGGAAGTAATATTCAACGGACCAACCATAACCGGTAATTATGATGACTATCTCAAAGTCGATTTTCCTTCCGCTGAAGTTCAAGGCTACACCATTGATCAATATACACTCGAGCTAACTGATGTTCGCGGCTATCTGGACAATATTGATGTAATGCCTTCACCTGCAATTCAGTTTGATCTTGGCAGCTTAATCGGAACAGGTGTTTCTGTTCGTTATTTCCGTGGAATAAATCTTCAGGATTTAGGTTTAGTTAATATTTGGGGTGCCGGATTCACTCACAATTTAAATTATTGGTTTGCCGATGCTTTACCGATTGAAATTGGTTTTGGATATTATTTTCAGGATTTCAAAGTCGGAGATATTTTTAAGAATACTGCCTCACAATACGGATTATTCATTAGCAAAAGATTAGGTGGAAGAGTTTCTATAGAACCTTACGCTAGCCTAACGTATGAAAACTCGCGAAGTGAGATAAATTACAACTATGAATTTGATAGCCCTGCAGGCAGACAGGAGTTACAACTCAACATTGATTATAACGGGGATCAAACGGTTAACCTTGCAATTGGCACATCAATAAATCTCTCCATATTTGTTTTGAATTTTGACTATAAATTCGGTGGTACAAATACCGGCACAGCAGGCATAGGCTTCGGATTTTAGCAGCTTCTTCAGCCCCCAATTTGCATTTCAATTTTATTTAATTAATTTATTCCAAAGTTAAAACTTTGTTATTGTACAATACTTTGAAATATAAGCAATGCATAATAACGTGTTTGCGTGATTGTCTGGATAATGCAAATGAAATATTTTCATCTCGGATCATTTAAAATTAATTAACTACTTTTATCAGATAATCAAAGGAGGCAAAAATGCTGAAGATCTTTTACAAGATTTTTATCTCTGTCTTGCTGCTGATTTCTACTTCGTGGGCGCAGGTTGGATTAGGAATATTCGGGTTAGCACCAGATGATGCAAAAGAATATTCAAAACCATTAGCAACATTTTTCGGGACTTACTTTAATTCCGGAGCTTATTATTCAGCTGATTTACCTGAGACATTTCAGTTCAAGTTTAGTATAATTGGTATGTATTCATTTATTGGCGATGGGCAAAAAACATTTACTCCGAATCCAGGGGTTTCAGGCTACTCTAATTCAGGATCTTCAAGTACATTCGTGGGAGAAAAGGGAAGCTATTATACTGGGCCAGGAGGTTTTCTTGCATACCCGGGAGGATTTAATGTGAGCAGTGCACCTTCTGCGATATATCAAATTGCGGGTGGTATTTATGGAACAGAGTTGATGTTGAGATATTTCCCACAGATTAATGCCGGTGATGTTTCAACTGGTCTTTGGGGAATTGGAATCAAACATGAATTTAGCCAGTGGTTCCAGGAACTGCCGTTTGATATTGCTTTACAGATTCTCTATAACAATCTAAACCTTGAAAATGACAGCGATGATGAGACTGAATACATAAAGTTTGATTCTAAAAACTTTGCGGTGAATGTACATGCAAGCAAAACATTTGAGGAAATGTTTGTTGTTTATGGTGGGCTACAGTACGAAAGTTCTACAATGGATCTTGATTATTATTTTCAGGATCCAAATGAACTATATCCTGAAATAGCAGATTCCCGTCAAAGCACTTCTATTGATGGTGATAATGTTTTCAGATTTACTGGTGGTGGAGCTATCAAGCTATTGCCAGTTGTGTTTAATCTGGATTTCAACATTACAACACTGTTTACCCTCACCGGCGGTATTTCATTACAATTGTAAAAGGAGATTAAAAATGAAAATGGCATATAAATATATATTTCTGGTTTTAATTACTATCACGGCATTTTTAAGTCAGAGTTGTGAAATTCTGGAAAACTTTTTCTTGAATCTCCCTATGAAACAAGGTATAACAGCAACTGGTACGAATACTACTATATCAAGCAGTGAAACAGTATATCTTTCAGATTACGATGCTTATGCAGATAACATTGATGAAATTGAAAGTGTCACCTACTTAGCTGCTCTGTACAGAACTTTACCGCGTGGAGAAAATCAAAGCCCTCCTCCGGATTCGCTTGATTTAACCTCAGGTCTGTCAGGGACAAATATTCAGGTTACTGTTACGGATGGGGACGGGAATTTAGTATTCACAAGAAGTCTTCCATCTGCAGAAGCTGAAGACTATATTGATACTCCCTATATGGTTGAGTTGAATGGTGATGAAATAACATTACTCAACCAGTATTTGGCAGATTTCAAAGATCCGGACAAAAGAGATTTATTAAGTTTTACCGGAACAATTACTATGGATGGTGTTCCACCACCCGCAGCCGGGGAAATCAACGTCCTTCCAGGAATGGTTGAGATACTTCTTGAGCTTGAAATTAAACCTTAAAATATGCGACTAACTTTTAAGGGACTGCAATCAATCCCTTTTATTTTTTAAGCTTATTTTTCTTCTCATCAAGATTTATATTTGCTATGAATAAGAATTCATATAAATCTAGTGAAGAAACTAACTGCCTGCTATATACATATTCCTTTCTGCGATCATAAGTGTATCTATTGTGATTTCTACTCGATTATTACTTCGGATAATATCCAATCTTTTTTAAAAACTCTGAAAAAAGAAATCACTCATTATGCTGAAAAATATTCAGAGAGCAAAGAGCTTATTTCGATTTTCTTTGGCGGAGGAACACCTTCGCTTATGGAACCGGAATACATCTCACATATTATTGAAACTGTAAAATCAAACTTTTCAGTTAAAAAGGATGTAGAGATTACCCTCGAAACAAATCCTGGAACGGTATCACTTGAGAAAATGAAGTCTTTCCGTGCAGTAGGGTTAAATAGGATAAGCATTGGTATTCAATCATTTGATAATAATGACCTAAAATTTCTGACTCGCATTCATAATTCTGAAGAAGCAATAAGAACAGTCAATGATGCTACAAATGCTGGATTTGAAAATATCAGTCTTGATTTGATTTTCAATCTGCCGGGGCAGACAAAAACGAAATGGATTAAAAACTTAGAGCAAGCGATAGAGCTATCTATCAAACATATTTCTGCTTACAGTCTGATTCTTGAAAGAGGAACCATTCTTAACAAGATGGTTCTCGATGGAAAAGTTAAAATCGCTGATGAAGACTATGATGCTGAACTCTATCAAGATACAATTGAATTTTTAACTTCAAACGGATTTTACCAATACGAAGTTTCAAATTTTGCTAAACCCGGGTTTGAATGTGTTCACAATAATGCTTATTGGCATTATATAGATTACTTCGGATTTGGTTCTTCAGCACATTCATTTATAGATGGAAAACGATGGTGGAATTTTTCAAGCCTAAAAATGTATAATGATAAAGTTGAGAAAGTTGGTAATGCTGTTGCAGGTTCGGAAGTAATAAACGGAGAAAGTGCAATAAATGAATTCGTAATGCTTGAATTAAGGAGTTCGGGATTAAATCTTAAAAATTTTGAAGATAGATTTGGAAACCAAATAAAGGAATGGCTAAAAAAGAAATATGCTTATTTTGAACTATTGAAGAATCAAAATTTTGTGTCGATTAATGATAACAGCATAAAGCTTACTGCAAAAGGTTATGCAATATGTGATGAAATTTTGAAAGAGTTATTGTAAGTATATCTTTAAACCATAAAGATTACGGGTATTATAAAATGAAAACTTTATTCTTGTTTATCCTGGTTTTTAGTGTTTCTATTTTCCCTCAGAACATTAAAAAAATAAAACTCTTATTAGATAACAATTCAGACTTGCAGAAAGCATATTCATTATCCCTTGATCTCGAACATTCCATTTCGGATAAAGAGGGTGGAGTAATTCTTTTTGTTGATGAAAAGGAATTTCAATCTATCTCAAACTCTGGTTTGAATTATGAAATATTAATCGATGATTGGAAAACGTATTATTACTCGCTTCCAAAATTAACCGAGGTTGAAAAAGAAATAATATTAATGGAAAGTGAAAAAGATTTTGGTGTAACAGGATTTGGTTATGGCTCAATGGGTGGCTATTACACTTTGGCGGAAATCGAAGCTGACCTTGATGAAATGTTTCAACTTTACCCAAACCTTATCACACAAAAGTTCTCAATCGGAACAAGCATTGAAGGAAGAACAATCTGGGCTGTTAAGATTTCTGATAATCCAAATATAAACGAATCTGAACCTGCTGTTGGATTTGATGCACTTGTTCACGCACGTGAGCCGCAATCAATGGCAACTCAAATGTACTTTATGTGGTATCTTTTAGAAAACTATGGCACTAATGCGGAAGCCACATATTTAGTTAATAACAGAGAAATGTATTTTGTTCCTTGTTTCAATCCTGATGGATATGAATACAACCGGCAAACGGATCCAAACGGAGGAGGTTACTGGAGGAAGAACAGAAGAGATAATGGCGGCGGTTGTTATGGAATAGATCTCAATAGAAATTTTGGATATATGTGGGGTTATGATAATCTTGGATCAAGTCCCGACCCATGTGATGAAACATACCGAGGTGCCTCAGCATTTTCTGAACCAGAATCGCAGGCTATCAGAGATTTAGCTATTCAGAAAAATTATGGCACCCATTTCAATATGCACACTTATGGTGGTTATATTTTATATCCGTGGGGATACATTGATGAAGCGACTCCAGATTCACTTACGTATCTCGAATTTGCAGCGCTTCTTACTTCACAAAGCGGATATGCGTATGGTCACGGGGGTCAATTGCTTGGTTATAATTCTAACGGCAGTATCCGGGACTGGATGTATGGCGAACAGACTTTAAAGAATAAAACTTTTGGATACACAATTGAAATCGGAGATGACTTCTGGCCGCAGCAAAGTCAGATTTATCCAATAGCTCAGCAGAATTTGAGAACGATGATATACCAATCATTTCTTGCTGGAGAATATGTTAATCTTGTTGATGCAAATTTTGATAAAGAATATTTTCTCCCGTCAGACTTAATACAGCTTTCTCCAGAATATAAAAATATTGGATTAGCAACTGCATATAATCTTCATTTTGAACTTTCGTCACCAAGCCAGTATGTAAATACAAAAACATTTTTTGTTGAGGTGGATTCCATTGAAGCAAGAAGCAGTGTTATTCTCTCACCTTCGCTGTCATTTTTAATAAGCAGTGTTGCTCCACTTGAAGAAGAAATTCCTATTATTTTAACAACACGCGTGAATAATGAAATTAATTCAGTTGATACTATAAAAATCGTTATAGGATTTCCTGTTTTTATATTCGAGGATAATTCAAATAATCCAACCACCTTCTGGACGATAACAAAAACACCGGCGTCAAGTCCGCAATGGGATTCTACTTATAAATCTTTTTACTCTGAACCTAATTCTTATGCAGACAGCAAGAATGGCAACTATGTCAATAATGCAACAGTTACTATGACTTTAACTAATCCTATAAATCTGGTTGGTTATATAAATCCCAAGCTTAGCTTTTGGACAAAATATGCTATTGAAAGCAATTGGGATTATGGACAGGTGCAGGTTTCAACAAACAATGGCACATCATGGATTGCCCTTGAAGGAGAATTTACTGAACCAGGTGTAGGAAGTTTTCAACCGAATGGTGAACCACTTTACGATGGATCAAAAGCCAATTGGGTTAAAGAAGAAATTAATCTAAACAATTATATAAGTTCACAATTTAAAATACGTTTTAGATTAGTAACAGACAGTGGAACAACACTTGATGGCTGGTATGTTGATGATATTGGAATCTTCATCTATTCTATTCCAACAGATATATTAAACGATGTTGAAACAGTGTTTGAATTTTCTTTGGAACAGAACTATCCTAATCCCTTCAATCCATCAACAATAATAAAGTATTCAATTCCATCTATCATTGCGAGCGGAGTGAAGCAATCTCAATTTGTAACCCTGAAAGTTTTTGACGTTCTTGGTAATGAAGTCGCAACATTAGTGAACGAAGAAAAACCAGCAGGAAGTTATGATGTAAAATTTGATGCCGTAGGATTATCAAGCGGAATTTACTTCTATCGTTTACAAGTTGGTAGTTTCATTGAGACAAAAAAGCTTATCCTGATGAAGTAAATGAACTTCACTCTAAATTCAGATTAACCCTGTTAAAGAAATATTAACAGGGTTTTTTATTGTTCCTATCAAACTATTCACCTCTTGTTTTTGAAAAAAAATAATTTGATGTTTGTCCGAAAAAAAATATCTGCTACTTAAGGAAGGGCATTTAGTCCTAGCTGAACTACACCTTTAATTATTCTCATTCTTCTGTCCTTAAGCGTAGATGCATCTCACTTGACTTGTGAGCATTGTGTTTGCGTGAACTATCTTCTTTTTTTGTGATTATAAGCAATTGAAGTTTTATAATTAGTCACTGATTAAAAATTTGAAACTCAATTAATCAACATTCAATTAACTAAATATAAGGTGTTAAATGAAAATTCATTTCTTCTTTCTTCTTTGGGGCATTTTATGCTTTGCTATTGCCAGCAATGCTCAAATTCCAAATGGCGGTTTTGAAAACTGGGAATCAAATGGAAATCCGGTTGGTTGGTGGACAAATAATGCACCTGGTGTTTATACTACTATAACCAAATCCAGCGATGCATTTTCGGGAAGTTGGGCGGTTGAGGGAAATGTTGCATCCGTTAGCGGAATAGGAGTTGGTCCAGCAATAATTAGTGGAGTAGAGGGTTTAGGTATACCGATTAATTTCCGACCAGCTGCAATAACCGGATATTATAAATTTACTTCCATCAATGGTGATTATATGCAAGTTCAAGCCGACTTCATAAAAAGTGGTGTTGGTGGTGTAGGTGTTGGCGCAGCTAACTTAAATCCAGCTGCTTCATATACTCAATTTAGCATTGACATTAATTACCTAACTGGTGATGTGCCCGATACGGTTCTCATTGCAATTTTTATTGCCGGTAACGGTGGCTTCCCAAACGTGGGTTCTAAAATGTTTGTTGATGATTTAGCATGGGGCAGTTCATCGGAGGTTAAAGAGTTAGGAAATGGAATCCCGTATGAATTTGCTTTAATGCAAAACTATCCCAACCCATTCAATCCATCAACAACAATTCGTTACTCGTTGCCGGAAATGAACTTTGTAACAATCAAAGTTTATGATGTTTTAGGTAATGAAGTTTCAACTTTAGTCAATGAAGAACAATCCGCTGGAATTTATGAAACTGATTTTAATTCAGATAGATTATCAAGCGGAATGTACTTCTACACATTAAAAGCAGGCAATTTTGTTGAGACTAAAAAGATGTTACTATTGAAATAATTTTCAGTGAACACTATTGACAAAAAGACCGTCGCTAGGCGGTCTTTTTTATTGATTATTCCTTTCCTATTATTACCTGTATCACTCATTGGTTTTTATTCAAGGGAGTCAAAGTGGACTCATCGGATTTATTCATTAAAACAATTTTTAGAATATGATTGGTCAAACAATACTGCATTATAAGATTACGCAAAAGCTCGGTGAGGGTGGAATGGGTGTGGTCTACAAAGCTGAGGATACAAAACTGAAAAGAGACGTTGCTATTAAATTCCTACCTCATAGTTTAACTGTAAGTGCAAAGGACAAAGAAAAACTTAAAACAGAAGCACAGATAGCTGCTGGTTTAAATCATCCCAACATTGCAACAGTTTATGCTATTGAAGAATTCGGTGACGATACTTTCATTGTTATGGAATATGTTAAAGGAAAAGAGCTTAAGGATGTTATTAGAAATAGCTCTGAGAAAAAATTAAACTTCAATGACCTTCTGAACTATGCAATTCAAATTACTGAAGGAATTAATGCTGCTCATAAAAAAGGAATTATTCATCGTGATATAAAAAGTAGCAATATAATGCTGTCCGATGATGGACGAATCAGAGTAATGGATTTTGGTTTGGCTCACATTCATGGCGATCCAAATATAACAAAGAAAGGTTCCACTCCTGGAACAACTGCGTATATGTCACCCGAACAGTTACGTGGTGAAGAAGTTGATTTCCGTGCTGACATCTGGTCTTTAGGAATAGTCTTATGTGAAATGTTGACAGGACAACCTCCATTCCAGGGAAATTTTGATCAAGCGATTATCTATTCAATACTTCACGAAAAACCGAAGTCATTAAAAAAAATAAATCCAGAAATACCTGATGAACTCGAGCATATAGTTCTATCTTGTCTTGAGAAAGATCGGAATAAGAGAATTCAATCTGCAGAGGAATTGCTAAAGAGACTTAAAGAAATTCAAAGTAATACATCAGTTATAAGTACTAATAAGTTCAGCCCTTCGAGATTAAAGATAAGTAAGGCAGGTCTGGTTGTATCGATGTTAATTGTTGCCGTACTTATTATCCTTGCTGCATTTCTTCCAATTAAAAAAATATTTAATCCTGTAAATATCGAAGATTTAACCCGGCAGCTTGATACACTGGTTAGTCAAAGAAAATATTTTGCAGCTTACGATCTGGCAAAGGAATATCAGAACGAACTTAAAGCTAATCCATTATTTAAGGAGCTAAGTTTATTCATCTATGATACGCTTTCAATTGCTACAGAACCCGAAGGCGCTGAAGTATTTCTTAAGCGTTTTGATCCTTCAAGTCAAAATCCAGATGAGAAAGGTGAATATGCTGGAGTTACACCAATAAATAATTTTCTTGTTGCAAGAGGAGATTATCTTGTTACTTTGGAAAAAGAAGGTTATTCGACAATTCAGAGGATTGCGTCCAGCTATCCGATAATCAAAGAATATCCCGTACCTAGAAGGGGTGTCAATCTTTCAGCAATTATGGTAAAAGCAAATGAGATTGACTCAAACATGGTTTTTGTTCCAGGAGATGATTACAAAATAGTCAGTTGGAGTCTGTATGATTTACCTTCTGTAAAACTGAATGACTTTCACATTGATAAATATGAAGTAAGTAATTCTGAGTATAAAGAATTTATCATTGCCGGCTGTTATCAAAAGAAAGAATTCTGGAAACATCCTTTTATAAAAGATGGACAAGAAATGCCGTGGGAAGATGCCATTAAAATTTTTGTTGATCGATCTCAACTTCCAGGACCAAGAAACTGGATCAATCAGGATTATCCAGAAGGTAAAGGAAATTATCCTGTTACTGATATTACCTGGTATGAAGCTTCAGCTTATGCTGAGTTCAAAGGAAAAAGTCTGCCAACAGTTTATCAATGGGAAAAAGCAGCAAGGAATGGAGTTATAAATTACCAGGGGATGTCTTTGCCTTGGGGATTAGTTTACTCAATGGAGAATGTATATGGCAGAGCAAACTTTAATGGAAAGGGAACAGAACCTGTTGATAAATATGAGTTTGGAATAAGTGCATTTGGCTGTTACAATATGGCTGGTAATGTTAAAGAATGGTGCCTAAATAAAAGTTCAAATGGATTTTCAATCACAGGAGGTTCGTGGGAAGATATTTATTACATCTATGGAGAATTTGGCTCTGTTCCCGGATTTTATAGTTCAGGCTCATTAGGATTTAGATGCGTTAAAAATTTAGTTACTGCTGAAAATGATTCTGCTGCGGTCTTCATAAATACAGATCTTAAAATTGAAACTTACAAACCGATAGGTGAATCTGAATACAAAAAGTTAGTAACATATTATAAGTACGACAAACAACCCTTAAATGCGAAAGTTGTATCAAGAGAAGAAAAGGATAATTGGATTGAAGAAAAAATTGAATTTGATTGTTCACTCGGTGATAGGGTGACAGGATTCTTATTCCTTCCAAAAAATGTTCAGGAACCTTTTCAATGTATTATTTGGGATCCGCATGGTGCTGTTTATGATCTTGGTGCACCAGCAAACTGGACAGCTGAAATTCTTTTCTCCGGAAATATAAAAGCTGGTCGGGCAGTGTTTGTTATTGTGCCGAAAGGTTCACCTTCGAGGAAGTGGGAATATGGTGAGCGATGGCCGGACGTTTCAACTGTGCTGTTCCGCGATAGAGTTCTTCATTGGGTAATAGAATCTCGCATTGGTCTGGATTACCTTTCAACCAGGAAAGAGATTGATATGAATAAACTTGCATGGTTACCAACCAGCCATATGATTAATGGTTTAATTGTTCCTGCTGTTGATAATCGTATAAATACACTCATCCTCATTGCTTGCGGAATTTATCCTGAAAGTAAAACATCTTTACCTGAGGTAAATCCTATCAACTTTGTCACACATTACAATATGCCAACATATTTCTTATATGGCAAGTATGATGAAGCAATGCCATATAAATTACTAGTTCTTCCATTTTATAAATTGTTGAAGAATATTAAAGGAACTGAGCTCGTTAACTCTGGACATATTCCACCAATTGAAATAAGGGTTCCAATAATTAATAAATGGCTGGATGAATCTCTTGGCCCTGTAAAGTTCAAAGAATAGATATTGATTGGTATGTCGAACAAATCTGATCAAAAAATATTTGAGGAGAATGAACAATTAAAGCAGCAGCTTGAACAGTATAAGTCCGCGGTAAATGAACTTCAAATTTTAAATGAAATTGTCATTGCCGCTGGTAGCTCGCAAAGCACTGATCAAACATTAAGCACAATCGTTCAGAAAATTTTAAGAGCAGTAAACGCTGAACAAGGTTCAATTATGCTGTTGACCGATGATCAGAACGATCCATTCAAAACGTTTTTGAGGAAAGAAGATTTCAGCACTCTCAAACCTCATTACCGGATTAACACAAGCATTTCCGGCTGGGTTTTAAAAAATGAAGAATCTTTGCTGATAAAAAATCTTGCAAAGGATGAAAGATTTTATTCAACTGATGAAGAGAAGAAAGATATTAAATCAATTCTATGCACACCAATCTGGTTTGAGGGAAAGATCATTGGTGTTATAACGATGGTGAATAAAAAAGATAAAACTGAATTTACTGAAAACGATCTGAGCTTGGTCTCGATTTTATCAATTCAGGTTGGACAACTAATAAAAAACTCACAACTTCAGCAGGAATATTTTCAGAAATCAAAAGAAGCCGAGCTTTCAAGATGGGAATCAGAAAAGTTGAAAGAGCTTGACACAATTAAAACAAATTTCTTCACAAATCTTTCTCACGAGTTCAGAACACCACTCACTTTAATATTAGGTCCGCTCGAAAAATTATTGGATGGAAAAACAAAAGGTGATCCTTCTTCTCATTATCAGTTGATGTATGATCATGCTTCAAGATTGCTTCAGCTTGTAAATCAGCTTCTTGACTTGTCAAGCCTTGATGCTGGAAAGATGAAACTTGAAATCGGAAAGTATGACGCTGTAAGTTTCACTAAAGGCATCGTAAGTTCATTTCAGCATTTTGCAGAAGATAAAAAAATATCAATCAACTTTACTTCAAAAAGTGAAAAGCTTGATGTCTGTTTTGACAGAGATAAACTTCAAAAAATAATCAGCAATCTTTTATCCAATGCCATTAAGTTCAATAAAGAAAACGGTTCTGTGAATATTATTCTTTCTGAAAAGATGAGAAAAGGCAACTCATATTTACAGATTGAAGTTGAAGATGACGGACCGGGAATGAGCAGTGAAGTTCAAAAACATATTTTCAATCGATTTTATAAATCACAAGGTTTATCAGCAGTCGAAGGAACCGGAATCGGTTTAGCTTTGGTAAAGGAATTAGTCGAATTACATTTTGGTGAAATAGAAGTAAAGAGTGCTGAGGGAAAGGGAACAAAGTTCAGAGTAATTATCCCTGCTGATGAAGAATTTTATAAGAAGAAAAGTGTTGTAGTAAAAAAATCTTTCCTGGCAGAAGATAAAGTCAGAACATTTGTCGAAGTAAAAGATAAAACATCCGGGACAGATGAAATTATAGAAGAAGCTCCTTTAGTTCTTATTGTTGAAGACAACGATGATATGCGACAGTTCATTAAAGAAAATGTTCAAATAAACTATAAAGTTATTGAAGCTATCGATGGCGAAGATGGATTAAATAAAGCACTAGAAAATATTCCCGATTTAATCATCAGTGATGTGTTAATGCCAAAGTTAAACGGTTACGAATTTTGTAGTAAGATAAAAACTGATGAAAGAACAAGTCACATTCCGCTAATCCTTTTAACATCAAAAGCAGAAACCAACAGCAGAATAATGGGGTTAGAAACCGGTGCTGATGATTATCTTACAAAGCCATTTTACAGTGCTGAGCTTTTACTTCGAGTTAAGAATTTAATCGACCAGAGAAAAAAACTCAGAGAAAAGTTCGGCAAGGAAATAACACTCGAGCCCAAAAAAATTGCAGTAACTTCAACTGATGAAAAGTTTTTAACTCGTGTTTTGGAAATAGTCGAGAAGAATGTAAGTAATGAAAACTTTTCCGCTGAAGATTTTGCAGAGAATGTTGGAATGAGCAAAACTCACCTAAACAGAAAACTGAATGCACTTATAGATGCGTCAGCAAATGAGTTTATTAGAACATACCGATTAAAAAAAGCTGCGCGATTACTTTCAGGTAAAAGCGGAAACATTTCTGAAATTGCCTATGAAGTTGGTTTCAGTAATCCTTCTTATTTCGCAGAATCATTCAAAAAGCTTTTTGGATATTCGCCTTCCGAGTATCTGCAATCAAAACATTCCTAATGTAGTCGCAGACTTTATGTCTGCGAGAATAAAATAAAATCGCAGGCTGAAGCCTGCGACTACTTAACTGTCTATTCCGGTGTTCCATTTGTTATAACTTTTGTTCCATTTCTGGTAGATAAGCCATTCAAAATTCACCACATTTGTCCCCAGATAATAAGCTGGATTCTCTAAAAAGAATATCACGGCAAATCAATTAACAATAAAAAAGGAGAATAAAATGAAAAACGTTTTACTAACACTCGCTGCAATAGTTATCATAATTATTGCAAACCAAAATGTTTTCAGTCAACCGACAGTTGAGGTTTATGCAACCGGATTTGTAAATCCAATTGGACTCGAAATCGATGGCGCTGGAAATCTTTGGGTAGGCGAACAGGGAACAGGAAGCGGAAATACGGCGAAGGTTTCAATGGTAACCCCGAATGGTCAAGTATATACATTTCTAAATGATCTTCCTTCTACTGCACCTGCTTTTGAACCTGTTGGTGCACAGGATGTTTATTTTGATATAGATGGAAAGTTGCTCGTGATGATTTCAAATGATGCAGGTAGCGATTCTTTATGTGGAAGAGTTTTATTTGTAGATACAACAGGATTCATACCCGGTGGAACTCCGTTTAACAGAAGTAATATTGTGTCTTCATTTGATATTGGGTCGATATTCCCAGGTAATAATCCTTTCAAAATAACTGTTGGACCTGATAACGATTTATTCATTGTAGATGCTTCTGCAAATGCAATTGCCCGCTGGAACAGAAGTAACGGTTCACTGAGTTCATTTACCACATTTCCACCTATCGGTCAATCAGAAGCGGTACCCACAGGAATAGTTTATACTGGTTCTAATTTTTATGTTGGAACTTTAACTGGTTTGCCAGTTCCAGCCGGTGCTGCAAAAATCTACAATGTTGATTTGTCAGGTAATAAGATAGTTTACCAGGGTGGATTAACTGCTATTGTGGATATTGCGATCAGTCCAATTGATGGAGCTTTGTATGCAATTCAGCATGCTGAATTTGGTCCGCCATGGTTAAATAACAAAGGCAGATTATTCAGAATACAAAATGGAATTGTTGATACCTTATTAAGTGAGATGCCAAGACCATCCGGAATGGTTTTTAATTCTAATGGCGACTTGTTCATCTCGTCTTTTTCTGATGACAATATTGTTAAAGTTTCAAATCTTCCGGTTGGTGTTGAAGATGAAATTAATTTTGTAGCTGATGATTTTTCTCTCGAGCAGAACTATCCAAATCCGTTCAACCCTTCAACTAGTATCCGTTACAATATATCGTCTGTCATTGCGAGTGAAACTATGCAATCTCAAATGGTTACTTTGAAAGTTTATGACGTAATCGGCAACGAAGTAGCAACACTAGTTAACGAAGAAAAACCAGCAGGTAGTTACGAAGTCAAATTCGATGCAACTGGATTATCGAGTGGAATTTACTTCTATAAACTGCAGGCAGGTAGTCTGGTTGAAACTAAGAAGATGATTCTCCTTCGATAATCCCGACAAAGTCGGGATCGGCAGACAGGTCTTAATGAAATAACTTTTATAAAGTGAAAGAATAAAATGAAATCTATAAAATATTTACTACTGATAGTGCTTGTCAGTTCAACAATTAAAATATATCCGCAGGATTTCTGGCAGCAGACTAATGGACCAACTGGCGGAATAATTCGATTAGCTCGCACCAATTCACAGGGTCACATTTTCATTAGCAAGACGGATATAAATGGGGAGAATATTTCCAACTTCTCTTTCGGAACAGACAAGTTGTATCGTTCAACCGATGATGGAGTAACATGGATTCTGTTAAATAATGGTTTAGAAAATCAGTATATAAATAAAATAGTTTTCAATTCTCAGGGACATATTTTCATTCTTTCTTACGGCATCTTTCGTTCCACAAACAATGGCGATACCTGGATTCAGATTAATAATGGTTTACCAACTAATCAATTTTGGATAGATGATTTGATTATTTGCTCTAGCGGTGAGCTATTAACAAAAGGTTATGACGGAGTAATGTTTCGCTCAACCAATAACGGAGACAATTGGATTCAGGTCAACATAGGTCTTATATCCTCTATTGCAATAAGTCCGACAGGAGAATTATTTGTAGGAGGTATTGGTCAGATTTATCGCTCAACTGATAATGGGAATTCCTGGTCAGCAAACAGTAATGGTATTAATCCATCAGTTTATATCATGTCAATTAGTTTTGATTCAAGTGGAATTATTTATGGAAGTGCAACTTCCGGTGAATCAGATGGAACGCTTTATCGTTCTACAAATAATGGTGATAGCTGGACGGTAATAAATAATGGTTTACCACTATTTGAATATTCTGATAAAATTGTTATCAATAAAAATAACTCATTGTTTGTTCCGATTTTTCTATCGGGAGAAGTAGCAACTGTTTATCGTTCTACTGATAATGGGGAAAATTGGCTTACAACACCAATGCAAACTACTCTCAGTGACTGGAACGATAATTTAGTAGCAAACTCTAATGGAGATATATTTTGTCCTGATAACGGCAGAGGGATTTTCCGTTCAACTGATGAAGGTGCAAATTGGGTAGAAATAAATAATGGACTATCTCTCAAATCTGCCAACTCAATACATCTAAATGATAATAATAAATTATACGTATCAACAAATGCCGGAATCTTCAGCTCGACTAATAATGGAGACAACTGGACAAATATTAATAACAATTTTATTCATTCAACTATAAACACACTTTTATCCGGGAGTAACAGTAAAATATTTGCCGGTACTTTTTTTGGTGGTCTTTATAGATCTGATGACAAAGGCAATAACTGGGCAGCAATTAATAATGGAATTAGTTTTAACGGATTTACAGATGGAAACATTAATGATATTGTTGAAAACTCTGCAGGATATTTATTTGCTTCAGCAGGTTACTGGGAATCTGAAATTTATCGTTCATCAGATGATGGAGAAAACTGGGAACAATCATTAGGATATAGTCAAACAAACTCCTCTTACATCGGGTCTCTTGCAGTCAATTCAGATGGCGATGTATATGCTGGCACATATGCAAAATTGATGCACTCTGAAGATAATGGTGTTAATTGGACAGCGATTAACTTACCATTTGCTTATGAAGTTGCTTCGGTTGCAATCAATCCATACAATCACATTTTTGTGGCTGCTTATACAGAAGGCGTCTATCGTTCAACGGATAATGGAGTCACCTGGTCACTGATTGGCTTTCAAAATAATTGGATGAAAGTTTTAGAGATAAACTCTAATGGAATCATCTTTGCAGGAACTGAGGATGGTTTGTTTCGTTCATCAGATAACGGTAATAACTGGACCCAAATTACAACTTTTCAAGTTAGGGATGTTACATTTAATAAAAATGGTCTCGTATATGTGTCCAGTGATAAAGTATATCGGTCAACAAATAATGGAGATAACTGGACGGAGATAAGCACCGGATTGCCCGATGCATATATTCATTCTCTCGCAGTTGATGCTGATGGTTATATCTTTGCTGGAACATTGAACAATGGTGTTTACCGAAGTTTGGAATCTACCACATCAGTTGGAGATGATAATTTAATTTCACCAAACACTTTTTCATTAGAACAAAACTATCCTAATCCATTCAATCCATCAACAACCATTCGTTACAATATTCCAACTGTCATTGCGAGTGAAACGAAGCAATCTCAAATGGTTACTTTAAAAGTATTTGACATTCTCGGAAACGAAGTCGCAACACTTGTTAATGAAGAAAAACCTGCTGGAAGTTATGAGGTGAAATTCAACGCATCAGGATTATCAAGTGGGATTTATTTCTACAAGCTGCAGGCTGGAAGCTTAGTCGAAACCAAGAAGATGACCCTCCTTCGTTAACACTACGGCGACAAGTCCTAATGAAGTAATTCAGAATTAAAAATGGAGAATTGAAAATGAAAATCAGGAACATATTGTTACTACTTATTGTGCTTGCTGCGATTGTCAATGCCCAGACTGGAAGTATAAACAATACTCTTGGAACGGGAGGTTCGTTTAATGTAAGAGACGTTTCCAACAATTTCTTTAGAGTAGATCAATCGACTGGCAATTCGACATTTTATAGAAATGTTGAAATGGGTCTGCAGGATTTTTCAGGTTCAACCATTGGAGTGATTAGAAAAAACGGGAAAAGATTTTTGCATAACTATAAAACTACAAACTCTTTTGGAAACAATTTATTCCTTGGTTTGGAAGCGGGAAACTTTACAATGCTCGGATCAGTCGGGAATTATACACTATCAAGTTATAATATTGGAATTGGAGACCTTTCCCTATATTCTTTAAATGCAGGATATGAAAACACCGCAGTTGGATATTCATCTATGTATACAAATTCGGGCGGATATCAGAATGTTGCAATTGGAACATCATCCTTATACCTGAATGTAAGTGGGACCCTTCTAACTGCAATTGGGTATCGTGCTTTATATTCAAATACCACTGGGAGTGAAAACACTGCTGTTGGTCATAGAGCTCTTTATACAAATTCATCAGGTCAATTTAACACAGCGTTGGGCAGTCAGGCATTATATAGTAATACAACCCAGGGACAAAACACAGCAGTTGGTTATCAGGCATCTTATACAAACTCGACTGGTTCTCAAAATGTTTCTCTTGGATATCAATCTTTGTACTTGAATTTAATCGGTTCACAAAACACCGCAATCGGTAGCAATTCTCTGCGTTCGAATACTGGTTCTTCTAATACTGCAGCCGGTTATTCTGCTTTGTATTTAAATTCTAGCGGAACACAGAATACAGCAGTTGGTTATAATTCTCTGTTATTAAACACAACAGGAAGTTATAACACATCAATGGGGTATAATTCACTCGGTACGAATTCAACAAGTTCCTATAATGTTGCCGTTGGATTTAACTCGTTAGCAAACAATTCCACAGGTACACAGAACACAGCAATTGGTGGCTATGCAGGAAGCAGTGTTTCGACCGGAAGTAATCTTACGCTCATTGGATATAACTCATCCCCTTCAATCGCGAATGCTACGAATGAGATCACACTTGGTAATAATCAGATTACTACACTTCGTTGCAACGTTCAGACAATATCTTCACTTTCAGACCTAAGAGATAAAAAGAATATCAAAGACCTGTCTCTCGGATTGGATTTTATTATGAAAGTAAAACCAAGAGAATTTAATTGGGATAAAAGAGAATGGTATGAAAACGGTATTTCAGATGGTAGTAAAATTCAGGATCATCCAACAGCAGGTTTTGTTGCACAGGAGTTTGACTCAGTCCAAAAATCCGAACACGCCGAATGGTTAAATCTGGTATTAAAAAGCAATCCAGACAAATGGGAGGCAACTTATGGTAATTTGCTGCCAGTAATTGTTAAAGCGATTCAGGATTTGAAGCAAGAAAAGGATGAGTTGAAAAATGCTTTTGATGACCTTATTATTACGAATCAATTATTATCAGAGCAAAATCAAAATTTAGTACAGGAGATAAACTTGTTCAAAGAACAATTTCAAGTTCAGTTGGAAAAATTAATGAGCCAGTCGAATAGTGCTACCAGCGAAAAAACAGAAGTTTCTCTGGAGGACTAAGTCCAATGAAAATTTTTACAAAGTTATTTTGTGCTTTTCTACTTTTTAATTCTCAATTCAGTCACGGTCAAAGCATAATTGAATTTCAATCCGGCACAATCATTGAAGTTACTGCTGGTGCAGACATTTGCGCAGATAATGTAACAATTCAGGGAACTTATACTGGTATTGGTACATTATGCAATGGACCTTTGCCTGTAGAGTTATCTTTATTCACAGCAACTTTCAGTAAAAACGAAATTAATTTATTCTGGAAAACAGAAACAGAAGTTGATAATTACGGTTTTGAAATCGAAAGAAGAATTGATGATAAAGACTGGAATCAAATCACATTTGTTGTTGGAAACGGAAATTCAAACTCGCCAAAGGAATACAGCTTTAGTGATAAAGATTTGTTTGCAGGTGGAAGCAAATTCCAGTATAGACTTAAACAGATTGATAATGATGGAAGCTTTGATTATTCTAATGTCGTTGAAGTGGAAGTAGTCCCTGATCAATATGAGTTATCACAAAACTATCCAAATCCATTCAATCCAAGCACAGTGATAGAGTTTTCATTGCCTGAAGATGCAGCAAATGCTGAATTATCTATTTACAATACACTTGGTGAAAAAGTTGCTGAGTTAGTAAACACATCACTTGCAACTGGGAGGTATCAATATCAATGGAATGGACAGAATGTAGCATCGGGAACGTATATCTATAAATTGAGAACAGATCAGTTTACTTCAGTAAAGAAGATGTTACTCTTGAAGTAGAGCATCCACGTTTTAAGAGTTTAAATAGCCATCTATACATGTTTCTTTTATTAAAAATATTTTTTCTCCCAAAATGAAAATAAATTTGATCTGTTCAATTTATTTCACTTTTAATTAATTAAGGGAGAGTTTTTCAATGAATAGAATTTATATTTTTCTTATAAGCATTACGATGCTTTCGCTTATTTCTTTTGCTCAATTTAATAATCAGAAAATTTTTTCAGATTGGAACAACGGTGGCGGAAACCCTCAAAGAAACGGTTTATCAGACTTAAACGGACCAACTACTGACAGTTTATTGTGGGATATAAACAGCGGAAGCCTGATTGGATTTCCGGTTTATATAGAAGGCAACAAGCTGATAACAATGAAATTTCTTCAAATGACAAATTCACCTGTTGTTTGCTTCGATCTTAATAATGGTCAGTTTTTGTGGGAGAAAGAAGTAACCGGACTAACAGGAAGATCTTTACCGATTGGATTAAGAGACGGTCAGGTTTATGTAATGAGATTTACAGAAAGTTATTCTGATTCTCTGTATGCTTTGAATGCAACTAATGGAGAAAAAATCTGGACGGCTGATGTTACCTTAAGTACATACATTACAGAAAGCGTCTGCTTTGCTTCAAACGGTGACTTACTTGTTAATGGCAGCAACTTTAAAATGTACAGAATTAATCACTTAACTGGGGAGAAAGTTTGGGAAACCAGCATAATCGGGATTGCTTCCGGTAGCGGTGAAATGGTAGCTTATGAAAATACCGGTTATGTTATTAAACAAATCGGTGGAGTTGCATACCTTCAGGCAATAAATCTTGATAATGGGCAGCAAAAATATGATCACATAATAAATGATACTCATCCCGGCGGACCTCTTCAGCAATGCGGATTTATGGTAGGTCCCAACGGAATAATTTATGTTCATAAGCAGAGAGATAATGTCACTGCTCTGCAGGATGATGGTTCTGGTTTAAGTGTACTTTGGGAAACAGAAATTTTTGGCAGCGCACCATTCGGCTATATATGTGTCGGTTCTGATGGTTCAATATATGCACCATCAAGCGGAAGGATTGTTCGTTTGGAACCAGCTCATGGTAATATATTAGACTCAACTGATGTGCTTGCAAATCCAGAGTTGTTTCAACTCAGAGTTTCTGCATCAGCAAACGGTGTTATTTATGCCACAACTGGAGAAAATAATATTTATGCTTACACACTGGATTTACAAGAACTATGGATTGGCGATATTTCAAATGTAAATACCAGTGGTGTTGCCATTGGTTTGAATGGACTTATTGCCGTTGCAGGTTCAAATAAAATAAAAGTTTATACAGCAGGAAATCCAGTTTCAGTCGAAGATGAAATTAATCCTGGTGGATTTGTTCTATTTCAGAATTATCCAAATCCATTCAATCCGTCAACCAGTATCCGGTACACTGTTCCATCTGTCACACTGAGCGGAGTCGAAGGGTCTCGCGTATCCTTAAAAGTTTATGATATCCTCGGAAACGAAGTTGCGATACTCATCAACGAAGAAAAACCAGCAGGAAGTTACGAAGTGAAATTTGATGCTGCAGGATTATCAAGCGGAATATATTTCTACAAACTGCAGGCAGGTAGTCTGGTTGAAACTAAGAAGATGATACTAATGAAGTAATTTTTTATTTTAAAATGGAAATAAATTCAAATTACAGAGACCTGTAATGGGTCTCTGTATTATAATTAAATAACTTTATCTCAAATAATTATTGAAACAATAAAGTCTGGTCTATGAAAACTATAATTACCGCATCTCTCTTATTACTTTTTATTACAAACAATATCAATTCACAAACAGAGTTACCTACGGGGACATCAACTTTATTCAGCGGTTCAGGTAATTGTATTCTTTGTCATCAAAGCAACGGAAGTGCAATGACCTGGAACGGAATAGATGTTTCACCAATTACTTACTGGCGCTCTACTATGATGGGTAATGCAAGTAAAGACCCGTTGTGGCGAGCAATGGTTGCTGAAGAAGTTCACAACTTTCCCCAGCATCAGGAATTAATAGAAAGTACCTGTCTAAAATGTCATTCACCGATGGGCTATACTCAGGCTATTTATAATGGTCAGACAGGTTACTCAATGGCTGAGTTAAAACAAGATCCTCTGGCAAATGATGGTGTAAGCTGTACAGCTTGTCACCAAGTCAAACCTGATAATTTCGGAACGCAGCAGTCCTATTCAGGAAATTATATTATAGAAGCTGACAGTATCTTATATGGACCTTATGAAAATTCCGATACTACTTTAATGTGGGCGATCATCGGTTACAAAGCGCAATTCAGTCCGCATGTAAATCAATCTGAACTATGCGCAACATGTCACACATTATTCACTCCAACAATGGATGAGCAGGGAAATATCGTTGGAAGTTTCCCTGAACAGACTCCATACATTGAGTGGAAGAATAGTGTTTATCCATCGCAGAATATCCAATGCCAGGATTGTCATATGCCGAAGATTTATGATCCTATAAAAATTTCAGGAATGGGAAACTTTCCAGATAGAACACCATTTTGGCGGCATACTTTTGTTGGCGGGAATTTTTATATGCAGAATCTTTTAAAAAATAATATTGACTCACTGGATCTTACTGCGGAGCCTGAGCATTTTGATTCAACAATTTCAAGAACTGAATACAGTTTGAAAGAAAGATCTATTGAACTAAGCGCATCAACGAGCTATCAAAATGATTTGTTAGAAGTAAAACTTTATATTAAAAATTTAACCGGACATAAAATCCCAACAGGAATTCCTTTCAGAAGAATGTGGGTTCACTTAAAAGTTGAGCAAGGAATCGGCAATGTTGTTTTTGAATCCGGTGAATGGGATGGAACCGGAAAAATAATTAACTACAATTCCGATTACGAACCTCACTATGATATTATTAACTCGGAAGATCAGGTCCAGGTTTATGAAGGAGTTTTTGTTAACGATCAGCAGCAGGTTACATATACTTTATTCAGAGCGGCAGAATATATAAAAGACAATCGCCTTCCTCCGCAGGGTTTTACTACAAATTCTGTGAGCTATGATACTATAAAAATCGTTGGCAATGCTGCTGATGATACTAATTTCAACCGGTACGGAATGTATCAGGGTTCAGGAGGTGACAGTTTAACTTTTCTAATTTCATCTCTTCCAAATACTGAATACAGAATTACAGCTGAGGTATGTTATCAAACAGTAAAAACAGAATTAGTTGATCATATAAGACCAATCAATAATGGAGATATAAATAGATTTGTAGCTATGTACGATGCATTGCCGAACATTCCATTTATTATGAAACAGGAAGTGCTGGATATTATCACAACCGGAGTTGAAGATGGAAATGCATCCGTCAAAGAATTTTCACTTGGACAGAATTATCCTAATCCATTCAATCCTTCAACGACAATAAGATATTCTATTCCATCTGTCATTGCGAGCGGAGCGAAGCAATCTCAATTGGTTACTTTAACAGTTTATGATTTGCTTGGTAGAGAAGTCGCAACACTCGTGAATGAAGAAAAACCTGCAGGCAATTATGAAGTTGAGTTTTCTTCTGAAGGATTAACGAGCGGATTATATTTTTATAAACTACAAGTCGGTCCTTTCGTTGAAACAAGGAAGATGATATTGATGAAGTAAATAAAAAGACTCTCCTCTAACCTCTCCTCAAAAGGGAGGGGTATTTCTAACTCAAGCCGGCAATCTCTAATGATCAATAATAATCAGAATCAATAATGCATTTAACACCAATTTTATACCGTTAATCATTAAGAATTCTCTTAAAAACATTAAGTAGCCTAATTTTACAACTGTCCGGTAACCATTTTTATAAAAACCGGATCAAAAGTAAAAACAATGGGAGAAAAGTTATGATTTCTGAATTCAAACTATTAAGACAAATTGCTGCGTCATTTTTTATTTCAATGGCATTTACATTCACCGCGTGTGGAAACATGCATATACATTCGGATGATGATCTTCAACTAATCAAGGAAAAATCTTTTTCTGTTTCGCCGGGAAAAAATCTTTACGTAGATATTAGTTCAGGTGATGTACTCATTACTTATTGGAATAAAGAAGAAGTCTATGTGAAAATTCTTGGTGATGAGGATGCAATAGAGAAAATGGATTTCACTCTGGAAGGAAATGAAAATCAGATCAAAGTTAATGGTAAGACAAAATCTTCGATCTCATCCTGGTTTAGCAGCATAAGTGTAAAGGTTGAAATTAAAGTGCCGTCAAAATTCAGCTTAGATATAAATACTGCTGGCGGAGACATTAAATGCGGAGGTATAACCGGCAAAGCAGAATTGAATACATCAGGTGGTGATATATGGGCTGATAAATTTTCAGGCGATCTGGTGGTTTCAACCTCAGGCGGTGATATTTATCTTTTTTGCACAGATACTAAAATTAATGCTGAGACTTCGGGTGGAGATGTTAAACTTGAATATGAAGGTGAGAACAAAGGAATAGATCTTTCAACTTCCGGAGGTGACATTGAAGTTAAAGTCCCAAAAGAATTTAATGCTTCAATGGAATTATCAACTTCTGGAGGAGATGTTTCCTGTTCACTTAATATGAGTAATGTGAAAAAATCTTCCGGAAGTCGTTTAATTGGGGATCTAAATGGCGGTGGTGAAAAACTTTTAGCACACACTTCCGGCGGAGATATAACTGTAACAGAAAGATAGAAATTAAAAAGGCGGGTCAAGCCCGCCTCATAAAAGATTAGTTAATTGTGATTAGATAAGGTTTTATCTTTTCTTCTAAATACTGTTTTGGAACCGCACCAATTACAGCATCAACAACTTGTCCGTCTTTAAATATTCCCAATGTAGGAATACTTCTTATTCCATATGTTATAGCAGTGTTCTGATTTTCATCT